>Ga0182738_1000451_pt1 | contig 58525 bp, 57 predicted proteins | sample eDN5th30CBELigMG_FD_128876 | JGI IMG/M metagenome (GOLD analysis project Ga0182738, IMG submission 128876) | Enriched Miracle-Growth compost microbial communities from Emeryville, California, USA - eDNA 5th pass 30_C BE-Lig MG (version 2)... ... | reverse complement strand
CTCGACGCCCGCGCCATATTTCCCATAGGCCATGAAGACCCCGACCAGCAGCGCGACAGTCAGCACGCAGACCGTGATCGGGAAGCGGATGGCGCGATGGACGACGGCCATGTACCAGCCGTCCCTGTGTTCCTCCTCGCCATGCGCCGGCGCCTTGGCGAACTTGGCGCCGAGCGTCGGCGTGAACACCAGCGCATAGAGCATGGAGGCGGCCAGCGTCACGATCAGCGTGATCGGCAGGTACTTCATGAAGTCGCCGACGATGCCCGGCCAGAACAGCAGCGGCGAGAAGGCGGCGATGCGCGTCATGGTGGCGGCGATGACGGGACCCGCCATGCGCTTTGCGGCAAGCGCGAAGGCTTCCTCGCGCGGCATGCCCTCGCCCATGCGCCGCTCGGCGAATTCGGTGACGATGATGGCGTCGTCCACCAGCATGCCGACGGCCAGGATGAGCGAGAACAGCACGATCATGTTGATCGTGAAGCCCATCAGGGTGAGCATCAATATGCCCATCAGGAAGGATGATGGAATCGCCAGCCCGATCAGCAGCGAGGCGCGGCCCGACAGCGCGTAGAGGATGACGATGAAGACCAGGATGACGGCGATCATCACATGGTTCTGCAGGTCGGTCAGCAGTTGGTTGACGAAGACCGACTTGTCCTGCGTGTAGGTGACTTCCATGCCTTGCGGCGCGGTCTTGACGAAGGCGTCGGCGACGGCCTTGGCGCCCTCGATCGTCTGGACGATGTTGGCGCCGATGCGCTTCTTCACCTCAATGGCGATGGCCGGCTTGCCGTCGAGGCGCGTGATCGTCTCGGCGTCCTTGAAGGTCGAGCGGATGGTGGCGATGTCCTTGGCCTGCACAACCGCGTTCGGCCCGGCGATGACCGGCAGGTTGGCGACATCTTCCGGCGTCTCGATCAGCGACGGCACCTTGACGGCGTACTTGCCCTCCGAGCCCTCGATGTTGCCGGCAGCGACCAGGCTGTTCGATGCGCCGACGCCCTGCATGAGCTGGTCGAGCTGCAACCCGTAGGAGGACAGCTTGACCGGATCGACCACCACTTCGACGAGGTCGTCGCGGGCGCCCTGCAGGTCGCCCTCGAGCACGCCCGGAACCTCCTCGATACGGTCGCGCAGCTCGCGTGCGGCCGCCGTCAGCACCCGCTCCGGCACATGGCCCGACAAGGTGACGACCAGCACCGGGAATTCCGAGACGTTGACCTCGTTGACGGTCGGCTCCTCGGCCGCCTGCGGCAGGTCGGCCTTAGCGTCCTGCACCTTGGAGCGTGTGTCCTGCAGGGCGGTCGCCAGGTCCACCGACGGCTCGAACTCGACCAGCACGTAGCCGCCGCCCTGGAAGGCGGCCGAACGCATCTCCTTGAGCCCTTTCAGGCTCTTGAGCTTTGTCTCCATCGGCCGAAGCAGCAGGCGCTCCGAATCCTCCGGCGAGATGCCCTGGTAGACCAGGCTGACATACATCATCGGGATCGGAACGTCCGGCTCGGCTTCCTTCGGCACCGACTGGTAGGCAAGCGCGCCCGCCAGGATCAGGAACAAAAGAACCGAGATGGTCAGCCGCGCGTTGCGGATGGCTAGTCTGACGATATCCATGGGTCAGATCCGGTTGAGAGCGACGCCCGCTCGAACGGAGCGTCGCTCTGGATTCGGTTTATTGCGTGCTGGCCGCCGCGTCGCCGACCAGCGTCTTGATCTCTTCCGGCGTGGCCTCGACCGGCTGCACCACGTCGCCCTCGGCGACCAGCGCCTGGCCGGCGACGATCACCTTGGCGTCGGCGGGAATGCCGCCCAGCACGAGACCCTTCGGCGTGTCGTCGACGAGGTCGATCGGGTAGAAGACGACCTTGTTGTTTTGATCGACGGCACGGATGCCGAGGTCGCCCTTGTCGCCCAGCGTGACGACGGAGCGCGGCAGCACCACGGCATCGGTCGGCTCGGCCGAAAGCGTGATCTCGGCGGTCATGCCGGCCGGAATGGAGCCATCGGCATTGGGGATGGCGACCTCGACGCGGAAGGTGCGCGTCGCCGACGAGGCGTCGCGGCTGATGTAGCGCACCGTGCCCTCGGCGGTGCGGCCGCTGACCAGGCGCACGGCCGCCTTGTCGCCGATCTTGAGGTAGCCGAGGTCACGCTCGCTCACCTCGCCGCGGGCGATGACCGGGTCGAGCGCCAGGATGGTGGCGACCTCGCCGCCCTGCATGACGGCGCTGCCCAGTTCAACGGGGATACGGTCGACGACGCCGTTGAACGGCGCCTTGACCTCGTTGCGGTCGAGTTCGGCTGCGGCGGCATCGAGACCGGATTGCGCGGCGGCGAGATTGGAGCGTGCCGTATCGAGCTGCAGCTTCGGCAGGTTGCCGCTCTTGGCCAATCGCTCTGCGGCACTGAGTTCGGCCTGGCGCTGGGCAAGCAGGGCCTTGGCGTTGTCGACGGCCGAAACCTTCTCCTCGGCGGCAAGCATGAGGATGAGGTCGCCGGTCTTGACGTGATCACCCTGCTTGACCGGCAGCTTGTCGATGATGCCACCGACGCGCGTCGCCAGAACGGCACGCTTGTCGGCTTCGGTCAGGCCGGAGATGCGGATGGCGCGGGCATGTTCGTCACGCGGCGGCTTGACCACCTTGACGATGCGCGCCGGCGCCTCGTCGGCCTTCGGCTGCTCTGCCTTCTGGCTACCCTCGGCGGCCTTCTCGTCGCCGCCGGCGGCGCTGCCGACGGAGGAGAACGTTCCGGTGGCGACCCAGGCAGCGAAGCCGATGAGCACCACAATGGCCGCAAGCTTGTGAAACCTGAATTTCGACATCGTTGTTGTCCGTTGAGTGACCCCAATGGCCATGCACACGTCGCGGTCATATGGGTTGTGTGCGACGGCATTCAAATCGCCGTGATTGGCGAAGGGCGCCTTCTACAGGAAAGTGACGGCGCTATACAGTCGAAATTGTCGAAGAAACGGCCACAGACTTGGCCCGCAAGCCGTTGATCATCGTTCGGTTTGCGCCTGTTCGCCCTAATTTTGCGGCGGCGCGCAAGGCTTTCGTTCGATTTGGCAGCAGCCGTCAGGAATGAGAACATGTACGGCGATCTATCGCAATCTTCACCGTCAGCAGCCTCTTTCGGCCTAACAGCAGACCGTGACCAATATAATCTTGACCGATGTATTCAGGTATTGATAAGGGTGCCGCCACGCCGATGTCGGCATGCCAAGGAGACCTTGATGAGATCGATCCTTACCCTTCTTTCGGGCGCCGCCCTCGCCGCAGGCCTGCTCGCGTCGCCAGTGATGGCCGATGACGAAGGCATCGTCGTCTACAATGCCCAGCACGAGAGCCTCGCCAAGGAATGGGCCGAAGGCTTCACCAAGGAAACCGGCATCAAGGTGACACTGCGCAACGGCGGCGACAGCGAGTTCTCCAATCAGATCGTCGCCGAGGGCGCCGCCTCGCCGGCCGACGTTTTCCTGACCGAGAATTCGCCGGCCATGGTGCTGGTCGAAAATGCCGGTCTGTTCGCACCCGTCGATGCCGACACGCTGGCGCTGGTGCCGGAGAACTATCGCCCAGCCAGCGGCAAGTGGGTGGGCATCGCCGCGCGCAGCACGGTGTTCGCCTACAACAAGGACAGGCTCAAGGAAGACCAGTTGCCGAAATCGCTGATGGATCTGGCCGATCCGAGCTGGAAGGGCCGCTGGGCGGCATCCCCTTCGGGCGCAGACTTCCAGGCGATCGTCAGCGCCGTGCTGGAGCTGAAAGGCGAGCAGGCGACCGCAGACTGGCTGAAGGGCATGAAGGAAAACTTCACCGCCTATCGCGGCAATGGCACGGTGATGAAGGCGGTCAATGCCGGCGAGATCGATGGCGGCGTCATCTATCATTATTACTGGTTCGGCGATCAGGCCAAGACCGGCGAGAACAGCAAGAATGTCGCCCTGCATTACTTCAAGAACCAGGATCCGGGCGCCTTCGTATCGCTCTCCGGCGGCGGTGTGCTGGCTTCGAGCAAGCATTCGAAGGAAGCCCAGGCGTTCCTGAAATGGATCGCCGGCAAGGGTGGCCAGGATGTCCTGAAGAACGGCACCTCCTATGAGTACGCCGTCGGCGTCGGCGCCGAGTCCAATCCGAAGCTCGTCCCGCTGGTCGACCTCGACTCTCCCAAGGTCGAACCCTCCATGCTCAACGCCAAGAAGGTCACCGACCTGATGACGGCGGCCGGCTTGCTTTAGCCGGCGTTCCGCCTAAAAGGGCAGCGCAAAAGCAGGTCTGGAAAAACACGAAGCGGTTTCCGTCCGGAACTGCGCCAAGACAGTGAAAATGATCGTTTCGGCGCCTCCATGGCATTCCGAAACGATCCAGCCACTCCCGGCGGGTGTCCCGCCGGGATAGCCAACCGAGAAACAGATGAGCATTCGCCGCATATCCGGCCGGGTTGTCCGCGCTCATGTCGCCACGGCAGTGCTGCCTGCGCGGACGGTCTGATCTGATGGTGGCGCAGGCGGATTCCATGACGACGGGTTTCGCCGCCTCACCGCCGCGCGCCCGTCGCCGGCTGCCCTGGATAACCGCGGCTGCGGTCTTGGTCTCGGCGCTGGCGCTGGTGCCTCTGGCCTTCATCATCTGGATCGCCATCCAGACCGGCTGGGCGACCACCTGGGCCCTGGTCGTGCGCCCGCGCGTCGGCGAACTGCTGGTCAACACCGCCCTGCTGGTGCTGCTGACCGTACCCGTCTGCGCCGTTCTGTCGGTCGCGCTCGCCTGGCTGACCGAACGCACCGACCTGCCCGGCGCCCGCCTGTGGTCACTGCTGGCGGTGGCGCCGCTCGCCATCCCCGCCTTCGTCCATAGCTACGCCTGGGTGACGATGCTGCCTGGCTTCCACGGCCTGCCGGCCGGCGTGCTGATCTCGACAATCGCCTATTTCCCGTTCCTCTACCTGCCCGTCGCCGCAAGCCTGCGGCGACTCGACCCGGCGCTGGAGGACGCCGCCGCCTCGCTTGGACTCGGCCCCGCGCGTGTCTTCCTGCGCGTGGTGCTGCCGCAGTTGAGGCTAGCCGTCTGCGGCGGCTCGCTGCTGGTCGGCCTGCATCTTCTGGCGGAATACGGCCTGTTCGTCTTCGTCCGCTTCGATACCTTCACCACCGCGATCGTCGACCAGTTCCAGTCGACCTTCAACGGTCCCGCCGCCACCATGCTGGCCGGCGTACTCGTCGCCTGCTGCCTGGCGCTGCTCGCCTTCGAGATGCTGGTGCGCGGCGAGGAGCGCTATGCCCGTGTCGGCTCGGGTGCGGCGCGCCTGCGCCCGCCGAGCCGCCTCGGCCGCATGACGCTGCCGGCGCTCGCTTTGCCCCTTCTGGTCGCGCTCCTGTCCCTCGGCGTGCCGCTCGTCGTCATCGCCCGCTGGCTGGCCGCCGGCGGCGTTGCCGTATGGCGTATCGACGAGATCAGTCTCGCGCTCGGCCAGACCCTATTCCTGGCGCTCGCCGGCGGCCTGCTCGCCACCGTCGCCGGCATCCCCATCGCCTGGCTGTCGATCCGTGCCCCCAGCAAGCTGCAGCGCATGCTGGAGGGATTGAACTACACGGTCGGCGCACTGCCCGGCGTGGTCGTGGCGCTGGCGCTGGTGACCATCACCGTCACCGTCATGCTGCCGCTCTACCAGACGCTGGTGACGATCCTGATCGCCTATGCGCTGATGTTCCTGCCGCGCGCCATTATCTCGCTGCGCGCCTCGATCGCGCAGGCGCCGATCGAGCTGGAACGCGCCGCCGCCGGTCTCGGCCGCCCGCCGATGAGAGCCCTGTGGGCTACGACGATCCGCCTTTCGGCGCCGGGGGCGGCCGCTGGCATGGCGCTGGCGGCGCTCGGCATCACCAACGAACTGACCGCCACCCAGATGCTCGCGCCCAACGGCACGCGCACGCTGGCGCTGGCCTTCTGGGTCTATAGCGGCGAGATCGACTATGCGGCCGCAGCGCCCTATGCCGCGATCATGGTGGTGCTTTCGCTGCCACTGACTTTCCTGCTCTATGCGCAATCGAAGCGGATGGCCGGACGATGAGCTTCCTCGACCTTACGGCATTGACCAGGAGCTACGGGCCGGTGCGGGCGCTGGCCGGCATCGACCTCGCCGTCGAGGCCGGCACCCGCACGGCGATCGTCGGTCCGTCCGGCTGCGGCAAGACCACGCTTCTGCGCCTGATCGCCGGCTTCGAGGCGCCAGACAGCGGCCGCATCATGCTGGACGAGCAAACCATGGCCGATGGCGCCGCCTTCGTGCCGGCGCACAAGCGCGGCATCGGCCTCGTCGCGCAGGACGGCGCGCTGTTCCCGCATCTCTCCATTGCCGACAACATCGGCTTCGGCATGCCTCGCGGCGAGGCAGGCCGCACCGAGCGCGTCGCCGAGCTCGCCTACATCGTCGGGCTCGACAAGGCGATCCTGAAGCGACGGCCGCACGAACTGTCCGGCGGTCAGCAGCAGCGCGTGGCGCTGGCCCGCGCCATGGCGTGCAAGCCCCGGCTGATGCTGCTGGACGAACCCTTCTCGGCGCTCGACACGGGCCTGCGCTCCTCCATGCGCAAGGCGGTAGCCGAATTGCTGGAAAATGCCGGCATCACCACCATCCTGGTCACCCACGACCAGGCCGAGGCATTGTCCTTCGCCGACCAGGTGGCGGTGATGCGCGAGGGCGCCTTCTCGCAGGTCGGCACGCCGCGCGACCTTTACCTCAAGCCGAAGAACCGCATGGTCGCCGAATTCCTCGGCGATGCCATCGTCATTCCGGCGCGTATCGCCGGCGGCTTCGCGCAATGCTCGCTTGGCCGCATCGCCGTCGACAGCGCCGACCGGCGCGACGTGGCGCGCATCATGCTGAGGCCCGAACAGGTTCTGTTGAAGCGCACCTCCAGCGAAGGCATGTCCGGCACCCCCGACATGCTGTTCGCGGAAGTCACCGAGATGGAATTCGCCGGCGCCGTCTGCACGGTGGCGGTCAGGCTGCTCAACAATCCCGATCCGCCCGACGCCGCCGCCATCGGCTCGACGCCGCTCATCTTGAAGAAGCCCGGCATCGAAGCGCCCGCCGTCGGCGAGGTGGTGCGCGTCAGCGTCGCCGGCACTGCCCACGTATTGGAGTGAGCGGCTACACCCGCTTCCCGGCGCTGTCGAACCAGTGCAGTCTGTCCACTTTCGCCACGACGCGCAGGGCGTCGCCCGGTTGCGCGGTCGCGCGACCGGCGACACGCACGACGATACTTCCGCCGGCGGCGGCGCAATGGAGAAAACTTTCGGCGCCCACCGGCTCGACCGCTTCGACGGCGGCCGGCAGCACGAGTGATCCGGCAGGCACCTCGCCGTTCGCCGCCACGTCCGCATCCTCCGGCCGAAAGCCGAGCGTTACGGCCTTGGCCGGGGTAACAAGGCCGGTCGCGCTGGCGTCGGCGAAAGATGTCCCGTCGCCTATCAGGGGCAGCAGATTCATCGGCGGCGCGCCGATGAAGGAGGCCACGAAGGTCGAGGCCGGCTTCTCGTAGACGTCGAGCGGCGCGCCGATCTGCTCGACCAGCCCGGCATTCATCACCACCAGCATGTCGGCCAGCGTCATCGCCTCGAGCTGATCGTGGGTGACGTAGACGGAGGTGACGCCGAGCGACCGTTGCAAATTCTTGATCTCGACACGCATCTGGCCCCGCAGCTTGGCGTCGAGGTTGGACAGCGGCTCGTCGAACAGGAAGACCTTGGGGCTGCGCACGATGGCGCGGCCCATGGCGACGCGCTGGCGCTGGCCGCCGGACAGTTCGCGCGGCCGCCGGTCAAGCAGGTGCGAAAGCTCCAGCTTCTCCGCCACGTCCTTCACCCGCCGGTCGATCTCGTCCTTCGGAGTGCCACGGTTGCGCAGGCCATAGGCCATGTTGTCGTAGACCTTCATATGCGGATAGAGCGCATAGTTCTGGAACACCATGGCGATATCGCGCTCGGTCGGACCGATGTCGTTGACGACTTTGCCATCGATCGAGCAGGTGCCCGACGAGATCGCCTCCAGCCCGGCGATCATCCTGAGCAGCGTGGACTTGCCGCAGCCCGAGGGACCGACCAGCACGCACAGCGCCTTGTCCGGAATGGCGATGGAAACGCCCTTCACCGCCTCGACGCCGCCGGCATAGACCTTCTTCACGTCCTTGAGGTCGACTGTCGCCATGAACGCTATTTCTCCGATTCCACCAGGCCGCGCACGAACCAGCGCTGCATCAGCACCACCACCAGGATGGGCGGCACGATGGCGAACATGGCGGTGACCATGACAAGATGCCATTGCGTGTCAGCGTCGGCGAACGACACCATTTTCTTGAGCGCAATGACGATGGTGTTCATGTCGTTGCGGTTCGTCACCAGCAGCGGCCACAGGTACTGCGTCCAGCCATAGATGAAGAGGATGACGAACAGCGCGGCGATATTGGTGCGCGACAGGGGCAAGAGGATGTCGAAGAAGAAACGCCATGGTCCCGCGCCGTCGACCCGCGCGGCCTCCACCAGTTCGCCCGGAATGGTCATGAAGAACTGCCTAAACAGAAGCGTCGCCGTCGCCGAGGCGATCAGCGGCAGGATCAGCCCGGCATAGGTATCGATCAGGCCGAAATCGACCATCACCTTGTAGGTCGGCAGGATGCGCACCTCGACCGGCAGCATCAGCGTGATGAAGATCAGCCAGAAGAACGTCATCCTGAGCGGAAAGCGGAAGAAGACGATGGCGTAGGCCGACAGGATCGAGATGGCGATCTTGCCGATGGCGATGCCGAGCGCCATCACCGTGGTGTTGAACAGGAGCGTGCCGACCCCCACCCCACCGATGCGCCCAACGCCGCCGAACAGGGCTTCCGTATAGTTGGTGAAGAATTCGCCGCCCGGCAGCAGCGGCAGCGGCGGGCGCAGGATCGTCTGGAGCGTGTGGGTCGAGGCGACGAAGGTGTAGTAGATCGGGAAGGCGACGACGAGGATGCCGAGGATCAGCACGGCATGGGCGATGTAGATGCCGGTCGCCGACTGGCCGATCATCAGCTTGTCGTGCCCGCTGGCGGGCGCTTTCCGGTCAGCCATAATGCACCTTCCTTTCCACGTAGCGGAACTGGATGGCGGTAAGCGCGATGACGATGACCATCAGGATGACGGACTGGGCCGCCGAAGAGCCGAGCAGGAGATTGACGAAGCCGTCGTTGTAGACCTTGTAGACCAGCGTCTCGGTGGCCTTGCCCGGCCCGCCGCCGGTGACCGCATGGACGATGCCGAACGTGTCGAAGAAGGCGTAGGTCGTATTGATGACCAGCAGGAAGAAGGTGGTCGGCGCCAGCAGCGGGAAGACGATCGTCCAGAACCGCTTGGTCTCGCCCGCGCCGTCGATGGCCGCCGCCTCGATCAGCGATTTCGGGATCGCCTGCAGGCCAGCGACGAAGAACAGGAAGTTGTAGCTGATCTGCTTCCAGGCGGCAGCAACCACCAGCAGGATCATCGCGTCGGTGCCGTCGAGAACCGGGTCCCAATGCAGGCCCAGCCGCCTCAAAAGCACGGCGACGGAGCCGATGGACGGGTTGAACATGAAAAGAAACAGCATGCCGGCAATGGCCGGCGCCACCGCATAAGGCCAGATCATCAGCGTGCGGTAGAAACCTTTGCTGCGCACCACCTTTTCGGCCATGACGGCCAGCAGCAGCGCAACGCCCATGGCGACGGCGGCGGTGGCCACCGAGAAGACCACCGTCACCTTGATGGAATTGACGTAGGCCGGCTCCGACAAAACCCTGGCGAAATTGTCGAACCAGACGAATTTCGATTTCAGCCCGAACGGGTCTTCCTTCAGCATCGACTGGTAGAGCGCCTGCCCCGCCGGCCAGTAGAAGAAGATCAGCGTGATGGCGAGCTGCGGCGCCACCAGAAGGTAGGGCAGGATCTTGTTCGGAAAGACGACGCGCGGGGTCATGTGCGACCCTCCCCCCTCGAGGGAGAGGTGCACGCGAAGCAGGCGGAGGGGGTCGCCGCGAAAGGCATCGCCTCTAGGGTCTCGCCCCAAAAGCGCCAGCACACGTCCGCAATGTCTCCGTCTGGCCGCTCGGCGGCCATCTCCCCCTCAAGGGGGGAGAAATCGCCGGCGCCGCTCAACCCCCGGTCGCTTCCTTGATCGCGGCGTTGCCGCGCTCGACGGCATTGTCGAGCGCCTGCTGGGCCGTCTGCTTGCCGGCCAGCATGTTCTCGAACTCCTCGTTCTGGATGTCGCGCACCTGCGGCAGGTTGGGCAGGCGTACACCCTTCGAGTTCTCGGTCGGCTCCTTGCCCATCATCTGCAGGATCGGCGTCTCGCGACCCGGGTTCTTCTCATAGAAACCCGACTTCTTGGTCGCCTCGTAGGCGGCCAGCGTGACTGGCAGGTAGCCGGACTTCTCGTGCAGGTATTGCTGCACGTCCGTCTGCGAGAGATAGGTGAAGAAGGCGGCGATGCCCTTGTACTGCTCGTCGGTCTTGCCGCCGAATACCCACAGGCTGGCGCCGCCCGGCGTGGTGTTCTGCGGCGCGCCCTTGGCGTCGCTGTCGTAGGGCAGCTGGCCGATGCCGTAGTTCATGCCCGACTTGACGATGTCGCCGAGGCCGCCCGACGATTCGGTCATGATGCCGCATTCGCCGGCGAGGAAGAGCTGCTTGGCCTCCGAGGTGCGGCCGCCATACTTGAACGTGCCGTCCTTGGCGAGATCGGCGAGCGCCTGGAAGTGGTTGACGTAGATCGGAGCGTTGATCTTCAGTTCCGGCGTGCCGCCTTCGAGGCCGTTCTGGTTGGTCGCCCACGGCACGTTGTTCCAGGCGGCGAAGTTCTCCAGGTGAATCCAGGTCAGCCAGGTCGAGGTGTAGCCGCAGGCAGCCGCGCCGCTGGTCTTGATCTTTTTGGCCATGTCCCAGACCTCGTTCCAGGTCTTGGGCGGCGTGTTCTCGTCGAGACCGGCCTTCTTGAAGATGTCCTTGTTGTAATAGAGGATCGGCGAGGAGGAGTTGTAGGGGAAGGACAGCATGGTGCCGTCCGGCTTGGAATAGTAGCCGACGATGCCCGGCAGGTACTGGCTCTTGTCGAACTTCATGCCGGCGCCTTCCAGCACCTCGGCCACCGGCTTGACGGCGCCTTCGGCCGCCATCATCACGCCGGTGCCGACGTCGAAGACCTGGATGATGTCGGGCGCCTGCTTGGCGCGGAAGGCGGCGATGCCGGCGTTCAACGCCTCGGGGTAGGTGCCCTTGAAGACCGGGACGATCTCGTAGTCCTTCTGGCTGGCGTTGAAATCCTTGGAGATCTTGTCGACCACCTCGGCATTGGCGCCCGTCATCGCATGCCACCAGGTGATCTGAGTCGCGGCGAAGGCCGTCGTGGTGGAAAACAGGGTCAAGGTGGCGGCGGCGGCCGCAAAGCCGTGAAACTTCATGTCTCTCTCCCGATCTGTCATTGGCGAAACGTGTTCGCGGCCGGAGTATCGGCGGATTGTGACAGGTGCGCAATAGTTCTGTTACGACTGCGTGACCTTTCACACGAAGTTCGGATCGGTTTCGTTTGAGCGAGCGGCTGAGGACAGCTCAGTTTTCGAGCGCGGCTTCGATGAGTTTGCGGGCGTCCGGGCTCGCCCATTCGGCGGGACCGTTCATGTGGCCGACGAGGCAGCCTTCGCCATCCACCAGCATGGTGACCGGCAGGCCGAGCGCCAGCCCACGCTGCTTGACGTCGTTGAAGACGGCCATGGAGGCGTCCCGATAGTAGCCGAGCGTCTTGACGCCGATGTCGGCGAGGAACTTCTTCGGCTTGGCGTCGTCGCCGGTGTCGACGTTGACGGCGACGACCTCGAAGCGGTCGCTTCCCATCTCTTTTTGCAGCGCGTCGAGTGCCGGCATCTCGGCCCGGCAGGGAGCGCACCATGTCGCCCACAGGTTGAGCAGCACCGTCTTGCCTGCGTGACCGGCCAGCGTCGTCGGCTTGCCGTCGGGTCCCTCGAAGGAAAGGTCCTTCAGCGACTGCGGCGGATCGGCCGGCAGCAGCGCCGCCACCTCCCCGGTGGCCGAGGCGCCCACGGTCTTCGCCCTGTCCGCCTTGGCCGCGCAGGCGGCATTGTCGGGACCGGAAGCGGCGGCGATCGTGTCCGGTGCCGTGTTGCCAGACCCGCTCTCCCTGACATATACCGCGACCGCGCCGGCCAGCGCGCCGGCAACCAGCGCGGCGAGCACCAGGCGCGGGGCCGGGAGAAGGTTTTTGCCGTTTGCCATGGTCCTGATGTCTTCCGAAACGGTTTGGTCGAGCGGGTTATAGCGATGGGTGACGATAAGGCCAGCAACCAGATGTGGGGCGGACGTTTTGCCTCGGGTCCGGCCGCGATCATGGAAGCGATCAACGCTTCCATAGACTTCGACCGCAAGCTCTACGCGCAGGATATCCGCGGCTCGCTCGCCCACAGCGAGATGCTGGCGCAAACGGGCATCATTTCGGCCGACGATCAAGAAAAAATCGCTCACGGGCTGAACACGATTGCGAAAGAGATCGAGGCCGGCACCTTCGCCTTCTCGAAGAAGCTCGAAGACATCCACATGAACATCGAGGCGCGCCTCGCCGAACTGATCGGCCCGGCGGCCGGCCGCCTGCACACGGCGCGTTCCCGCAACGACCAGGTGGCGGTCGATTTCCGCCTCTGGGTGAAGGACGAATTCAACCGCGTCGCCGCGGCGCTCAAGGACCTGATCGCCGCCTTCCTCGACCGCGCCGAGGAGCACGCGGCCACCGTCATGCCGGGCTTCACCCATCTCCAGACCGCCCAGCCGGTGACCTTCGGCCATCACTGCATGGCCTATGTCGAGATGTTTGCGCGCGACCTGTCGCGCGTGCGCGGCGCCATCGAGCGCATGGACGAAAGCCCGCTGGGCGCCGCAGCGCTCGCCGGCACCGGCTTTCCGATCGACCGCCACAGGACCGCCAAGGCGCTGGGTTTCCGCGAGCCGACGCGCAACTCGCTGGACAGCGTCTCCGACCGGGATTTCGCGCTGGAGTTCCTTTCCGTCGCCGCCATCTGCGCCACCCACCTGTCGCGGCTGGCGGAGGAGATCGTCATCTGGTCGACGCCCCAGTTCGGCTTCGTTCGCCTGTCGGATCAATTCTCCACCGGCTCGTCCATCATGCCGCAGAAGAAGAACCCGGATGCCGCCGAACTGGTGCGCGCCAAGACCGGCCGCGTCAACGGCCACCTGATCGGCCTGCTCACCGTCATGAAGGGCCTGCCGCTGACCTATTCCAAGGACATGCAGGAAGACAAGGAAGCCGTCTTCGACACCGCCGAGACGCTCGACCTGATGCTGGCGGCGATGACCGGCATGGTGCGCGACCTCACCGTCAACGAGGCGGCAATGCGCAAAGCCGCAGGCTCCGGCTACGCCACCGCCACTGACCTCGCCGACTGGCTTGTGCGGGAGCTTGGCCTGCCTTTCCGCGAGGCGCATCACGTCACCGGCCGCGCCGTGGCGCTGGCCGAGGGCAAGAAGGTCGGGCTGGAGAAGCTGTCGCTGGAGGACTTGCAGTCCATCCATCCGGGTATCACCGCCGATGTCTTTTCGGTGTTGGCGGTGAAGAACTCGGTCGCCAGCCGCAAGAGCTTCGGCGGCACCGCGCCGGCGGAAGTGAAGAAGCAGGTCCGCGCCTGGAAGAAGCGGCTGGCCAAGGCTTGAGGGCGGGGTGCATTTAATTGCAAACTCGGCTATAGCCGGACCGGCCATTGCGCAGCGGCGCATTGCTCATGTGAACAGGCAAAACGGACGGACGCAGCGATGACCGCAGGCAGGATATTCACGGCGCTGGCGCTCGTGGCAACCATGGCGCTGGTTTCAGCCTGCGGGCGCAGACCCGGGCAGCTCGACACGCCCTACGAGGCGGCCGTGCAGGCCCGCAAGGATGCCGAGAAAGCCAAGAAGCCGCTGCCGCCGGAACCCGCGCAACCGGACACCGACAAGCCCTTCATTCTCGACAGACTGATCCAGTAGCGTTTCCGGACCCTTCCAGTGAACCATTTCGACTATCGCGACGGCGTGCTCCATGCCGAGGACGTGGCGATCCCCGATATTGCGGCGGCGGTCGGCACGCCCTTCTATTGCTATTCGACCGCCACGCTGACCCGCCATTTCCGCGTCTTCTCCGAGGCCTTCGCCGGGCTCGATACGCTGGTCTGCTACGCCATGAAGGCGAACTCCAATCAGGCCGTGCTGAAGACGCTGGGCAAGCTCGGCGCCGGCGCCGACGTGGTGTCGGAAGGCGAGATGCGCCGCGCGCTGGCCGCCGGCATCCCGGCCGACAAGATCCTGTTCTCCGGCGTCGGCAAGACGGCGCGCGAGATGGATTTCGCGCTGCAAGCCGGCATCCTGTGCTTCAACGTCGAATCGGAGCCGGAGCTGGAGTTGCTCTCGGCCCGCGCTGTTGCGCTGGGCAGGACCGCACCCGTCTCGCTGCGCATCAACCCCGACGTGGATGCGAAGACCCACAAGAAGATTTCCACCGGCAAGGCCGAGAACAAGTTCGGCATCCCCCGCCAGCGCGCCCGAGAGGTCTACCGCCGCGCCGCCGAACTGCCGGGCATCCGCGTCACCGGCATCGACATGCATATCGGCAGCCAGATCACCGAGTTGCAGCCCTTCGACGACGCCTTCGCCCTGCTGGTCGATCTGGTCGACATGCTGCGCGCGGACGGCCACGCCATCGACCATGTCGATCTCGGCGGCGGTCTCGGCATCCCCTACCGGGCCGACAACAACCCGCCGCCGCTGCCCGACGCCTATGCGGCGGAGGCGCGGAAGCATGTCAGCAAGCTCGGCCTCAAGGTGATGTTCGAGCCGGGCCGCATGATCGTCGGCAATGCCGGCATCCTCGTCGCCGAAGTCGTCTATGTGAAGGAAGGCGACGCCAAGAACTTCCTCATCGTCGACGCGGCGATGAACGACCTCATCCGCCCCACGCTCTACGACGCTTTCCACGACATTCGCCCGGTCGTCCAGCCGGCGCCCGATGCGCCGCGCCTCAAGGTCGACGTCGTCGGCCCGGTCTGCGAAACGGGCGACTACCTCGGGCTCGACCGCGACCTGCCGCGATTGAAGGCCGGCGACCTCATCGCGGTGGGAACCGCAGGTGCCTACGGCGCGGTGCAGGCCGGCACCTACAATTCCCGCCTGCTGGTGCCGGAAGTGCTGGTGGACGGCGACCGGTTTGCGGTCGTGCGTCCGCGCCAGACCTATGACGAGTTGATCGGGCTGGACCGGCTGCCGGACTGGCTCTGAGAAACGAGGCAGGCGTCATCACGTTTTTGGAACCCGCCTCGCCTTTGCCGTGTTTGCTGGTATTGTCTGCGAAGTGAGGCCGCCCAACCCCGAGTCCGACGGCGAACAAGGGCCGATGACGGAACGACCCGCAGTCAGCACCGGAAGACATCTCGCGGCGCGGCTTGCCGCCAGCCGCACGGTCACGCGCGCCGCCATCGTCGTCGAGCGCGGCTGGCCACTTGTGCTGCCGTTCGTCATTGTCGCCGTCCTTTTCCTCTGCGTCGCCTGGTTCGGCCTGTTCCCTCGCTTGTCGGATACCGTGCGCCTCGTCGTCGTGGCGGGTTTTGCGCTGGCCGCGCTGGCCGCGCTCTATCCCTTGCGCTTCTTCCGCCTGCCGACGGCCGCCGAAGTTGACCGCCGCATCGAGGCTGCAAATGCCTTGCTGCACACGCCCTTGCAAGTCCGCACCGACCGGCCGAGCGGCCACGGCTCGGCCTTCTCGCAGGCGCTGTGGGACGAGCACCAGCGCCGGATGGCGGCCCGGCTGAACCGTCTCGGCGCAGACCTGCCGCGCCCGCGCGTGCCGGACCGCGACCCCTGGGCATTGCGCGCGGTGGCGGCACTCGTCTTCGTCGCGGCCCTCTCCTTCTCGCTCGGTCCGCAAGGCGGCAGCATCGCCGATGCCTTCCGCCAGCGGCCGACGGCCGAAGCCGTGCCACCACGCATCGACGCCTGGGTGACACCGCCGGCCTATACCGGCAAGCCGCCGATTTTCCTCACCGCCGATGCCAACCAGGGCGCCGGCGCCTTCACCGTGCCGCAGGGCAGCGACGTCACCCTGCGGGTTACCGGCGGCGCAGGCGACGAGACGCTCGGCTATCAGGACACCGGCGGCAACACCCGCCAGATCGAGGCCGCACAATCCAAGGCGACGGCCGCCAACACGCCCGGAGCAGGAAGCACCGGCGCACCCGCGACAGGTCCGGCCGTTCGCCAGTTCGCCGGCAAGCTCAATACCGACGGCGAACTCGTCCTGAAATCCGGCGAGACCGAGCGCGGCCGCTGGCGTTTCGCCGTCATGCCGGACACCGCACCACAAATCCGGTTCGTCGGCGAGCCGAAGCGCGCCGCCAACGGCACGATGGAACTGAATTACCAGATCGACGACGACTACGGCGCGGCCTCGGCACGAGCCGGCTTCGCGCTCGCCGATCCGCCGGCGCCGGGTGCACGCCCGCTCTATCCCGTGCCGGAAATGCCGCTTTCCCTGCCGCGCCGCGGCGGCAAGGCCAATGCCGCCCGCACCACCAAGGACCTGACCGAGCATGTCTGGGCCGGCTCGACCATCCGGCTGACGCTGGAGGCGACCGACGACGCCGGCCAGGTCGCCCGCAGCGAGACGAAGACGCTCACCATGCCGGAGCGGCCTTTCACCAACCCGCTGGCGCGCGCCGTGATCGAGCAGCGGCGCCTGCTTGGGCTCGATGCCAACGCCCGGCCGCACGTGCTCGACCTGATGGACGCCATCACGCTCCGTCCGGAGGATACGTTCGACAACATGGCGCATTACCTGGCCATCATGAGCGCCCGCAGCCGGCTCAAGCTGGCCGACAGCGACGACCAGTTGCGCGACGTCGTTTCCTACATGTGGGACATCGCGCTCGGCATCGAGGAAGGCGACCTGTCGGCAGCCGAGAGGAAGCTCAGGCAGGCGCAGCAGAACCTGCAGGACCTGTTGAAGAATGGCGCCAGCGACGAGCAGATCGACAAGGCGATGAAGGAATTGCGCCAGGCGATGCAGGATTTCCTGCGCGAATTCGCCGAACGCCATCCCAATGACAGGAACGCCCCGCGCATGCCCGACGGCGCCAGGGAACTCAGCCAGCGCGACCTCGAGCGGATGATGGACCAGATCGAAAACCTCGCGAAGTCGGGCGACCGCGACAAGGCGCAGCAGCTTCTGTCACAGTTGGAAGACATGCTGAACAACCTGCAGGCCGGCCGGCAGCGGCAGCAAAGGCAGGGCCAGAGCGAGATGCGCCAGCAGATGGACAAGCTGGGCGAGATCATGCGCCGCCAGCAGGAGATGATGAACGAAACCTTTCGCATGGACCGCATGCAGCCAGGCCAGCAGGGCGACGAGCAGGAGTTCGGCGAGAACCAGGGCATGCCGGGCGAGCAGGATCAGCCGCAGAACGGCCAACAAGGCCAGCAGGGCGGCGGCAAGCCGATGACGCCGCAGGAATTTGCCGATGCCTTGAAGCAGTTGCAGGAAGGCCAGGGCAAGCTGCAGAAGGACCTGGAACAGCTCGGCAAGAGCCTGGAAGGCATGGGTATGCAGCCGAACCAGGGTTTCGGCGATGCCGGCAAGGAAATGGGCAGTGCCGAACGCTCGCTCGGCGAAGCAGACGGCAACGGAGCCGTCGGCCACCAGGGCCGGGCGCTGGAAGCCCTGCGCAAGGGTGCGCAGGACATGATGCAGCAATTGCAGGCCATGCAGGGCGACGAGGGCGGCGCGCAGTCGGGCGGCCGCCAGCAGAACGCCGACCGCGACCCGCTCGGCCGCCCACGCGCCACCGAAGGCCCGGACTTCGGCGATTCGGTGAAGGTGCCGGATGAGATCGACGTGCAGCGCGCGCGCCAAATCCTTGAAGCCATCCGCAAGCGGCTGGGCAACGCGCTCTCACCCGACGTCGAGCGCAGTTACCTGGAACGCCTGTTGGAGTTGAAGTAGGGCCCGATCCGAACCCTGGTCGCCAAGACATTCTTTCCGGCGATGGTGAACGATGACGAAACTCGGCAACGTAACGCCCGTCCTGCGCATCTTCGACGTGGCCAAGGCGCATGAGTTCTATGTCGGCTTCCTCGGCTTCACGATCGACTGGGAGCACCGCTTCGACGACAACGCGCCGCTCTACCTCGGCATTTCGCGCGATGCCTGCGTCCTGCATCTCAGCGAACATCATGGCGACGGCACCCCGGGTTCCGCCGTTCGCATCCGCACGCAGGACGTGGCAGGCCTCCATCAGGAGTTGATCGGCAAGAGATACCGCTTCGCGCGGCCGGGCCTGGAACATACGCCTTGGCAGACTAGGGAAGTCACCGTCGCGGACCCCTTCGGCAACCGGCTGACCTTCTGGGAAGAAGCGGAGGGACAGGGTGCAGAGGCGGAGCCGGCTTCGTAATTCCGGACAGAGGTTCGATACCCGGCAGTCAGTTCAGCGCGCGGCTCACCCGCTCGCGGATTTCGGCGAGCGTGAACGGCTTCTGCACGACGTCGCGAATGATGCCGTTCAGTTCCTCGGCGCGCTCGCGCTGGTCGGCATAGCCGGTGACCAGCATGATGCGCATCGCCGGATAGGCGGCGGCCGCCGCCTTGGCCATTTCGATGCCGTCCATTTCCGGCATGCGGATATCGGAAACGACGAGGTCGTAGCCGCCGGCCGCGGCACGGATCGAGGCCAGTCCGGCCGCACCGTCGGCGGCGACGTCGATCTGATGCCCGGCGCGTTCGAGCGCGCGGGCGGCGAGTGTACGGACGGATTCGTCGTCCTCGACGATCAGAAGCTTTGCCATGGCGCGCACCATGGCGGCTAAGCGTTAAACTTTTCCTGATCGCCTACGCGTCGCCGCGCACGATGCCGACAAAGGGCAATTCGCGAAAAGCGTGTCCCACATCCATGCCGTAGCCGACGACGAAGAAATCCGGGCAGTCGAAGCCGACATAGTCCGCGTTCAGCGTGGTCTGGCGGCGCATGCGCTTGTCGAGCAGCACGGCGATCGAGCAGCTTTTGGCGCCGCGCGACAACATCAGCTCGCGGGTGAACTTCAGCGTCTTGCCCGATTCCAGGATGTCGTCGATCAACAGCACGTCGCGTCCGGCGACCTCGTTGTCGATGTCGCGCAGCACCTTAACCTCGCCGCTGCTGGTGCCGGCGCCGTAACTGGAGATGAAGATGAACTCGACCTCCGGCGCAAGACCGGCATCGTGCATGGCGCGGATGAGGTCAGCGGCGAAGATGAACGAGCCCTTCAAGACCGAGATGACCAAAAGGTCGTGGTAGTCGCGTGAGGCGATCTCCTTGGCCAGCTCCAGATTGCGCTGGGCGATCGCCGACGCCGAAAACAGCACCTCGATGGACTTGCCGCGAACGACTGGCATGCTGCGTCTTCCCCTATCGTCCAGGGTTTGTGAGATCCGGTTCGGCCAAACCTCGGCCGACCTATTCGGCGAACGTGACCGATACGGTCCCTACGCCGTTCTTAGGCACGTCCAATCGGCTGGAAAAGGCGAATCTTTCACCGGCAGCCAGAATGCGGCCGGATGTCCCCAGCGTATAGCGCGTCACGCGGCCGTCGGACGCGGCGACACGGATTTCCAGCGGCGGCAGGACGCCGGCCTCGCCGCCCTCGTTGGCGGCCTCGCCATCGACGAGCAGCACGGGCTTGGTTCCCGATACGTCGAAGCGCGACCTGACGCCGGTCACGCTGAACGCGGCCTGCACTGCCGGCGGCGCGGAGAACAGCCCCGAATCGCGCACCAGCGCATGCCCTCCAGAGACCCAGAACGCGGCGAGCGCGATGCCGATGCCGGTGATCCAGAACAGCGGGCCGCCACGCGCCGGCGCCCGTCGTTCCGGTTCCGATTTCTCCTTGCGCAGCATATCCATGCCGACGCGCGGCGATGCCTGCGCAGTCTCGACCTTCACCGCCGGGACAGGCTCCGGCCTGCCGGGCCGTACGACCTCGTAGTCGGCGTCGACGACATCGGCGGGATCAACGGCGCGGCGCGGCGCCACGCCATCGAATGCGGCGGCGGCCATGATTTCGCCGGAAACCGGGCGTGCCGTCCGCCTGTGCGCCCTTGCGCCCGAGATTGTCCCTGATAGTGCCATATTGCGTTTTTCGTAAACGGAATTGGTTAACGCTTCCCGACCGGAGAGACTTTGACACACCCGCCAGAGCCACAATTTAACCGTCCGTTAACCATGCCGCCCGATGGTCTTTTCGTAGAAACGGGCGGCGCGCCGCCACGCAATCACCCAGGTCGTCGAACGTGATCCGCTTCGAAAATGTCGGCCTCCGCTATGGCATGGGTCCGGAAATCCTCCGCGACATAACCCTGCAGATACCGGAGCGCTCGTTCCAGTTCCTCAGCGGGCCGTCCGGCGCCGGCAAGACGACCCTGCTGCGCCTGCTTTTCCTGTCGTTGAAGCCGACACGCGGGCTGATCACCGTCTTCGGCAAGGATCGCGCCCGCATCCCGCGTTCGGAACTGCCGCTGCTGCGCCGACGCATCGGCGTGGTGTTCCAGGATTTCCGCCTGCTCGACCACATGACGACCTACGAGAACGTCGCGCTGCCGCTGCGCGTGCGCGGGCGCGAGGAATCCAGCTACCGCACCGACGTGACCGAACTGCTGAAATGGGTGGGACTGGGCGAGCGCATGCACGTTCTGCCGCCGGTACTCTCCGGCGGCGAAAAGCAGCGCACCGCCATCGCCCGCGCCCTGATCGAGCAGCCGGAGATCCTGCTGGCCGACGAACCCACCGGCAATGTCGACCCGCAGCTTGCCCGCCGCCTGCTGCGCCTGTTCATCGAACTGAACCGGCTGGGCACCGCCGTCGTCATCGCCACGCACGACCTCGGCCTGATGGATCAGGTCGACGCGCGCCGGCTGATTCTCTCGGGCGGAAGGCTGGACATCTATGACTGACCTGTCCGCCGACCATCCCGAAGAGAGCGGCGCCGGACGCGTCGAGGTGCGAGAGCGCATCCAGCGGCGCAGCGCCCCCATCGTGCCGGCCGGCAACATCGCCGGGCGCGCGCTGGTGCTGGTCATCGCCATCATGACCTTCCTGTCGTGCCTCACCTTCGGCGCGGTGACGCTGGTGCGCGACACCGCCTCGGTGTGGGAAAACCAGATTTCGCGCGAGGCGACGATCCAGATCAAGCCGGCCGACGGGCTGGACATGGAGGCCGCCCTCGCTACCGCCGCCGGGATCGCCGCCGCGACGCCGGGCGTGACCGGCACCCGCATCGTCGACCGCGACGCCACCGCGCGTCTGCTCGAACCCTGGCTGGGCGCAGGACTGGACATCGAGGCCCTGCCAGTGCCGCGTCTCGTCATCGTCACCATCGACGAGGCGAACCCGCCGGATTTCACAGCCTTGAGGACAGCGCTCTCCGGCAAGCTGCCGACAGCGGGGCTGGACGACCACCGCACCTGGGTGGACCGGCTGGTCGCCATGGCGCGCACCACGGTCGCCATCGGCATCGCGGTGCTGGCGCTGATGCTGGCGGCGACGGTGCTGACCGTCGTCTTCGCCACACGCGGCGCCATGGCCGGGAACGGCCACATCATCGAGGTGCTGCATTTCGTCGGCGCCGAGGCGCGCTTCATCGCCCGCGAATTCCGACGCCATTTCCTTTTGACCGGCATGAAAGGCGCGGCTGCCGGCGGCGCGGCGGCCATCCTCGTCTTCATCGTCTTTTCCTGGTGGTCGTCGCGCAACATGGCGACCCCGCAGGCCGACCAGGCGACCGCGCTGTTCGGCCATTTCGCCATCGGCTGGGCCGGCTATCTCGGCGTCTTCCTGATGGTGCTGGTCATCGGCGTTTTGACGGCCGCGACCTCGCACGCCACGGTCGTGGCCTTCCTCAGCGACCTCGACGCTCGCCAGACCGACACGGGATAGGGCCAGATCGCCGATGGATTTGACCTGGCGCAACCAAACGACGGCTACGACCTACCAAAGGGCGCAATTCGGAGTTAACCATGTGAGCATGAAGGGGCAGGATTCGATCGACACGGCGGACACCGCGCCGGCGGCGGTCGATGGCGCACGCCTGCCGGGCCGCGCCGTCGTGCGCATTGCGCTCGGCTGCATGGTCCTGGTCGCCGCCTGCTTCGTCGTCGGCTTCGGCTGGTTCGCCAGCCATGTCGCCCACCTGTCGACGCCGGCCGATCCGCAAAAGGCCGATGCCATCATCGTTCTGACCGGCGGCCAGGCGCGGCTCGACGCGGCGATGGAACTGCTCGAATCGGGCAAGGGACAACGGCTGCTGATCAGCGGCGTCCATCCCTCCGCCAGCCGCTTCCAGTTGCAGAAGGCGATGGGTGGCGACAAGGCGCTGTTTTCCTGCTGCGTCGACCTCGATCGCACCGCGCTCGACACCATCGGCAACGCTGAGGAAAGCGCCAAGTGGGTGGAGAACCACGCCTATGGCAGCATCATCGTCGTCACCAACAACTACCATATGCCGCGCAGCCTGCTGGAGCTCGGCCGCCTGCTGGGCGGCGCCCGGCTGGAACCCTATCCGGTGGTCAATTCCGATCTCGGCAACGGCAACTGGCTGACCAAGCCGGAGGCGCTGCGCGTGCTGTTCACCGAGTACAACAAGTATCTCCTGGCGCTGGCGCGCGGGATCGTGCCTTTGAAGCCGACACCCGACGGCGTCACGTTGGCCGGTGCTACGACCCCTTCCGTCCGATAGCCGTTTCCTTTTTCACCATCCTTGGTGTAACGAACGGCAAATCCTACCGGGCAGCCCCACCGATGCTCTACCTCCGTTCGCTGGCTTTCAACTTTGCGTTCTATGTCAGCCTGGTTGTCCAGATGATCTTCTGGACGCCCTATTACTTCCTGTCGCCGCGCCACCGCGCCTGGTTCGTGCCGAAATTCTGGTCGCGCACCAGCCTGTGGCTCTATCGCGTGATCGCGGGCACACGCAGTGACATCGCCGGCACGGAGAACCTGCCGGAGGGCTCCTTCATCCTGGCGCCCAAGCACCAGTCGTTCTGGGACGCCATCGCCTTCTTCCCCTACCTGAAGGACCCGCTCTACATCCTCAAGCGCGAACTGACCTGGATTCCCTTCTTCGGCTGGTACATCCAGAAGATGCGCATGATCCCGGTCAACCGCGGTAGCCGCTCCAGGGCGCTGAAGACGGTCACTGCCGCCACGCGGGCCGAAATGGCGCGCAACCCGCGCCAGCTCATCATCTATCCCGAGGGCACGCGCCGGGCACCGGGCGCCGAACCGGCATACAAATACGGCATCGTCGAGATCTACACGCAGCTCGGCCTGCCAGTGGTGCCGGTCGCCCATGTCGCCGGCCTCTACTGGCCGCGCCGCAAGTTCCTGCGCTATCCGGGAACCATCCGCGCCCGCTTCCTGCCCGCCATCCCGCCGGGGCTCGGCAAGGAGGAGTTCATGCGACGGCTGATCTCCGAGACGGAGGCAGCCTGCGACGCCTTGCTCGTCGAGGCATCGCGCCAACCGAACCCGCCGCCGCTGCCGCCGACCGCCGTCAAGCGGCTGGCGGAACTGAAAGCCGAGGCGAAGTAGGCCGCGGCAAGGTTCAGGCGCTGGCGTCGTCCAGTTCCCTTGTATCGGCGGCCGACAGCGGCAGCGACGCCGAACGGATCAGGCTCTCCAATTGCTCCAGGCTGGTCGCGCTGGCGATCGGCGCGGTCACGTCCGGCCGGGCGATGATCCAGGCCACCGCCACCTCCGCCGGCTTGGCCTTGTGCCGGGCCGCCACCGCATCCAGCGCATCGAGGATGCGCAGGCCCCGCTTGTCGAGATATTTCTTCACCCCGCCGCCGCGCGCGCTCTTGCCGAGATCGGCGATCGAACGGTACTTGCCCGACAGGAAGCCGCTGGCCAGGCTGTAATAGGTGATGACGCCGAGCCCTTCGGCCGCACAAAGATCGGCCAGCGGGCCTTCATAGGAAGCGCGGTCGTAAAGATTGTATTCCGGCTGCAGCACTTCGTAGCGCGGCAGGTCGCGCAGCCGGGCGATGTCGAGGGCGGCCCGCAACTGCCCGGCATCGAGGTTCGAGGCGCCGATGTTTCGCACCTTGCCGGCCTTGATCAGCTTCTGGTAGGCGCCCAGCGTTTCCTCGTGCGGCGTCGTCGGGTCCGGCCAGTGCGACAGGTAAAGGTCGATGGCGTCGATCTGCAGCCGCTTCAGCGAATCCTCGACGGCCTTCTCGATATGGGCGGCGGACAGGTCCTTCTTGCCCTGCCCCATGTCCGAGCCGACCTTGGTGATGACGACGACGCGCTCGCTGTTGCCGCGCGCCTTCATCCATTTGCCGATGATGGTCTCCGATTCGCCGCCCTTGTTGCCCGGCACCCAACGCGAATAGGCGTCGGCCGTGTCGATCGCGTTGAAGCCGGCATCGACGAATCGGTCGAGCAGGTCGAAAGAGGTCTTCTCGTCGGCCGTCCAGCCGAAGACGTTGCCGCCGAAGACGAGAGGGGCGATTTCGAGGTCTGTTCGACCAAGCCGGCGCTTCTGCAAGATATATCTCCGTGTTCGTCCATCGAATCGACTGGTTGCCCGCCGACCCTATTGCCTGCGGCCACCCGGTCCAAGCAAAGACGTTCCGTTTTGCCGCGATCGCCGCTTCACGATGGTGCGAGCCGCCGCGCCACGCCCTCCAGCCAGCGGTCGCGGATGCCGAGCGATTCCAGGTGCTCCAGCGTGCTGGAAAGATAGTCCTCGTTGCGGCCGGACTGGCCGGATGCGCCCTGCACCGCCGCCGCGGCCCTGTCCTCGTCCAGCGCGCCGGCATACTGCTCATGCGCACGGTCGGCGACGTAGGTTACCGCCGGCACCATCTCGCCTGTCTCCAGCCGCACCGACACCATGCGTTCCAGATAGACGTTGGTGACAAGCTCGCGCGCGCGCAGATAGTCGATCACCTCGTCGTGCCGCTCACCCCGCACGCGGAAGGCAAGCCCGACGCAGGAACCGCCACGGTCCAGCCCCAGCACCAGCCCCGGCCGCTCGCGCGTGCCGCGATGGACGAAGGAATAGATGCAGAGCGACCGGCGATAGCCGTAAAGCCGCGCCCGGCGTGCCTCGACATGCTCGAACCCCGGCCGCCAGATCAGCGAGCCATAGCCAAAAACCCAAAAATCGCCCATATCGCCAAGCCTGTATGGAAGGAAGGGAACGCCGTGCGGAACCGCCGGCACTCCCCGCGTTAACGAGAGCGGCAGCATGACGTCAAGTGAACAATCCCCGCCGAAGACCCGCCGCCGTGGCCTGCTCTGGCTGGTTCTGGCGCTGCTGGTGGCGTTCGGTCTTTACAGCGCCGGCTGGTTCTGGCTGGCCGACAGGGTCCGCGGTCAGGCCGCCCAGACCATCGCCGCGCTGAACGCCAAGGGGATCGATGCCGACTGCGCCAACCTGACGGTCAGCGGCTATCCGCTGCGCTTCGTCGTCTCCTGCGACAGCCTCGCTTACGAGGATGATGCTCGCGCCGTCGCCGCTTCCAGCGGCAAGTTGGACGCGGTGGCGACGATCCTGCGACCGTTCTCGCCGTCGGCGGAATTTCGCGGGCCGCTCAGGACGACGGCGCCGGGCATGCCGCCGCTGTGGATCGACTGGGACCACCTCAAGGCCGACGCCGGCCTCTCCTGGCCGACGCCGGCCAGCCTGAGCCTGACCGCCGAGGGCCTGTCGGGCCAGACCGATCCGGAAGACGGCGACCCGGTCTCGCTGTTCAGCGCCGGCAAGGCCGACACCGAACTGCGGCCGAGCGGCGAAGACCTTGTCGCTCGCGGCCGCTTCGGCGATGTCGAGATCGATGCCGAGGCCATCGGCGGCCGCATGGTGCCGCCTTTCGACGCCGCCGGCGAAGCGACGCTGAAGAACGGCGTCGCGATGCTGCAGGCGGGCATGAAAAGCCTGCGCGGCCAGTCGATCGAGATCGCCAACCTCGAGCTTTCCTCCGGCGAGGCGCGCGTATCGCTTTCCGGCCCTCTCTCTGTCGACGCAGATGGCCTGATCGACGCCAGGCTGAACATCAAGCTAAACAACCCGAAGGCAGTGGCGAGCGTGCTTGCCGGCATCATCCCGGAACAGAAACGTCAGATCGAGCAGGGCTTTGCAGCCCTCGCCATGCTGGGCTCCTCCCCGTCCATGCCGCTGGTCATCGCCAAGGGCAAGGCGTCGCTGGGGTTCATTCCGTTGGGGCGGATTAAGGCGATAGGTGAGTAGGACAATAAGGCAGTAAGAAAGTATTCATACCTACCTGCCCTGCTGCCTTATTCCCCTGTTGCCTTCCCCTGCTCCACCCCGTGCCGCCCGAAGTCCGGCGCCGCCGTTTCCTGGCCGGCCTCGATGATCGAACGGCGGATGCCGCGGGTGCGGGTAAACAGGTCGAACAGTTTCTCGCCATCGCCCCAGCGGATCGCCCGCTGCAGCGAGGCAAGGTCCTCCGAGAAGCGCGCCAGCATCTCCAGGATCGCGTCCTTGTTGTGCAGGCATACGTCGCGCCACATCGTCGGGTCCGAGGCGGCAAGGCGGGTGAAGTCGCGGAAACCGGAGGCCGCGTATTTGATGACCTCGCCCTTGGCCACCGATTCCAGATCGTCGGCGGTGCCGACAATGTTGTAGGCGATGATGTGCGGCAGGTGCGAGACGATCGCCAGCACCATGTCGTGGTGTTCGGCGTCCATCGTGTCGATGTTGGAGCCGCAACGGCGCCAGAATTCCGACAGTTTTTCCAATGCGGCCGGATCGGTGCCGGGCAGCGGCGTGAAGATGCACCAGCGGTTCTCGAACAGTTCGGCGAAGCCGGCGTCGGGGCCGGATTTTTCCGTGCCCGCCAGAGGATGACCGGGGATGAAATGCACGCCTTCCGGCACGAAGGGCTGCATCTGCGCGATCACCGAGGCCTTGGTGGAGCCTACATCGGTGAGGATCGCCCCCTTCTTCAGCGCCGGTGCGATTTCTTCTGCGACCTCGGCCGAGGAGCCGACCGGCACCGAGACGATGACGAGATCGGCCTCGCGCACGGCCTCTCTAAGATCAGTCGAATAGCTGTCGCCGAGGTCGAGTTCCTCGGCCCGCTTCAACGTCGAGGGACTGCGCGTGGCGATGGCGATATGACGGGCGAGGTGCTCGCGGCGGATGACGCGCGCCAGCGACGAGCCGATCAGGCCGATGCCGACCAGCGCGATCTTTTCAAACAGGGGCTCAGGCATTGTGCTGGCTTTTCAGGAATTCGGACAGTGCGGCGACGACGCCGCGATTGGCTTCTTCGGTTCCGACCGTCATCCGCAGCGCGTTGGGAAAACCGTAGCCGGCAACGCGCCGCAGGATATAGCCGCGTGCCGTGAGAAAATCGTCCGCCTTCGCCGCCGAATGCTTTTCGGTCTCCGGGAAGTGGACAAGGAGAAAATTGCCGACGCTGGGCGTGACACGGAGGCCGAGCCTGGTGAATTCTTCGGTGAGCCAGGCCAGCCACTGCTCGTTGTGGGCGACGCTGCGTGCAATATGCTCGCGGTCGCGGATCGAGGCGATGCCGGCCTCGATCGCGGTGGCGTTCACGTTGAACGGCCCGCGCACCCGGTTCACGGCGTCGACGATGGCAAGCGGTCCGTACATCCAGCCGAGCCGCGCGCCGCCGAGACCGATCTTGGAGAAGGTGCGCGTCATCACCACGTTCTCACTGGAGCCGACCAGTTCGATGCCTGCCTCGTAGTCGTTGCGCCGGACATATTCGGCATAGGCGGCGTCGAGGATCAAAAGCACGTTTCCCGGCAGGCTGGCATGGAGCCTGCGCACCTCGTCGAACGGCAGGTAGGTGCCGGTCGGATTGTTCGGATTGGCAAGGAAGACGATCTTCGTCCGCTCCGTCACCGCCGCCAGCATGGCGTCGACGTCGGCCCGCTCGTTGGTTTCCTTCACCACTACGGGCTTCGCGCCCGCTGCCTGGACATAGATCTTGTAGACCATGAAGGCGTGTTCGGTGAAAATCGCCTCGTCGCCGGGCGACAGGTAGATTTGCGTCAGCAGGCCGAGAATCTCGTCAGAGCCGTTGGAGCAGACGATGTTCGCGGGATTGAGGCCATGCACCTCGCCGATCGCCTCGCGCAGCCGCCTGGCCGAGCCATCGGGATAGATGTCGAGCCGGCCGGCGACCGCGCGCGCGGCCTCGATCGCCTTGGGCGAGGGGCCGAGCGGGTTTTCGTTCGAGGACAGCTTGAAAAGCTTCACGCCGGCGGGCGCGGTGCTCTTGCCCGGTACATAGGCCTCGATGTCCATGATGCCCGCGCGCGGGGTCGGACGTGCCTGATGCTCAGCCTTGGTCATGTCGGAAATCCGTGGAAGCCGCTGCGGGAATACAGGCCGCCGCCGCCTCTGTCGAGAGGTGGCGGCTGGGCCAAACCGCGCCCGTTGACGACGCCGCGCCGCAGGCATAGATACGGCTTCGAACGTCGTGGTGATTTGCCGGTCGGCTTGCAGCCACGTTAAAGAAGTCGCTAAAGGACCGTGAGGGCAAAACCCATGGGGCCGGTCGCGATTTCGCCGCCGGTCTTTTTGTTGGAGTGTCCCATGCCAATCAAGATCCCCGATCAGCTTCCCGCCCGCGAAGTGCTTGCCCGCGAAGGCGTGTCCATCATGGACGAGAAGACGGCGCGACGGCAGGACATCCGTCCCTTGCAGATCGGCCTGCTCAACCTGATGCCCAACAAGATCCGCACCGAGACGCAGTTCGCCCGGTTGATGGGCGCGACGCCCCTGCAGGTGGAATTGACGTTGGTACGCGTCGGCAACCACAAGGCCAAGAACACCTCGGAAGAACACCTGATCGCCTTCTACCAGACCTGGGAGGAGGTGCGGCATCGCAAGTTCGACGGCTTCATCGTCACTGGCGCACCGATCGAACTGCTGGCGTTCGAGGAGGTGAACTACTGGAATGAGCTGACCCGCATTCTCGACTGGACGGCGACGAACGTCCATTCCTCCTTCTTCATCTGCTGGGGCGCGATGGCGGCGGCGTGGCATTTCCACGACGTGCCGAAATACACGCTGGACAAGAAGGCGTTCGGCGTCTTCCGCCACAGGAACAACGCGCCCGCCTCGCCCTATCTCGCCGGCTTTTCAGATGATTTCGCCATTCCCGTCTCGCGCTGGACGGAGGTGCGCAGCGCCGACATCAAGCCCGAGACCGGACTGGAACTGCTGATGGAATCGGACAGGACCGGTCCCTGTCTTTTGTCGGAAAAGGCCGGCAACCGGCTCTACATGTTCAACCACATCGAATACGATTCCACCTCGCTGAAGGAGGAATACGACCGCGACGTGGCCGCCGGCACCGCCATCGAGGTGCCGCATGAATACTACCCCGGCAACGATCCGTCGAAGCCGCCGCTCAACCGCTGGCGCTCGCACGCCCATCTCTTGTTTGGCAACTGGATCAACCAAGTCTACCAGACGACGCCGTACGACATCGAGAACGTCGGGCAGGGTTGACGACAGGCGAGCAGCCGTCAGACCGATGATGCCGCCTTCTTGCGCTTGGGCGTGGCGGGCGGCGGCTCGATGGCACCGGCGCGCATGCGCGGCGGCCGCAGCGGCTCGCCGCCCTCGCGCTTGACGATGTCGAGTGAGCGCGGGAAGAAGGCGTAGTTGTGAAGGCCACGGCCGATGTTGACGACGGCAGCCTCCGGAAGCCGCTTTTCCAGCATGGCGAGAATGCGCTTCACCGTCGCGCCGTCGAACGTATCCAGCGCCTCGTCGATGATGATCCAGCGCGGCTTTTCCAGTCCCAGTCGCGCGAAGGCCAGAAGCCGCTGCTCGTCGTCGTTCAACTCGTGTTCCCAGCGCGCCGAACGGTCGAGCGAGCCGGCAAGATGGTCCAGCCCCATCTCGGCGAGAGCCGCCTTGAGGGCCGCGTCGTCCTTGCGGGCCTCGTCGCTCGAACGCACGAGCACCTCGCGCAGCGGCGCCGGGGGGAAATAAGGCGTTCGCGGAATGAACACCGGCGTCTCGCCCTTCGGCATGCCGATGCGTCCGCTGCCCCATGGCCACAGCCCGGCCAGAGCGCGGAAGAACAGCGTCTTGCCGGTGCCCGGATCGCCGCTCACCAACACATGCTCGCCCGGCTTGATGCGCACATGATCCTCAGTGAGCCGGGTGCAGCCGTCGGGCGACTTGATCTCCAGTCCCTCGAAGCTCATCGACCCGTCGGCGTTCTCGGCAAGCTCGATATGGCCTTCGGCGCCATGCAGCGTGTCCGTCTCCGTCAGTGCCAGCCGGAAGTCGGCCACCCGCATCAACGTCGCTCGCCAGTCGGCGATGGCGCCGATGTTGTTGACGAACCATTTCAGCGAGGAATGCACCTGGTTGAAGGCGCCCACCGCCATCATCAGCCCGCCGAAGGAGATGTCGCCAGCAAAATAGACGGGTGCGGCCACCAGGATGGGTGCCACCACGGTGATCCAGCCATAGGTGTCGGTGACCCAGGCGAGATTGATCTGCGCCGTATAGATGCGCATCATCGCGGTCAGCACGGCGCCGAGGTCGAGGGAGAGCCGCTTCTTTTCCTGGCCCTCGCCGTCCGCAAGCGCAATGGCGTCGATATGCTCGTTGACGCGCACCATGGAGTGCCGCAGTTCCGCCTCGCGCGTGTAGCGATCGCTGTTCAATTCGATCAGCGGCCGGCCGACCAGCCAGCTGATCAGCGACGCCAGGCCGGCATAGAGGAAGGCCGCCCACACCATGTAGCCAGGGATGGCGATGGAATGGCCGGCGACATGGAAGACGAAGCCGGACGACAGGGTCCACAGCACACCGACGAAGGAGACGAGCAGGATCAGCGCCTGGACGAAGCCGATGGCAAGGCCCGTCGTCAGGTCGGAGAGATGGCCGGCATCCTGCTGCATGCGCTGGTCCGGATTGACGCCGATGGCGCCGGCATGGGTCAGGCGGAAGGCACGGTTCGGCCGCATCCATTCCTCGATGAGATCGGTCGTCAACACCTCGCGCAGCCTGAGCTTGATGCGCTGGTTCAGCCATTGCTGCGCGATGTTGAGCAGGATCAGGCCGCCGGCGATGGCTGCGAACACCACGAGCTGATGCAGGAATTCGGCCACGTCGCGCCGCTGGATGGCGTCGTAGAAGGGCTGGTTCCAGCGGTTGAGCAGGATCTGGCCGAACGACGTGGCGACGATGACGGCGAGGATGGCGGCCGATGCCCATGCGATCCGGCGTGTAATCGGCGAACCCGCCAGCGCCTGCCGCATGGTCGCGAGCTGGTCGGAAAGGCTGCTCGCCTGGATTTCGGTTGTCTCGGGCGCATTCATGCGGGATCGGCTCCATGCCGCACCGAACGGGTTCCGACACGGCCGAGGCCGGTGGCGCCCTGCGGCGACAGTGCAGGCACGAAGACCCTGCGCGAAGCGCGCTGCGCCGCCGGCACGCCCTGGTAGAGCCGCTTCTGCGCCGCCACCACAAGCACGCCGGAAAAAATCGGCCAGAACCGCCTGCCGCCGCGCTCCAGCACATTGTGGAAGCGCATCATGAAACGGCGCGGCGACGGCGGAAAATGCAACCCGTCCGACCAGGCCGCGGGTGTGAAGTTCGCCTCGCGCAGCAGTTCCGCGAGCTGGCCGCGCGAATAGGGCCGACCGGTGCCGAAGGGCGTGTGCTCGAAGCGCGCCCACATGCCGCGCCGGTTGGGCACGACGATGACGACATGGCCGGCGGGCGACAGCACACGCCAGATTTCGTTCAGCGTCTCACGCGGGTTCTCGGTATGCTCGAGCGAATGGACAAGCAGCATGCGGTCCACCGAGGCGTCGACAAGCGGCAGGTCCTCTTCGAATACCAGCGCGGTGGATGTCGGCCCCGTCGCCGGCCACACGACCGCCCCCTGCGCGGCCGGCATGAAAGCGAAGACGCGCTCCGCATCCGCGCCGAACCGTTCCAGCCAGGGCAGCGTATAGCCCAGCCCGACGAGACGTTCGTTCGGCACGCTCGTCCATACCGACGAAAGCGCCATGGTGATGGAATGCTCCGCCAGCCGGCCGAGCGTCGAGGCATAGAAGGAGCGCAGGTCGACGATGTCGGAATGCATGGCGGGACGGTATCCGCGAAGCGGGTGGAGTTCAACAAAGGCGACGGCGGCGACATTGGCGGGTGACAGCCGCATCCGTCCGCCCTATCTGTGACTTCGACAGACGAATGCAAGAGGAGAAGGCGGATGGCCGTCGAGATCGAACAGTTCATGTGCCGCGAGGACAATTTCGGCGTGCTGATGCGCGACCCGGTGACCGGCGACACCGCGCTGATCGACGCACCGGAGGAAAAGCCAATCCTGGCAGCGATCGAGCGGACCAGCTGGGTGCCGAAACTCCTGCTCATCACCCATCATCACGCCGACCACGTCGAGGCCAACCTTGCCCTGAAGAAGCGTTTCGGGCTGAAGATCATTGGGCCCGAGGGCGAGAAAGACAGGATTCCCGGCATCGACGACACCGTACGCGGCGGCTCGACCATCGGCTTCGGCAACGAGGAGATCGAGGTGATCGACACGCCCGGCCACACCACCGGCCACGTTTCCTATTACATGCCCCAGTCCGGCGTCGTCTTCGCCGCCGACACATTGTTTGCGCTCGGCTGCGGGCGCCTTCTCGAATGTCCGCCCGATGTCATGTACGAATCGCTGAAGAAGCTGTCGGACCTGCCGCCGGACACGAAGGTCTATTGCGGCCACGAATATACGCTTTCCAACGCCCGCTTCGCGCTGACGGTCGATCCCGACAACAAGGCGCTGCAGGCGCGGGCCAAGACGATCGAGGCGCTGCGGGAAGCCGGCAAGCCGACGCTGCCCACCACCATCGGCGACGAACTGGCCACCAACCCGTTCCTGCGTTGGTCGGACCCGTCGATCCGCAGGCACCTCGGTATGGAGCAGGCATCCAGCGACGCCGTCTTCGCCGAGATCCGCCACCGCAAGGACAATTTCTGAGCCGGCCGTGACCGCGCGCACCGTCATCGAAACCCTCGGCATGAAGCCGCATCCCGAGGGCGGCTGGTATGTCGAGACGTTTCGCGACGCTCCCGAAGGCGGGCGCGGCCATTCCACCGCCATCTATTTCCTGCTGGAGCGTGACCAGGCCTCGGCCTGGCATCGCGTCAGGGACGCCGCCGAGATCTGGCATTTCTACGCGGGCGCACCGCTGGAACTGTCCATCCACGAGGAGGGCCGGCCGGTCGAAAAGCGTCGTCTCGGCCCCGACCTCGCTGCCGGTCAGCGTCCGCAGGCAGTCGTCCCCGCCGGCTGCTGGCAGGCGGCTAAAAGCCTGGGCGACTGGACGCTGGTCGGCTGCACGGTCGCACCGGGTTTCGATTTTTCTGCCTTCGAGCTGGCCGCCCCCGGTTGGCAGCCCGTGGTCGCGTCGAAACGGTGATCTTGGCCGCCTAGCGCCCCGCCTCCGCGGCCGCGACCTTGCGTCCACCGAACAGCAGCGCCTTTGCTGCCAACACAGCACCGCCGGTAATCAGCACACAGGCCGCAAGGATGCGCCAGCTTGGCTCGGCGAAGCCTGCCGCGATCAGCACCAGCGTCGAAAGCAGCGGCGCGGCGTAGCTCGCCGCGCCCAGCACCTGGATGTTGCCGCGCTTGACGCCGATGTCCCAGGCATAGAAGGCTGCCCCCACCGGCATCAGGCCGAGACCGACGACCGCCAGCCACTGGCCGGCGCCGGCGGGCCAGACCGTTTCCTCCAGCAGCAGATGACAGACGAGCGAGAGCAGCGCGGTCGCCAGGCAGAACCAGGTGACGATCGTCGTCGGCACCGAGGGGAAGCGCCGCGACAGAAGCGAATAGCCCGACCACAGGAAGGCACACACTCCCGCCATGGCGTAGCCGAAGCCGTAGCGCGCATCGAAGGAAAGCCCGCCACCCTTGGTGATGATGAGCACGGTACCAGCCAGCCCGAGCAGTGCGCCGGCGACATGGTTCCAGGCGAGTTTTTCGCCCGGCATCAGCGCCGAGCCCAGCACGATCAGCAGCGGCCATAGATAGGCGATGAGGCTGGCCTCTACCGCTGGCGCGTTGCGCAAAGCGGTGAAGTAGAAGAAGTGGTAGCCGAACAGGCCGGCAATGCCGATCAGCCACACCTGCGGCGGGATCTTTTCCCGCCGCGCCGGCGGCGCGTAAACGCGCGCGGCAAGCCCGACGCAGGTGCCGATGGCAAAGCAGATCGCCGAAAGCTGGAACGGCGGCATGGAGCCCGAGGCGTCGGTCAAAAGCGCCAGCAGCGCCCACATGGCGATGGCCGAAAAGCCGATCAATGTCGCGCGCGCCATTTGCAGTCCCCTGGCCTTCGCAGGGCGCGCGGCGCCTTACTGCGTCGTTTCGAAACGTCGCGCGTTGACGGTCAGCGTGCCGATCTCGGTGCCCACCGTGGCGCGGATCGGCGCATATACGCCGGTTTGCCCAAGCGGCGCAAAGGTCACCAAGATACGGCTTTTGGTCCTCAGATATTGCAGTCCCTTGCGTCCCTTGCGATAGCCCGAGACCGGCTCGAACTGCATCCGGCAGGTCACCGTCGGTCCCTTGTAGCCGGGAACCGATATCTCGCCCTTGGCGGCAAGGGAGAGCGTCAGGTTGGCGCGCATCTCGCCGTCATAGATCCTGACCGTGCGGTTGCAGACCGAATCGAGATCAGCGGCCGGCACGATCGTGGTGGCAGTCGGGTCGAGCACGCCCTTGAGGTCGCTGAGATCGATCGCCACCCAGTCCTCCGGACGCGGCTTCGGCGGCGGCAGTACCTTTGTCGAGGCGACGGCTCCGCCGGAAAAGCGGATGTCCAGCATCGACGCCTTCTTGCCCGACGTGTAGTCGGCACGGAAACCCTGCGGCACGACGCGCTGACCTGTGACCCTGCCCGTCGCCCTCAGCGTGCCGGTGGTGTCGTCGAACAGGCGGGCAAGGCCCGCCGCCGCCACGCGGCCGTCCACGGTGTAGCTATCGCCGTCGTAGCGGCTGTCGAAGCTGGCCTTGACGACGGTGAGGCCGAGATAGGAAACCGTGTACTCGCCATGGAACGTGCCCGCATATGCCATCGCACCCGGCGACACGGCGGCCAGCATGGCAAGAAGGGCGGTATGACGAAACATGCGCGGCTCGATCCTGATGCTCGCGGTTGCAAGATTGCCCTTGATATAGGGGCGATTCCGGCGGCAATGTGGAGCGGTCAGCCCTCGCCCCGCCAGCTTGCGCTTGACGCCCCGGCGAAATGCCACTATGGAACGCCAACTTTTTCCATGAGGCCGCTTGAGCAGTCCGCGCGCCGTCCGGCGCGGCAGCACGATTTGGCCCGAGCAGAACCTGAAGGTAGCAAACATGTCCCGCGCCTGCGAACTCACCGGCAAAGCCGTCCTGACCGGCAACAATGTGAGCCATGCCAACAACAAGACCCGGCGCCGTTTCCTGCCGAACCTGGTCAGCGTCACGCTGATCTCGGAAGCGCTGAACCAGAACGTGCGCCTGCGCATTTCGGCCAACGCGCTGCGTTCGGTCGAGCATCGCGGCGGCCTCGACGCCTTCCTCGCCAAGGCGAACGAGAAGGAGCTGTCGCAGCGCGCCCGCCTGCTGAAGAAGCAGATCGCCAAGAAGGTCGCCGAGCAGGCCGCCTAAGGAATTCAGGCGGGGGACGACCGCCTCTGCGGGAGCGCGCCTGACGGGCAGGTTCCCACTGGTTCCATAACCCAGGATAAAAAAATGAATTTCCTGTTCCGTTACCTGCCTTTCGTGGCGGCCATGGCGCTTGTCGTCGTCGCCTCCAACATCCTCGTGCAGTTCCCCATGCAGGGCAGCCTCGGCGGCCTGGCCTTGGCCGATATCCTGACCTGGGGCGCCTTCACCTATCCCTTCGCCTTCCTCGTCACCGACCTCGCCAACCGCCGCTACGGGCCTGCCGTGGCGCGCAGGATCGTCTTCGTCGGCTTCATGCTGGCGGTCGTCACTTCCATCGTCGCCCCGCCGCTGCTGTTCAAGGCCGGCTGGATCGAATTCGAGACGCATGCGGACCGGCTGGTGCGCATCGCGGCCGCTTCCGGCGCGGCCTTCCTGACGGCGCAGCTGCTCGACGTGACGGTGTTCAACTGGCTGAGACGGCAAAGCTGGTGGCGGGCGCCGATCTTCGGCACGCTGGCCGGCTCCATCTTCGACACCGCGATCTTCTTCACCGTAGCGTTCTCGGCCGCCTTCGCCTTCGTTGGCCCGGGCGACGCTTTCGCGCTGGAGCCTGCCCCGCTGCTCGGCATGTTTTCCGTCGAGACCATGCGCTGGCTCTCCTGGGGGCTCGGCGACCTGTCCGTCAAGCTCCTGATCGCTATCTTCGCGCTGATCCCCTACCGGCTGATCGTCGCGCGCTGGATGCAGCCGGCGGTCGCCGCGTGATTCCCTGGGTCCAGTTGGACAGGGCGCCGCTACCGGACGGCGGCGAGCTTCGCCTGAAACGGCGCGGCACGGAATTCTCGATCATGCTCGGCACGAACGAGCTGATGAACAGCCGGCTCTCCGGTTCCGAGGAAGCCCTCGCCGCGCTGGCCTGCGAAAGGATTAGCGGCCGCAGCGCGCCAAGAATCCTCATCGGCGGCCTGGGCATGGGCTTTACGCTGCGGGCCGCACTGGATGCCCTGGGTGCCGACGCTACGGTCGTGGTGGCCGAACTCATTCCGGCCGTCGTCGCCTGGGCGCGCGGCCCGATGGCGACGGTGTTCGGCTCCTGCCTCGACGATCCGCGCGTCAGCGTCCAGCAGGCCGATGTCGGGCTGCTGATCCGCGACCGCGCCGCCGCCTACGATGCCATCCTGCTCGACGTCGACAACGGCCCCGAAGGCATCGTCCACAAGGGCAACGACGCGCTCTACAGCCATCGCGGACTCGCCGAGGCTCATGCGGCGCTCAAGCCGGGCGGCGTGCTGGCGATCTGGTCGTCGGCGCCGGACGCCGGCTTCACGCGACGGCTGGCCGGCGCGGGCTTTGCCGTCGAAGAGGTCAATATCCGCGCCAACGGAAAGCGCGGTGCGCGCCATAAGATCTGGCTCGCCGTCAGGAGATCCGCATAGCGGCCGGATCAATCCTCGTGCAGGATGAATTCCAGGTAGAGATTGCGCTGCAGGATGGAGTGGTTGTCGTCGGACATCAGCGAAACCATCAGCGCGCCGTCGGTGCGTCTCCACACGTCCATGCCTTCCATATTGTCGATCTGGTAGCCCATGTCGGCCTGCATCAGCACCGGGCCGTCGGCGACCGCACCGGGCGCGATGCCTTCGACGAGGATTCGCCGTAGCCGCATCCTCACCCCGGTGGCGATGGAGAAGCTGCGCTCCAGAAGCAGCAGGTCGCCGTCCGGCAGGAAAGCCCCGTCGGTGATGTCGAAATCGCCGTCGCGCCGAACGGTGAAGACGCCCTTGCGCGGGCCTTCGAGCACGGCGGCGAAGACATTGCCAGCCTTGTCCAGGCTCTTTTCCGACACCACCACCAGCGCGCCCTTGAGCGGACTGTCGGCATTGGCGTAGGCGACCGTCTCGAAACCGCGATTCTGGCGCAGCTCCTTGACCGGAACGAGAAAATCGAGCTGGCGGAACGGCGCCTTCATGGAGTCGGCGTCAATGCGGTATTGCGCAACGCGATGGTTGCGCTCGAAGCCGACCGTGGCGATGCCGTCCCGGACCGCAAGGCCCTCGGCATCGACCTCCCATTTCTTCGCGATCGCCTTGCCGTTCTTGTCCACCATCTGCTGCATGTGGAAGCCGGCGATGCCCGAGGGGCGCCCGCCGGCATCGCGTTCGACCGAACCGAAGAACCAGAAGCCGGTGTCGGCCACGCCGATGAAATCGCCGCCGCCTTTCAGGAAGCGAAAAGCCGACAGCGCGCCGAAATCGCGCACCGGCGCCGTCATCTCCAGCCCGCCGACGAACTCCAGCGGCCCGAAAAACCTGTCGTCGCGGCCGATGCGGAACTGGCTGATCGGGCGCGCGGAAACGGCGACGGGTTCGACGGAAGACGGTCCGGCCAGGACCGGCAGGGCGGACGCAAGAAACGCAAATGCCGCCAAAGAGGCGAACCATATCCTCATGAACGTCCCCTCGCCCGGCGAGCGCGGCAGCGTGGAAAGCCTCACGAAGCGCGCCGGAAGCCGCCACGGCGCGTGTCGCGCGGCGTTTCCTCGGCGAACAGCGAGGCAAGCTGCTCGGTCATGGCGCCGGCCAGCTCCTCGGCGTCGACGATGGTGACGGCGCGGCGATAGTAGCGCGTCACGTCATGGCCGATGCCGATGGCCAGCAGTTCGACCGGCGAGCGCGTCTCGATCAGGTCGATGACGGCGCGCAGGTGCCGTTCCAGATAATTGCCCGGATTGACCGACAGCGTGGAATCGTCCACCGGCGCGCCGTCCGAGATCATCATTAGGATCTTGCGCTGCTCGGGCCGCGCGATCAGGCGCTGGTGCGCCCACAGCAGCGCCTCGCCGTCGATGTTTTCCTTCAGCAACCCCTCGCGCATCATCAGGCCGAGGTTGCGGCGCGCGCGCCGCCATGGCGCGTCGGCCGACTTGTAGACGATGTGGCGCAGATCGTTGAGGCGGCCGGGCGCAACAGGCTTGCCGTCCTTCAGCCACTTCTCGCGCGCCTGCCCGCCCTTCCAGGCACGGGTGGTGAAGCCGAGGATTTCGACGGACACGCCGCAGCGCTCCAGCGTGCGGGCAAGGATGTCGGCGCAGGTGGCCGCGACGGTGATCGGCCGGCCGCGCATCGAGCCGGAATTGTCCAGCACCAGGGTGACGACCGTGTCGCGGAACTTGGTGTCGCGCTCCTGCTTGAAGGAGAGCGGCTGCATCGGGTCGATGACGACGCGCACCAAGCGGGCCGGGTCGAGATAGCCTTCCTCCAGGTCGAAGTCCCAGGAACGGTTCTGCTGCGCCATCAGCCGGCGTTGCAAGCGGTTGGCCAGCCGCCCGACCACGCCCGACAGGCTGGCGAGCTGCTTGTCGAGGAAGGCGCGCAGCCGGTCAAGTTCTTCCTCGTCGCACAGTTCCTCCGCGCCGACAGTCTCGTCGAACTGGGTGGTGAAGACCTTGTAGTCGATGTCCTTCGACAGCGTGTTGAAGGGATTGTCGTTGCGCTTGGCCTCGCCTGGCGTCTCGGCGTCGGCTTCCTCCTCGTCCGACAGGTCCTCGGAGGTGGCGTCGGTCGCCTCGGCCTCGCTCGACTGCTCGTCGTCGTCGGAAGCCTCGGCGTCCTGCTGCTGCGTATCCTCGCCGCCGGAATCGTCCTCGCCGCCTTCCTCGCTGTTTTCCTCGCCTTCCGGCTGGTTCTCGGCGTCGTCCTCGCTGTCTTCGGTATCTTGGTCGTCGCCCAGTTCCTCGGCCATGTCCATCGAGGCCAGCATATCGCGCACGACGCGGGCGAAGGCGTTCTGGTCCTCCAGCTTTTCGGCCAGACCGTCGAGGTCAGCGCCGGCCTTGTCCTCGACCCACGGCTTCCATAGGTCCACCAGCCGCTCCCCGCTCCGCGGCGCTGCGCGGCCGGTCAGCTTCTCGCGCACCATCAGCGCCAGCGCTTCCTCGATCGGCGCGTCGGCCTTGTCCTTGACGTCAGCGAAGTTGGCCTTGGCGTATTTGTCCTCCAGCATGGAGGTGATGTTGTCGGCAACGCCCGCCATCATGCGCGAGCCGATCGCCTCGACGCGGGCCTGCTCCACCGCGTCGAAGATGGCACGAGCCTGCTTGCCCTCCGGCGCCAGCTTCAGGTGGATGCGCTGGTCATGGCAGGCGCGCTTGAGCGCCATGGAATCGCCGAGGCCGCGGGTGACGGCGATGTCGTTCGCCGACGGCTTCTTCGGCAGTTCAGGCAGCCGCGCGCGGCTGCCGGCCAGCGCCGGCCGATCCTTGGCGAAGCCGACCTCCAGCTCCTTGTCGCCGGAGATAGCCCGCATGCACACCGTAACCGAACGTTTGAAGGCGTCGGTTTCCGAGCCGTTCTTCGGCTTGTTGCGTGTATTGTCGCCGGGTCCGGCCATCGGCGGCCTGCTATCCAAGCACGACGTTGGCCGCGCTTTCCGGCAGGTCCTCGCCGAAGGCGCGCTGGTAGAACTCGGCCACCACCGGCCGCTCCAGCTCGTCGCACTTGTTCAAGAAGGTCAGCCGGAAAGCCATGCCGACATTGCCGAAGATCTCGGCGTTCTCGGCCCAGGTGATGACCGTGCGCGGGCTCATGACGGTCGACAGGTCGCCGTTGATGAAGGCCGAGCGTGTCATGTCGGCGACGCGCACCATCTTGTTGACGATGTCCTTGCCCTTGGCGTCGCGGTAGTGCTTGGCCTTGGCCAGCACGATGTTGACCTCATTGTCGTGCGGCAGGTAGTTCAGCGTCGTAACGATCGACCAGCGGTCCATCTGCGCCTGGTTGATCTGCTGCGTGCCGTGGTAAAGACCGGTGGTGTCACCGAGACCCACCGTGTTGGCTGTGGCGAACAAGCGGAAGGCCGGATGCGGGCGGATGACGCGGCTCTGGTCGAGCAGGGTCAGCCGACCCGACGATTCCAGCACGCGCTGGATGACGAACATGACGTCCGGACGGCCGGCATCGTATTCGTCGAAGCAGAGCGCGACATTGTGCTGGTAGGCCCAGGGCAGGATGCCGTCGCGGAACTCCGTCACCTGTTTGCCGTCCTTCAGCACGATCGCGTCCTTGCCGACGAGATCGATACGGGAGACGTGGCTGTCGAGGTTGACGCGCACGCACGGCCAGTTGAGCCTGGCGGCCACCTGCTCGATATGGGTCGACTTGCCGGTGCCGTGATAGCCCGACACCATGACGCGGCGGTTGAAGGCGAAGCCGGCGAGGATCGCCATGGTCGTCGCCTGGTCGAACAGATAGTCGGGATCGACATCTGGCACATGCTCGGAGGCGGCCGAATAAGCCGGAACCACCATCTTGGACTCGAAGCCGAAAGTGTCCTTCACCGACACCGTCGTGTCCGGCAGGTTGGCGATGTCGCGATCGACCTTGTTCATGATGCCTCAACGTCTCCACGGGCGAAACGTGCCGTTTCGCCGGCATAAAAAACTGTGCGGGGCGGTCTTAGAGCGTTTTGCGGCGGGAAGAAAGTTGGAAATCGGCCACTTTCGCCGCTGGCTCAACACAAACCCGCCTGCTTGAGCAGGCGATAAGCCTGCAACACCTCGCGAAACCGCTCTTCCGAGCCGCGATCGCCGCCATTGGCGTCGGGGTGATGGCGTTTCACCAGTTCCTTGTAACGCGCCTTGATTTCGGCAGCACCGGCACGGCCGTCCAAGCCCAGCGCCTCCAGCGCCTTGGCCTCCAGCGGCATGGTCTTGCGCTCGCGCGGGGCCGCGCGCTCGCGTCCGTCGCCGAACAGGTTGTAGGGATCGCGCATCGAGCGGTAGTAGCCGGCCCTGCCCGAGCGCTTCTCGGCGAAATCGGGCGCCGAGCGCGTGCCAGCGGCAGCGCCGGTGCCCATCTTCCAGGTCGGACGGTGGCCGGTCAGCGCCTCTTTCTGGAAGCGGGCGATATCGCTGTCGGCCAGCCCCGAGAAATAGTTGAAGCCCTTGTTGTATTCGCGCACGTGGTCGAAACAGAAGCGGAAATACTCGCCCTCCTTCATGCGCCCCACCGGCGCGCGATGGGTGCCCGGCTGCTGGCAGCCGTCCCACTGGCAGATCGGCGCGCGCGACTTCACCTCGGCGTCGGGGTCGGGCCGGACGCGGATCTTCTCGAAATATTTCGGGTAGGGTTTCATTCCACCCCATTTATGGGCGCTTCGCGGTTGCGAAACAAGAATTGACATTTTTGCGGCGATGGCCCTACCGCTGAATCGCGGCGCACATGAGACGATCATGTCGGGAACGGCCGCAATGTGGTGATGGAGCGCGGATATGTCCATACAGGCGACGATGGAAGACAAGCTCAACAGGGCTTTTTCGCCGCAGCGGCTGAACGTCATCAACGAAAGCCATCTGCATGCCGGCCATCACCACGTCGAGAACGGCGAGGAGGCCGAGTTCGACGGCACCGGCGAGACGCATTTCCGCGTCCGTATCGTCGCACCTGCCTTCTCGGCCATGAGCCGCGTCGAGCGCCACCGCGCCGTCAACGCCGTGCTGGCCGACGAATTGAAAGCCGGCGTGCATGCGCTTGCCATCGAGCCGGCGGCGCCGGGCGAAAAGGTCGGATGGTGAGGCGATGAACGAGCCGGTTTCCAAGAGGCTGGCCGCCGAAGCGCTGGGCTCGGCCTTCCTGCTCGCCACCGTCGTCGGCTCCAGCATCATGGGCGCGGAACTGGCGCAGGGATCGGCAGCCTTGGCCCTGTTCGTCACCTCGACCTCGACAGGCGCCATGCTGGCGGTGCTGATCTGGCTGTTCGGCCCCGTCTCGGGCGGTCATTTCAACCCGGTCGTCAGCCTTGCCTTCGCGGCAACAGGCCAGCTGAAATGGCGCGATGTCGCGCCTTACTGCCTGGCCCAGCTTGCCGGATTCCTGCTCGGCGTGTGGGCCGCGCATGCCATGTTCGAACTGCCGATCCTCCAACTCGCCACCGTGGCGCGCACCGGCTCCGGCCACTGGCTTGCCGAAGCCATCGCCACCTTCGGCCTGATCCTGGTGATTCTCGGCTGCTTCGCCCGCACGCCGACGGTGGTGCCGGCGATGGTCGGGCTCTATATCGGCGCGGCCTACTGGTTCACCGCTTCGACCGCCTTCGCCAATCCGGCCATGACGATCATCCGCGCCTTCACCGCGACGCCCGCCGGCATCCTGCCGCAGCATGTCGCCGGCTTCGTCGTCGCCGAGGTCATCGGAGCGGCGGTGGCGATCGCTGCCGGGCGGTATTTCTGGCCGAAACCTAATCCGGCCGCGGCGCCGGAGGCTCGACCTCGACGGATACCGGCCTGATCCTGAGCCGCGCGATGCGGTTCTTGTCGCGCTTCAGGACGACGAAGCGCTTGCCGTGGAAGGTGAACGCCTGACGCTCCTCCGGGATCGACTGCGTCTCGTGGATGACGAGGCCGGCGATCGTCGTCGCCTCCTCGTCGGGCAAGGCCCAGTTCAGCGCCCGATTGAGGTCACGGATCGGCACGGTGCCGTCGACCACCACCGAGCCGTCGGCCTCCTGCTTGACACCCTGCATATCGATGTCGTGTTCGTCGGCGATCTCGCCGACGATCTCCTCGATGATGTCTTCCAGCGTCACCAGTCCTTCGACCTCACCGTATTCGTCGACGACGATGGCGAAATGCGCCTTGCGGCGCAGGAAGGCGTTGAGCTGTTCCTGCAAGGAGGTGGTATCCGGCACAAACCACGGCCGCGCCGCCACCTTCATCAGATCGAGCCGCGAAAAGTCGTTGCCGACCTCATTCAGCGCGCGCAGCAGGTCCTTGGCGTGGACAACGCCGACGATGTTGTCGAGCGAGCCCTTCCACAGCGGCATGCGCGTATGCGGGCTTTGCAGTATCTCGCGCACCACCGCTTCGGGCGGATCGTCGGCATTGACCGAGCGCATCGCCGTGCGATGGACCATGACGTCCGACACTTCCAACTCGTTGAGTTCGGTCAGCCTGAACAGCGCGTCAAGGCGGCGGCGATGCTCGCTGACGGCGTCGCCGGCACGATCCGGCGAACCGTTGCCGTTGCGCGGTTCTTCCGGCCGGGGTTCTCCGCCGGGCGGGACATAGCCCGCCGCCCTCGCCAGCCAGTCGCGAAACAGGCCGGCCAGCACGATCAGTGCGGCCAGGCACGCAGCGACGATCCAGCCGGCACCGGTCATCCGCGATGATTCTCCTTGAGGAAGGAAAGCACTTCGGAGGCCGGCACGTCGCGGGCGACGAAGGACTTGCCGACGCCATGGGTGAGGATGAAGGTGAGCGTGCCGCGCGACACCTTCTTGTCCTGCGCGATGAAGCCGAGCAGCGCCTCGGCGTCCGGCAGGCCGCCCGGTACGTCGTCCATGCGCCACGGCAGGCCGACCGCCTTCAGATGCGCCTCGACGCGGGCCGCGTCGTCCGGGCTGGCGAGGTTCATGCGGGTCGAGAAGCGATGCGCCAGCGCCATGCCGATGGCTACACCCTCGCCATGCACGAGACGCGCGCCGTCATACTGCACGGCCGCCTCCAGCGCATGGCCGAAGGTATGGCCGAGATTGAGCAGCGCCCGGTCGCCGGTTTCGAACTCGTCGCGTGCCACCACGTCGGCCTTGGCGCGACAGGCCTCGGCGATCGCCTCGATGCGCGCCGCGCCGCCCGCGAACACGGCCTGCCAGTTCTTCTCCAGCCAGGCGAAGAAATCCGGCCGGTCGATCAGCCCGTATTTGGCGACCTCGGCATAGCCGGCGCGGAACTCGCGCGCCGGCAGCGTGTCGAGCGCCTCGGTGTCGGCCAACACCAGCTTCGGCTGGTGGAAGACGCCGACGAGGTTCTTGCCGCGCGGCGAATTGATGCCGGTCTTGCCGCCGACGGAGGAATCGACCTGCGCCAGCAGCGAGGTCGGCACCTGCACGAACGGCATGCCGCGCCGGGCGATACCGGCGGCGAAACCGGTCAGGTCGCCGACGACGCCGCCGCCGAACGCGATCACCGCGTCGCGCCGTTCGAGTTTCGCGGCGAGGATGCCGTCCACCACGGTTTCCAGATGCGAAAAGCTTTTGGTTTTTTCGCCCGGCGGCACGGTGATGACCGTGCCGGAGACGCCGCCGGCCTCCAGGCCTGCCTGCAATGCGGGAAGCTGCGCCGCCGCGACGTTCTCGTCGGTGACGACCGCCACGCGCGCGCCGGGCAGCCGGGCGGCGATCTCGGCGCCGGCGCGGGCAAGCAGGCCCGGCCCGATCAGGATGTCGTAGGCCCGTTCGCCGAGTCCGACCTCGACCTTGACCGGCTCGCTCATGAACGCTCCCCTTCGCCGGCACCCGCCGTCATGCCGAAATGCCCGGCCAGCGCTTCCACCACCTCGGCGGCGATCACCTCCTTGCGTTCGTCGCGCGTGGTGACGGTGATTTCCGCCGTCGCATAGACCGGATAGCGGACGTCCATCAGCCTTTGCAGGACCGCGCGGGGATCGTCGTTTTTCAGCAAGGGCCGGTTCTGCTTCTTCGACACCCGCTCCATGAGGAGGTCCAGGTCAGCCTTCAGCCACACCGAGATCCCGTGTGCGGCGATCGCCTCGCGCGTCTGTCCGTTCATGAAGGCGCCGCCGCCGGTGGACAGCACCTGCGGGCCGTTCTCCGTCAGGAGCCGATGGATGACGCGCTGTTCCAGCGCGCGGAATTCGGCTTCCCCGTAGCGCTCGAACAGGTCGGGAATGGTCATGCGCGACACAGCTTCGATCTCGTGGTCGCTGTCGATGAAGGGAAGGCCGAGCATGCCCGCCACCTTGCGCCCGATCGCCGTCTTGCCAGCGCCCATCAGGCCGACGAAGACGACCGAGCGCGCGCCCAGCCGCTCCCGCAGCGTGGCATGGTCCAGTATCGGCGAAAGGGCGGTTTGCGTGGTCATCCTGCCGGCGTATCGACATGAAAAGGTCGGCTTCGTCAAGCAGAGCCGGCTTGTCGGACGCCGCCCCAACAGCCTTGAAATGGCCGGCGAGGCGTCCCATAACGGCACGATCCTCAAGGAAGGCCCCTGCAAGGCGGACGAACGAAACGCGATGCCCACCCTGTTCCGCTTTGTCGTCACCGTGGCCGTGCTGGCCGGCATCGCCTATGGCGCCATGTTTGCGCTGGTGATGTTCGTCAACCCGAAGCAGGCGGAGCTTTCCGTGCGTATCCCGCCGGAAAAGCTCGCCCCGAAACAGTCTCAATGAAGAGCGCCGCCCGCATCGAGGCCTTCCTGGAAATGATGAGCGCCGAGCGTGGGGCGGCCGAGAACACGCTGGCCGGCTATCGACGCGACCTCGAGGACGCAGCCGAAACAATCGCCGGAAACCTCGCCGACGCCTCCTCCGATGCCATCCGCACCTATCTCGACGGCATGGCCGCGCGCGGCTTCGCGCCCACGTCGCAGGCGCGCAAACTGTCGGCGCTGCGCCAGTTCTTCAAGTTCCTCTACGCCGAGGGCCTGCGCGGCGACGATCCGACCGGCACGCTGGACAGTCCGAAGAAGGGCAGGCCGCTGCCCAAGGTCATGAGCGAGACCGAGACCGGTCGCCTGCTCGACCGCGCGGCACGGGAGGCCGCCGACCCGGAGCAGGCCGACCGGCTGGCGGCGCTGCGCCTGCATGCGCTGGTCGAGGTGCTCTACGCCACCGGCCTGCGCGTCTCGGAACTGGTCGGCCTGCCGGTGACGGTGGCGCAGCGCGACGACCGCTTCTTCATGGTGCGCGGCAAGGGCGGCAAGGAGCGCATGGTGCCGCTGTCAGCCAAGGCGCGCGCCGCCATGCGGGCCTGGCTCACGGCAAGGGCGGCGGTTCCCGCCTTCGCCGAAAGCCCGTTCCTTTTCCCGGCCGCCTCCGATAGCGGCCATCTCGCCCGCCAGGTCTTCGCGCGCGACCTGAAGGGGCTGGCGGCGCGCACCGGCATCGCTTCGGCCAACCTGTCGCCGCATGTCCTGCGCCACGCCTTCGCCAGCCATCTTTTGCAGAACGGCGCCGACCTGCGCGCCGTGCAGCAGCTTCTCGGCCATGCCGACATCTCGACCACGCAGATCTACACCCATGTGCTTGAGGAACGGCTGGTGAAGCTGGTCACCGAGCACCATCCGCTTGCCGACTAGGCCTGCGCCCGCTATGTGAGGCCCTCGGAAACGGCTTTTTCAGCTTTCCGCAGCCATTGTCCCGCCGTCCTTCGCGCGCACCGGTCCGTTTGCCAATGTACAATTACCTCGACTTCGAAAAACCCGTCGCCGACCTTGAAGGCAAGATCATCGAGCTGAAGAAGCTTGCCGAAAGCGGCGAGGCCGTCGATGTCGCCGACGAGATCGCCCGCCTGGAGAAGCGCTCGAAGGATGCGCTGCGAGACGTCTACAAGGCGCTGACGCCCTGGCAGAAGGTGCAGGTGGCGCGCCATCCCGACCGGCCGCACTGCCTCGACTACGTCAAGGGCCTATTCACCGACTTCGCCCCGCTGGCGGGCGACCGTACCTTCGGCGAGGACCAGGCGATCGTCGGCGGCTTCGCCCGCTTCCGCGGCGAGCCCGTCGCCGTCATCGGTCAGGAGAAAGGTTCCGACACCGCGAGCCGCCTCAAGCACAATTTCGGCATGGCCATGCCCGACGGTTACCGCAAGGCCGTGCGCATCATGGAACTGGCCGACCGCTTCGGCATCCCCGTCGTCACACTGGTCGACACTGCCGGCGCCTATCCCGGCGTCGAGGCGGAGGAGCGCGGCCAGGCCGAGGCCATCGCCCGTTCCATCTCCGCCTGCCTGACAATCAAGGTGCCGTCCGTCTCGGTGGTGATCGGCGAAGGCGGCTCCGGCGGCGCCATTGCGATCGCCACCGCCAACCGCGTCTACATGCTCGAGCACGCTATGTACTGCGTCGCCTCGCCGGAGGCCGCCGCCTCGATCCTGTGGCGCGATTCGACCCGCTCGAAGGATGCCGCCAACAACATGCGCATCACCGCGCAGGATCTGCTTGAGCTGAAGGTGATCGACGCCATCGTACCCGAGCCGATGGGTGGCGCCCACCGCGCGCCGGACACGGTGATCAAGGCGACGGGTGACCTCGTCGCGCGCACGCTGAAGGAATTCGCCGGCTCCAATGCCGATTTCCGCGAGCAGCGCCGCGAGAAGTACCTGGCGATGGGCCGCACTCTCTAGAGAGCAACGTTTCGCGCTTCGCGTGCGAAATTGTGGCCGCAATGCGCGCCGATGCCACAAAATTGCCGTCGCTTTCGGCACTATGGGGTGACGGCAGGAGCGGGGACGCCGGACCTGCGGTAAGGAAATTTCAAGGTTAACGAGCCTAGGGTTCCGATATCCGACGGAACCGGAAACCCGGCCTGTTGCCTTAGATGAAGAAGACGATCAGCAGACCAATGTTCGCCAAGTTCGCCCGTTCCGCACTCGTGATCGCCGCCCTCGGCGTCGCCGGCTGCACCGAATCGTCCGTGCAGGACTTTGCCCCGCAGCACGCCAACAAGCAGCTTCCGGCCAAGATCGTTGCCGAGATGCGGGCCAAGGGCATGAACAAGAACGCGCCGATCATGGCGCGTATCTTCAAGGAAGAGAACGTCGTCGAGATCTGGAAGCAGAAGACCAACGGCCGCTACGACATCATCGCCAGCTATCCGATCTGCAAATGGTCGGGCAAGCTGGGACCGAAATTCACCGAAGGCGACCGCCAGGCGCCGGAAGGCTTCTACACGGTCCGTCCCTCGCAGATGAATCCGCGATCCGGTTATCACCTCGCCTTCAACATCGGCTACCCCAACGCCTATGACCGCGCCAACGGCCGCACCGGCTCCAACCTGATGGTGCACGGCGCCTGCTCGTCGTCCGGCTGCTATTCGATGAACGACTCGCAGATCGAGGAAATCTACGCCTTCGGCCGCGACGCCTTTCAGGGCGGCCAGACCGAGTTCCAGATCCAGGCCTTCCCCTTCCGCATGACCGCCGCCAACATGGCGCGCTACCGCAACGACCCGAACTACGAGTTCTGGAAGATGCTGAAGGTCGGCTACGACAATTTCGAGATCACCAAGGTGCCGCCGAAGGTGGACGTGTGCGAGAAGCGCTACGTCTTCAACCAGGTGGCGCCGGAAGGCACGACCTTCAATCCGAGCGGCGCATGCCCGGCTTCCGTGCAGCCCGATGCGCTCAAGGTCGCCTATTCGCAGTACCAGAGCAAATACGACGCCGCCTTCGCCAGTGCCTTGAACAGCTCCAATCCCGCCCCCAAGCCGACCATTCTCGGCACCAAGGAAGCGGCACTTGTGGCCGACTGGTCGAAGCGCCGCGCCCGCGGCGAGCGCGTCACGATGGAGCCGCCCTCGCTGAAGTCCGACGGCACCGTGGTCGAGACGACGACACGCATGGGCCGCATCGATTCGCCGCTCGGCCGCAAGATGGCGGCGCTCGACGCCGAAAAAGCCGCCGCAAAGAAGGCCGCGGAAGAAAAGGCTCAGGCGATCGCCGCCGCCAAGGCCGCGAAGGAAGCCGAGAAGCAGCGCATCGCCGAGGAAAAGGCGGCGAAGAAGGCGGGCAAGGCGAACGCCATCGCCATCGTGCCGCCGGAGCAGGCAGCACCGCAGGAGCCTGTCACCCAGACGGCGTCAAGCGACGGCAACATGGTTTCCAAGGTCAAGAAGCGGCTGCTCGGCCTATTCGGTGGCTGAGGCCGCTGCTGCCTTGGCGCCCTTTCGTTATGACCTCAGGGGGTTGAATTGTCCCTTGCCCGTGCTGAAGGCCCGCAAGAAGCTGGCCGCCATGGCGCCGGGCAGCCTTCTCCAACTGGAGACGACCGACCCGCTCGCCGTTATCGACATTCCCGCTTTCTGCGCCGAGGCCGGCCACCGGCTGGTCGAGACGACAGCTCAGGACGGCGGCCACCGCTTCCTGATCGAGCGGAGCGCGCTCACGTCCTGAAGCGGCGGCGCCGCCTCAAAAGGGTTCATCCTTCGTAAGTCACCTTGCCGCCACAGATCGTCACGAGCGGCCGCACGTCATGCAATGCCTGCGGCGCCGTCGCCTCGATATCGGCCGACAGGACGACGAGGTCGGCCATGAAGCCGGGTTTCAGCCGTCCCTTGGCGGTCTCTGCGAACTCGGCATAGGCCCCTTCGACCGTATAGGCGGCGAGTGCCTCCATCAGCGAGAAACTCTGGTCAGGGTCGCTTTCGGCCCACTGCTTACGCAGCATCGCCGCCTGCATCCCACGGATCGGATCGATCGGCGAGACCGGCCAATCGGAAGCGAAGACGATATGCGCGCCGGCGTTTTTGAGCGTGCGCCAGGCGTAAGAGAGCGGCCAGCGCGCCCGGCCGATGCGCGAGACGGTCGGCTCCAGCGGAAAGCCCATGGCGCCCGGCGGGTGCGGCGGCTGCATGGAAGCGATCGCGCCGAGCGCCTTGAACCGGGACACGTCGGCATTGGAAATCACCTCGATATGCTCGACGCGGTGGCGACTGTCGCGCGCGCCGTTGGCCTTGCGTGCCGCCTCGTAGCCGTCGAGCACCGCGCGCACCGCTCCGTCGCCGATCGAATGCACGGCGATCTGCAGGCCGCGCCTGTCGATCGCGACGGCGAGCTCCTTGAAACGTTCTGGCGTAAACAGCGGCTCGCCGAGCCAGTCCGGCCGATCGGCATAGGGTTCCAGCATCACCGCCGTCCAGGAATCCAGCACGCCGTCGAAAAACACCTTGACCATGCCCGAGGCCAGCCATTCCGAGCGGTACCGCTCGGCCATCATGGAGGCCTTGTCGAGCATCGACAGGTCCATGAAGTTCTTGAAATGGAACGGGATCCTGATCCGGCAGGGCAGTCCCTCCTCGGCCTCGATCTCGGCCAGAAGTTCGAGCTGGTAGAGATTGCCGTCCATGTTCTGGATCGAAGTGATGCCGTGCTTTGCGCACCAGGCCAGCCCGCGCCGCATGATGTCGCCGTCGGCGGCCCGTTCCGCCGCCGACGGCGCCGGGTCCGGTTCGCCGCCGGTCGAAAGGCCGAGCCGCACGCGCTCCTCGCCGGCCAGCGCCAGCACCGGCCCGAACGCCTCGCCCTCGCGCAGCTCACCATTGGCCAGCCCGTCCTCGCCGATGACGATCTCGTTTCCCGGCCCGAGCGTGCGGCCGTGCAGGATGCCGGCCGCTTCCAGGGCCTTCGTGTTGGCCCACACGGTATGATGGTCGGGAGCGGCCATGCAGAATGGCCGATCCGGCAGGATAGCATCGAGATGGTGGCGCGTTACCCGCTCGGCGCCGAGCACGCTGTAGTCGACGCCTTGCCCGACCAGCATCGGAGCGTCCGGTCGCTCGGCGGCATAGGCGCGGATGGCGTCGCGCAGGGCATCGAAACCATGCAGGCCGGCAAGCTGGAGGTGTGCGAGTTCCGCCGCGCCAGAGAAAAGATGCATATGGGCTTCGATGAAGCCGGGAACGACCGAGCCGCCCTGTGCGTCGATGACCCGCGTCGCCGGTCCCTTGAGCGCCGCGATCGCCTTGCCATCGCCCACCGCCACGATCCGTCCGTCGCGGACGGCAATCGCTTCGGCGGCCGGATGGTCTTCGTCCATGGTCAGCACCCGGCCGTTGACGACGATCAGGTCCGGGCTTCCGCTCATGGCTGTTTCCTTCGTGGTGGAGACCGGGATGAGGCTAGACGAGCCCAGGCGGGTCCAGCAAGCCTCCTGCGCTTGGCACAGCGGCTTGCCCACGGCACCGCCCTGCGGCTAGGCTCCGGATCACAACGCACGGAAGGATTTCATGAAGACCGTCTATTCGCCGCTCCACGCCGGGCACGCCGGCACCATGGAACTGAATTCCGGGGAACTGATGCCCGGCTTCGAAAAACCCTCGCGCGCCGAGATCATCCGTGCCCGCGTCGAAAGCGAGAAGCTGGGGCCGATCCTGGCGCCCGAGCCGCACGACCTCGCCGCCGCCAAGCGCGTGCACCGTGCCGACTACATCGACTTCCTGCCGACGATCTATCCAGCGTGGGAGGAATCGGGCCGCGCCGGCTCGGCTATTCCCTTCACCTGGCCGACGCGCGGCCTGCGCGGCGACGTGCGGCCCGAGACCATCGACGCGCTGCTCGGCTTCTATTCCTTCGATGCGGGCGCCCCCTTCGTGAAAGGCACGTGGGATGCGATAAAATCCTCCTACGAGGTGGCGCTGACGGCCGCGGCGCTGGTCAGGAACGGCGAGCGCACCGCCTTCGCGCTCTGCCGCCCGCCGGGCCATCACGCCGGCGACGCCTTCATGGGTGGTTATTGCTATATCAACAATGCCGCCGTGGTGGCGCAATGGTATCGCGACCAGGGTGCTGCGCGCGTCTCCATCCTCGATGTCGACTACCACCACGGCAACGGCACCCAGCAGATCTTCTATGCGCGCGGCGACGTGCAGGTGCTCAACCTGCACGCCGACCCGATGGTCGAATATCCCTTTTTCCTCGGCCACGCCGACGAGAAGGGCGAAGGCGCCGGCGAGGGCTTCAACCTCAACTATCCGATGCCGTTCGGCACGACGTTCGAGACATGGAGCGCCGCGCTCGACGACGCCTGCGGCAAGCTCGCGACCTACGCGCCGGACGTGGTGGTGGTGTCGCTCGGCGTCGACACTTTCGAGAAGGACCCGATCAGCCAGTTCAAGCTCAAGAGCGCCGACTATCCGGCGATCGGCCGCCGCATCGCCAAGCTGGGCCTGCCGACGCTGTTCGTCATGGAGGGCGGCTACGCGGTGGATGAGATCGGCGTCAACGCCGTCGGCGTGCTGACCGGCTTCGAGGAGGCCAGCCGAGGATAGCGATCCCATTCTGCATTTTTTGCGCGCAAGACGGCCTGAACTGCGCTAAAGGCGGTGCTGGTCGGACCAGCGCCCGTAGCGGAAGTGCCCCGCCGGCCATCGTCGGACGCAACGGGGCCTTTCGCTTTTCATGACGCCAGATACCGAGACGACATCCGCCGAGCGGTTCGCCGCCTTCAGCCACCGGCCTTTCCGCGCCTACTGGGCGGCGCGCTTCCTCACCACCTTCGCCGCGCAGATCGTCTCGGTCGCCGTCGGCTGGCAGATCTACGACCTGACCCGCGACCCTTTCGATCTCGGCATCGTCGGCATCATCCAGTTCCTGCCTTCGCTTCTGCTGGTTCTGGTGACGGGCGCGGTCTCCGACCGCTTCGGCCGCCGCCTCGTCATGGGTATAGCTTCGGCATTGGAGATGGGCTGCGCGCTTGTCCTGCTGGTCCTGGTGTCGACCGGCAAGCTGACGAGCGCGTTGCCGATCTTTGCCGTGCTGGCGGTATTCGGCATCGCGCGCGCCTTCTACGGGCCGGCATCGTCCTCGCTGGTCGCCAATCTCGTTCCGCCGGAAGACTTCGCCAACGCCGTCGCCTGGAACTCTTCCGCCTGGCAGACCGCCAACATTGTCGGCCCGGTCGCCGGCGGCCTGCTCTACGGCCTGTCGGCGAATGTCGCCTACGGCACCGCGGCCGCATTGATGCTCGCCGCCACGCTGCTCATCTTCGCGATTGCCAAACCCGCCCAGCGCAACCACACCGAAAGCCCCGAACTGGAGACGCTGTTCGCCGGCTTCCGCTACATCTGGAGCGAGAAGGTCGTGCTCGGCGCCATCTCGCTCGACCTGTTCGCCGTCCTCCTGTCCGGCGCCACCGCACTTCTGCCGGTCTACGCCCGCGACATCCTCGTCCTCGGTCCATGGGGGCTCGGCATGCTGCGCTCGGCGCCGGGCCTCGGCGCCGTCTTCGTGGCGGTGTGGCTGGCCGGGCACCCGATCCGCAACCATGCCGGCGTCCTGATGCTCATCGCCGTCATGCTGTGGGGCGCGCTGACCGTCGTCTTCGGCGTCTCGGCCATTCCATGGCTGTCGATCGTCGCCCTTGCGCTGATGGGCGCGGCCGACATGATCAGCGTCTACGTGCGCGAGACGCTGATCCAGCTGTGGACGCCGGACGAGGTGCGCGGCCGTGTCAACGCCGTCAACCAGGTCTTCGTCGGCGCCTCCAACGAGGTCGGCGAATTCCGCGCCGGCACGCTGGCCGCCCTCATCGGCACCATGCCGGCGGTGGTGATCGGCGGCGTCGGCGCGGTCGCGGTCGCCGGCCTGTGGGCCGTGCTGTTCCCGCACCTGCGCAAGGTGCGGCGGCTGGACGGGAGAGAACATGAGGAGGACAGTGAGGCAGTAGGGCGGTAGGGCAATAAGTGAGAAGCGAGCCCCTACTGCCTTATTGCCTTATTGCCTTGTTCCCCTATTCCCTTACCTTCCCGAACACCGTCGTCAGCAGGTCGCCCAGCCAGCGTTTCAGGTGCATGTCCCAGATCAGCCGGCCGCCGAGATGGTCGCGGCCGGGCTGCGCGCCGGGCAGGGTGAAGCGATGGGCGCCGCGCACCACCCAGCGATGCATCATCAGGCGCGTCAGCTCGGCGTGGAACTGGATGCCCCAGGCATTGTCGCCGTAGCGGAAAGCCTGGTTGGGGTAGGTCTCTGCGGTGGCGAGCAGCGTCGCGTCCTTCGGCAGGGAAAAGCCTTCGCGATGGAACTGGTAGACCATTTCAGGCCACGGCATGAGTGCCCGGCCCGCCTCCGTCGCCTTGATAGGGTACCAGCCGATCTCGACCAACCCCTCGCCGTGGCCCTCGACCTTGCCTCCGAGATGGTTGGCCAGCATCTGCGCGCCGAGGCAGATGCCGAGGAACGGGCGGTTCTCCTTCAGCGGCACCGCCAACCAGTCCGTCTCGCGCTTGACGAACTCGTCGCCGTCGTTGGCGCTCATCGGGCCGCCGAAGACGACGGCGCCGGCATGGCCGTCGAGCGTCTCGGGCAATGCGTCGCCGAGTGGCGGGCGGCGGATGTCGAGGTCGAAGCCGCCTTCCACCAGCATCTGCCCGACGCGTCCGGGGCTGGAATTTTCCTGATGCAGGACGATGAGGATTTTCGGTCGACTCAGGGGCGGCATGATCGTGGAATTGTCTGCAAACCTATTCGTCGCTGGACGCGCCTCTGGCGACCGGCATCCTCGCGGCGACTTCCTGCCGCGCCGCGATGCGGTCGCGCCGCTCGACGCCGATCAGCTCGGCGACCCGCCACACGACATTGTCCTCCAATTCGTGCAGCTCGCCGTCGGCATAGACCATCTCCCACAGCAGCGTGACGAACGCCCTGCGACCATCCGCGTCGAGATGGCGCTTGAGCACGCTGGTGAAGGCATAGAGATCGACGGCCTCGTTGTCGGCCTTCTCGCCGGCGCGGGCCAGACGGTCGAGATCCTCGCCGCGCACCGCATAAGTCTCGCCCAAAATCTGCTTGAAGCGCTCCCATTCGGTATCCTGGCGAATGCCGTCGGCGTCCATGACGTGAAAGAGCAGGGCGGCGGCGGCGATGCGGGCGTCGTCGTCCGCACGCGGACCGGCGCCGCCTCCGGGCAAATCCTTCAGAAAAGACAGCACGCGTTCGAACATGGATCGTTCCCGTTCAGGCCGAAAGGAGAGCGAGATGGACTGTAGCTAGCGCGATGGTTGCAGGAAAATCAAAATAAACGGAACCGGCGCGGCGCCTTTTCCGCTTCCTCCTCGGGCTCCACTCCCGGATCGTCGGGCGCGCGCGTCTGATCGTCGCGCCTGTCGGCGGGAGCATCCGGCGCGACCGCGACGGCCGCCGCAGCCGCCTCGTCTGCCGGTCCGGGCGAGGTTTCCGCCTGCTTTTCGACGACGATCTCGGCCGCATGGCCGTCGATCGGCCCATCCCCGCCGCTTTCCCTGGATGGCGCCGCCAGCACCGGCTTCGGCTCGTCTTCGCCGTCCCCGGCCTCGATGAGACGGCCGAGACGCTCCGCCGGCGCGCGCCATTCGAACGCATCGAGGCGGCCGGTGACCGGCGACACCGGCGCCCAGCGCTCCGAAACCACGCCGTCGGCCACCCAGGCCGGGTCGCGCGGCGCCCTGACGGCCTTGCCGAGAAGCTGCCGCACCTTGCCCTGGTCGCCCGTCTCGGCTTCCTCGATGTCGGCAAGCAGCAGATAGGCGCCCTCGCGCCGGTCCATGCGGATGGCCGCCTCGGCCTCGTGCCGGGCGGTCGCGAAATCCTGCGCGTCGAGTGCCGCGCGCGCCACGGCAAGCGAGGATTCGGCGTTGTTCTTCTTCATCTCCTGAAGCTTGCGCGCACGCGCCAGCCGGTCGTTGACCGCGTCGCCGGGCCGCGCATGGGTGTAGAGCTCGGCGACCTCGGGATGCGGCTCGGCCCGCCAGGCCGCTTCCAGGACCTTCGAGCCCTTGCGCACGTCGTTGTTCCGGAACAGCGCCCGGGCCGCGACGACCGCCGCCGGCGCAAAGTCGGGCGCCAGCCGGTTGGCCTCCAGCGCTGCCCCCTTTGCCGCATTGAAGTCGGCGTCGAACAGCGCTTCGGCCTTGGCCGTCAACAGCACGGCACGGCGCCGGTTGGCGACGGCGGGCTCGATCTGCCGGGTCGACTTCTGCGCCTCGACGATCTTCAGCGCGGCGTCCCAGTCACCACGCTGGGCAAGTTCCTCGATGGTCGAATCGGCTGCCCAGCCGAGCTGCGGCGCGGCCTGCGCGGCGCGCCCGGCATAGTGGCGCGCGGCATTGCGATCGCCCAACCGTTCGGCTTCGAGGTAAAGCCCGCGCAGGCCGAGCAGCCGCATCTCCGGATCGTCCAGCATGGCCTCGAATTTTTTGCGCGCGCCGTCGTGGTCGCCTTCCAGCAGCGAGGCCTGTGCGTCGAGCAGGTGAATCAGCGGCTCCTGGTCGGAGCGGATCAGCTTGGCCGCTTCCTTCGTCTTCTTGCGCGCCAGTGCGGCGTCGCCCGCGCCGGCGGCGATCATGCCGGTCGACAGCGCCTGGTAGCCGCGGTCGCGCCGCCGTACCCGGAAGTAGCGCGTGATCGTGTAGGGACTGTTCCACAGCGACTTCAGCAGCCACCACAGAATCATCGCCGCCGTCACCACGGCGACAACCGCGACGGCGGCGACCATCAGGCTGACCTGATACTGGTAGCCGGCGAAGGTCACGACCATCTGGCCCGGCCGATCGGCCAGCCAGGAAAAGCCCAGTCCCAGCGCGAAGACGACGACGAGGAAGAACAGGATACGGATCATATTCTATGCCTTCATCGCGCCGGAGATCAGCGCGTCGAGCTGCGCTTCGACGTCGATCCGCGCCTTGAGCTTACCCGCGAAAGCGGCGCCGGCGGCCTTGGCCGCTTCGGGCAGCGTGTCGTATTCGGCCAATGCCTTGGCATAGTCGCCCTGGTTCACCGCCACCTCCAGGCGTGCCACCGTTTCCGGCACGCCCTTGCCCTCGACCGCGCCGATGGGCCTCACCTCGACCAGTGATTCGGCGCTGGACATGAGCCGCTGGAAGATGCCGGCATTCGGATCGACGGGCTTTGCGGCTGCGACCATGGCATTGGCGGCTGCATCCACCTCGCCGGCGATCGCCGCGCGGGTCGGCACCCCCTTGTCGGCATAGGCGCGCAAGGCGGCGATCTCGGGCGCATCAGGCGCGATGGCAGCGAAGGTATCGAGTTCGGCCGCGAAGGGCGCGCCACGGTCGAGAGCCGACTTCAGCGCAGCCGCCGCAATGGCGAGCGCGATCTTGGGCTGCGATGCCTGCGCCTCGACCTTGGCCGAGAGTTGCGAGACGGATTGTTCCAGCGCGGCAAGCTTCGATTGCTGTTCGCCGGCCGCATCGCCGGCCGATTTGAGCTGGGCTTCCAGTTCTCCCAGCTTCTGATTGACGGGGCCGAGATCCACCGGCTGGGCATCCGCGCCCTGCCCGAGCGCCGCCACGGCCTTTTCGATGCCGGCCACCTTGTCGGACAGCGCAGCAAGGTCGGCGTTGTCGTCGCCCTGGCCCGAATCCAAGGCCGCTTTCAGCGTCACCACATCGGCCTTCACCTGGTCGAGTGCTGCCGACAGGCCGTCGATGCGGGTGCCGGTGCCGTTGCCCCCGCTGTTCTTCAGGGCAGCGAGTTCCCCCTTCAGCGCCGCGATCTGGCCGCCAAGGTCGCCGCCGGCATTGCCGCCCGGTGCGCCGAGCAGGCCTGCATATTGCAACGCCCCGGCGCCGAGAAGCGCGATGAGGCCGCCAATCACGCCTGCGCCGACACGGCCGAGCGCACCGTCGCGCGGCGAAGACGGCTCCGCCCGGCCGTCGGGCCTGTCGCCGGTGCCTCCCTCCGCGCCGTTGCCCGCGCCGCTTCCGGCCAGTTCCTCGGTCGTCTCTTTCGTCGGCTGCTCGGCGAAACCGTAGTCGGAGGCATAACGTGACGCAGGGTCGTCCGGCGCGGCCGTCCGGTCTGCCTTAGGCGAGGCCGTCTCCTTATGCTCCCAAGGCTCGAAATCGACTGATTCGGCACGCGGCGTTTCCTGTTCCGGCACGTTGTCAGGCGCCTGAACGTCGGCCGTGTCCTTGTCGCCGTCGTCGACGCGCGAGACTTCGCCTGGCTCCAGTTCGATGGTCACCGGCTGGCGATGCTGCTTGGAATGGCGCGTTTTCGGCGTCTTGACCATGCTCGGGCTCCGCTTTCGTCTCGGCCGCCAGGCGGCAGGGATGGCTTGTCAAAGGCAATAGCACACCACCAAGCGGTGAAAAGGGGCGGCGTGATGACCTGCCCTATCCTTTCGCCTGCAACAATGCCATCAACGCCTCCTCGTCGGGTGTCGTCGCGACGTGCCTTGCGCCCTCGCAATCGCCGCCGGCAACCCGGAACGCGGCGTCGATGCGGGCCGACAGGGAAAACACGG
>Ga0182738_1000449_pt1 | contig 59037 bp, 42 predicted proteins | sample eDN5th30CBELigMG_FD_128876 | JGI IMG/M metagenome (GOLD analysis project Ga0182738, IMG submission 128876) | Enriched Miracle-Growth compost microbial communities from Emeryville, California, USA - eDNA 5th pass 30_C BE-Lig MG (version 2)... ... | reverse complement strand
TCCACAAACATGAATCAGTCCACAAACATGAATCAGTCCACAAACATGAATCAGTCCACAAACATGAATCAGTCCACAAACATGAATCAGTCCACAAACATGAATCAGTCCACAAACATGAATTCGTTGGTCATCAGCAGTGCCTGGCTCAGCTGATCGAGCGGGTGCTGTTCCAGATACTGGCTGAGCAGGCGGACTTCGTCCGGCTGGGCCGGGCGGGAAAAGACATCCTGCAGCAGCAGCCGGGCCTGCCCGGTCGGATCAGAGCTTTTCGCGCGAATCTGCTCGGCGAGTTTCTGAGCGACGTCCTGCACAAACTCGGAATTCATGACAAACAGCGACTGCTGGGGAACCGTTGTGAGGGGACGCCCCGGGCTGGAAGTATCCGGCGAGGGGAAATCAAATGTCCGGAACAGGCCGGGAAGGTTGTTGCGGTCGATCTGGGCATAGACCGTGCGCCGGTTGGCAATCTCTTTGCTGTCGATTTTCATCGGACGGCCGCCGACTTCTTCATCCAGCTGCCCGGAGACGGCCAGCATGGCATCCCGCATCGATTCGAAGTCGAGCCGCTGCCGGTTCTGCTTCCAGAGCAGCCGGTTTTCAGGATCGACCTTCGAGGCGTCGGGCCGGTCGACGCTGTTCTGCAGATAAGCCTGCGAAAGCAGGATGCGGCGATGCAGCGACTTGATGGACCAGTTGTCCTCATGCATGAAGGTCCAGGCCAGATAATCGAGCAGTTCCGGATGGGTCGGTTCGGCGGAACGGGAACCGAAATCACTGGCGGTCGACACGATGCCGGCACCAAAATGGCGGGCCCAGACCCGATTCACCAGCACGCGCGCCGTCAGGGGGTTGCTGTCGGCCGCAATGGACCGGGCCAGTTCGAGCCGGCCGCTTCCCTGGGTGAACGGCTTCTCGCTCTGCGGTTCCAGAATCCGCGGGGTATGACGCTGCACCGCCGGTCCCCGACGGTTAGGGTCTCCCCGCAGGAAGATCACCTGATTCGCCGGCTTTTCGCGATCAATCATCACCATGGCCCGGGCGGGTGCATCGGGTGACTCCACGGTCCAGGCATTGATTTTGGCTTTCAAAGCCCGAATTTTGTCGCGCTGATCCCGTTCGAAAAGTGGTGACTCTCCGGATCCGGGAATATTGCTGACAGACTTGGCCCCGTGCAGCTGGGCGCGCAAGGCCTCCTGTCCGGCATCAGGCAGTGCGGCCACCTGAGCATTCTGCTGGCGAGCCTGCTGCCAGGCCGAATGAACGGTCTGCAGGGTCTTGCCGAACACCGCGGCCACTTCCAGGCGGGATTTGGGCGGATTGGCTTTCAGGGCGTCACGCAGCGGAGCCGGAATCGCCTGATTCGCCAGAATCGGCTTCAGTTTCGCATCAATGCTGCCGGCCAGTTCTGCTTCGGGAACATCCATCAGCGACTTCCAGGCCAGCCAGACCGGATCTTTCTCGGCGATGCGCTGCGTGATAAAGGCCTTCCAGCGCGCCACCAGATTCACGCGGGGCTCTTTCTCGGAAAACGGCAGTTCGACATTCGCCTCGACGAGCTTCAGAGTTTTGGTCACGGCCAGCAGACAATCGGCAGTGCGATCCGTCAGCTGCGCCAGCAGCTTCTCATGCTGTTCATTCTGGTAGTCGTCCAGCGCTTTCTCGCGCTTGTTGAGTTCCGCCAGATAGGTCTGGTATTTCGGGTTGGATTCGTCGATCGTGCCGATGACCGGCCCTTCTTCCGGTTCCATGCTGCTGTTGAACACCCCGTACAGCGAATAATAATCGGCTGTCGGAATCGGATCGAATTTGTGATCGTGACAGCGGGCGCAGGCGACCGTCATGCCCATCAGACCACGGGTGACGACATCGATGCGGTCGTCAATGATGTCGGGAGTTCTGTTCAGAAAACGGTTGCCGACCGTCAGAAAACCCATGGCGGCCAGACGGGGATCGTTCGGGTCGAATCCCAGCTTGTCGGCGGCCAGCTGTTCCAGCAGGAATTCGTTATAGGGCTTGTCTTCGTTGAACGCCTGAATCACATAGTCGCGATAGGTATAGGCAAATGCGTAATAGCGGTTGTCGGTAAAGACATAGCCTTTCGTGTCGGCATAGCGGGCGATGTCGAGCCAGAAGCGGCCCCAGCGTTCTCCGTACATCGGATTGGCCAGGCAGTCATCGACGAACCGTTCGATCGCATCCGGCCGTTTGTCGGCGACAAAGTTCTGCACCGTTTCAAACGTCGGCGGCACGCCCAGCAGATCGAAGGAGATGCGGCGGGCCAGAATTTCACGGCTGGCCATGGGAGAGAACGTCAGCCGTTCGTCTTCCAGCTTGCAGGCCAGGAAACGGTCGATCGGAGTCCGGCAGCCGGAAGAACGGATCGGCTCGGGGACCGGCACCGGTTTGACAGGCTGATAGGCCCAGTGCTTCTGCACGGCCTCGACAAAGTTGAATGTCCCGTCGGCGTTGCGGGGCTGTCCGGAATTCGAAGCAGGCGCCGTCTTGCCATCATCCGGCCAGGCGGCCCCCTGTTCAATCCAGTGGCGGATCACAGCCAGATCTTCCGGCGGCATTTTGCCATCAGGCGGCATCTGAACGTCAGACTCGTTGAACTGAATGACCTGCCAGAGTCGGCTGCCGGTCACCTGTCCCGGGGTCACCAGGCCATCGCCGGAAGATTTGCCCATGACCGATGCGCGCACATCGAGCCGCACATCCGATTCCTGTTTCTTCTGGCCGTGGCATTCGAAACAGTGCTTCGCCAGCAAGGGGCGCACATTGGTTTCGAAATAGTCTTCCTGCGGACCGGCGCTCGCAGGCACCGTCATCGCGGCATAGACGCTCAAAACGAAAATGGGAAGCGTTCGTTTCATGCGTGACTCATGTCCAAAAGGGTCTAGCACCGTTCGGCGGGGAAATCGGGCGGGAAGAACTCGCGTTCAAACCGTATTCTAAGCATAAAGGACAGCCGATATTCAAGGATTCTCGGGAGTTTTTCAATTCGAGGCCCCCATTGATCCTCGTTTTCCCCACTTTCTGGTCGTCTTTCTGGTCGTCGGTCGCCCCGAACTGGGTCGCAACAGGTTCACCATCGTCACGGCAGCCTGCCCGGTTCATGTCTGACAAGTCCTCCCTGTCAGAAATTCCCGGCCCTGGGATCTTTCCCCTCCTCCAACGCAAACCGACGGACGGAAAGCCAGAATTCTCCAGTCAGTGTCATCGATCCGGAGGCCTGAAAAGCTCGATCCTCACTGGGCCGGCCAGTTTTGCCTGAGAAACAGCAGCAGTCCACCCATGGGTTCCATTCATTCCATTTTACCTATTTACAGATTTCTGTCCTCTGAAAATCCCGGAGATGGGGTGCTTCGAAAGAATACAATTTAACCAGCCTGGCTTGCCGAATCCGCCTGTCCTGCATTCAGACCATTGGTACCATGAATCCTCAACCGTTCCGGTCACCGCCTCGCTGGTGGCCTTCGCGCTTCAACCGGGTTGTCGTCCGCCTGCTGGCCTGGCGGCGTAACCAGGATCTGCGGCGGCAGGGAATTGAACGGATCGACGTGATCGGGCCTGACCCGGTCGCTGCGGCCCTGCAGGCAGGACAGGGAGTACTGCTGGTCAGCAACCACTCGTATCATTTTGATTCCTTCGTGCTGATTCAGGCCGGGCTGTGGGGAAACTGGCATCCCCAGATTATGACCGCCTGGCAGGTGTTCATGATGTACCGCTGGTTTGGCCGGTGGTCTCTGCAGCGGCATGGCTGCTTCAGTGTCAACCGGGAAGGAATCGATACGCAGGCGCTGCGGCATGCGGTTTCGATTCTGAGTGCCGGCACTCACCCGCTGGCAATTTATCCGGAAGGAGACATTTTCCATTCCAACGATCGTGTCATGCCATTTCGGGAAGGTGCCGCGGCGATTGCACTGCTCGCGGCCCGGCAGCAGCAGCGTCCGATCGTGGCGATTCCCTGTGCCATGAAGTGCTTTTACACCGCGAGTCCATTGCCGGAACTGGAGGCCATGCTGAGCCGGTTGGAACAGCGCATCCACTGGCGGCCTTCTCCGGAACTGCCAGTCATTGATCGCATCTATCGTTTTGGCAGCGGATTTCTGGCGTTGAAAGAAGTGGAATATCTGGGCACCCCGCAGACGGGAACAATCCGACAGCGGATTCGCAGTCTGTCCCAGGCCCTGGTGGAACAAGTGAGCCAGCGGCGCCGGCTGACGCTCAAAGGTCCCGACACGCTTGAACAGATCCGTCATCTGCGGGCTCAGCTGATTCGACAGACGGACACCGGCCGGGAAAGTCCCCGGCGCACGGAACAGGAGCTGATTGACTGGCATATCGATCTGGAAGACCTGTTCTTCGCGACGCAGCTGTGCAGTTATCACGGAGACTACGCGGCCGAGAAACCGAGCCTGGAACGCATGGCCGAGACGATCGACAAGTTTGAAGAAGATGTCTTCTCTCTCCCGGCACCGACTCCCCGGGGAAAGCGGCGCGCGGTCATTCAGTTCGGGGAGCCGATTCCGGTGACCGGAGCAGGCCAGAATGCTGCCAGGCTGACGCTGGAACTCGAACAGGCAGTGCAGTTGCTGCTGGAAGACCTGAATCGGCGGCATGAGCAGCAGATTCTGCCGGCCTGACGGGCTTCGGCCTGATCGGCAGAATGGGCATCGTCGGAAGAATTCGACTTTTTGTCCCAATTTGCCGAACCCTTGCAGCCGATAAAACCCCTACCGCGTCCTGTGCAGGGAATGCGCCGACTGGCGTATTGCGCCGGCCGGTTCTGCCGGGCGATCTGCTTCTCATCAGGAGGCCACCCCGGTCAGGAACGGCGGGACAGGGCAATCCAGCGGTCCGGAACAGTCGAAAGGCCGATTCCGGGGCATCATTTTTGACCGCATGGCGGAACGTGAGTCAGTCATGTCACCAGCTGCTCCGGACAAAACGGTTCCGGAGCAAGTCTGAAGGAGCGGGAGTTCATGAGCGTTCGTGTTCCCTTTGAATGGCTGCTTGTCGCGAGCCTGATGGCTGGCAATCTGGCCTGCGCTCAGCAGGTCTGGCCGCCCGGCTCTGCTTCCGCCTATTCCGGATACGGTGCGCCCGCTGCAGATTATGGTTCTGCTGTCGATCCGGCGCTGCTGCCGGGAATGAATTACTGTCCGCCCGACGGGACTCCCGGACTGTATGAAGAACTGCTGCCGGGAGATCGCGGATTCCGCTTCGAACCGGCCGCTCCGCTGACTTTGACCATTCGCCAGGCTCTGCAGGGAACCTGGGGACGCATTGAATATCTGCAGGGGAATTTCAATCACGACGGGGGACGGACGCTGGGAACCCCGATCGACATCTTCAGTGCGCCGACAGGGGGCGGCCCGACGCAGGATGTTCCGGATGTCACGCAGCAGTTCCCCATTCAGGCCACCGACGGCAGCACGCTGGCCGGGCTGGCCCAGGTTCCGTCCTCCAAGGGAACGCAATGGAAACATGCCCAGGGAATCCGGCTGAGCTTCGGGATTCCGGTGACGGACGACATCTGGGTGGAAGGCCGGTTCTGGGATTATGAAAAGCAGAGCGGCAGCATCAAAACACCGATTTTTCCGACGACCTCGACCGTCGGCCCCTTCGGCACGACCAACTCCACATTCCTGGCGACCACTCTGACAACCGACGGCGTTCCCGGCTCGCGGACGATTCTGTATGACGCCGGTTTCTACAGCAATTACACCGCCAGCTACACCGCCGGAGATGTGGCACTGGTCTTCAACTGGAAAACACCGGAAGAAGGCTGGCGACTGCAGCCCATGCTGGGTTATCGCCACGATGACTATGCCGAGCACCTGAGCTTCGGCGGCAGCTTTGACAACCGCTCAGGCTATCTGTCCAACAGCGGACGCATCGCCACCGAATCGAATAACATCACTTCGAACATTCATAACCTGCGCGACCAGATGGAAGTCGGGATGCGTCTGGAATGGCGCAAGAAATTCATCACCCTGGGTGTGCAGGAACGGCTGGGAATGGGATCAAACTTCGCCCGCGGATCGGTCATGACCAGCAATCTGCGCGAACCCGGCACGCCGGTCGGCTCGCTCGACGATCCGATCCTGACCACTTCGAACGGCAGCTCTGCCATCTTCGCCGGTTCCTCCGACCTGGACACCTACATTGACGTGCGGATGAACAAATGGCTCAAGCTGCGGGTCGGCTACAGCCTGATCTGGCTGGGGAATGTGGCCACGGCTGACCAGGCAATTCGCTTCAATGAAGTCTCCAACAGTTCCGGGGGAACCGACCCTGATGTCGGCATTCGCTTCCGCTATTCCGATCGCGTGATCAGCGCCCTGACACTGGGGGGAGAAATCATGCTGCCGTGATCGTTCCGGCAGGCATGCGGAAGTGAGTCGCTCTCTGTGGGCAGCAAAACGCCCGGCCGACCGTACTACGAAAGATCCTGATGCAGCAGTCGCCGCCAGGGATCAAACATCGGCTTGCAGTGCCCGTCGGCATCGATCATCCCGGCGTGCGGATAGCGATGCGGAAACTGGTCCGACAGGTTGCTCAGAAACACACCTGTCACTGCCGGTTTGGCCAGCAGCACCGGCGCAATGAATTCCATCCAGTCGGCCTGCGTCTGCGGACTCCAGCGCTCGTGCCAGACCTGATCTTCCACGCTGTAACCCGGATGAGCCAGCGGGTCGGATGTGGAACTCGACGGGCAGGCCACATTCACATGAATCTGAATCTGCAGCTGGCTCCAGAAATCGATCAGCTTTGAGATCGACAGCATGTCGCGCGGGCGGCAGGCCTGCGGGCCATAGCCGGCGTTCAAATCGAGCGTGACCCCGTCAAGCCCCAGGTTGGATCGCACCAGGGCATCGACAAACTGAAAGGGAGAAAGCCGGAACTGTCCGGTACGCTGGTATTCTCCCCAGGGGCAGTCGATGCGCACAAAGAACTGGGCATCGCCGTTGATGCGTTTGGCCGTTTCCAGCGTCCGGGCGACCAGAGCCAGGCACTGATCTTCACTCAATTCAAAGGCTCCGCCAGTGTTGCCATAGGCCGAGACTTCCCAGAGCCGGACAATTCCCTGATATCGGCAGATGGCGGTTTCGATGAAATCGCAGACGAAGCTGGGGAGATTGAGAAAATCCTTGGCCCAGGGAGCCAGCCAGGCAGGCAGGCCGCCGGTGCTCAGATCAATCAACGGGCCCCCGCGCAACAGCACCCGATGCTCGACCCCGTATTCAATCAGACGATCCACCGTCTCCCAGTGGTATTGTCCCTCCTGGGCTTCGATGGATTTCCAGTCCAGCGGCACCGACATGGTATTGAATGCCTGCCGGAACACCTGCTGACCTGCTTCGGCCAGAAGCGATTCGTCGACGACACATCCCAGTAATCCGGCGGACTGGTGCCGGGTGCGGCGAATATTTGCCAGCCGCTGAATGGTATAGGCATCCATCAGCAGTCCGGCCGCGGTGCAGGCGGCCTCAATGGCGGCTGCCGCCAGTTCATGCGGAGGCGGCGAGTCCGGACTGGCGCTGGCACTGGCAGTGGCGGCCGCGCTGAAGCTGGCAAAGGCTTCCCGCTGCAGCTTGCGGAAAGCGTCGGGAATCATCATGCCGGCCAGTTCCCAGATGGCGCAGCTCTCCCGGATTTCCGACAGTTTGCCCCGTGCCAGTTCCAGCGTCAGGTCATACGGTTCATCCCGTTCTCGCAGCGACGTGGTGCACAGCACCGGGCGGCCTTTGCCGGGAACCGGATAGGCAATGTTCAGCCGGCAGCTTTCGGACATCGGGCGGATGCACGAGAGCATGTTCCCTTCGACCTGCACCCGGGTCGGAAAGATCCGTCCGTCCATGCCGCTCAGATAAGCCTGCTGCAGACCTGGCAGACGCTGCAGCAGTTCCGGCGGCTGAACAATAAATCTCATCATCCCCATGGTGCGATCACTCCGGGCACCTGCCGCTGGCATTGCGCCAGCTGGTACCAGAGAGGTTCAAGCGAAGATGACGGAACACGAATCACTGAATGCAGCTGGAATACGTCAGAAGGGAAAAGAATCTGAACTCGGCCGACACCTCATGTCTGGTCGCGCGAGTTCAGTGACTGCTTCCTCATGGAAAAACGAACGATGAACTGGCTGCGGCAATAGGCCACATCACACAGGTCGTGGGATGATATTGTCTGGTCTCCTCAACATCCTGACGCATGCCAAACGCGATTTTCCACCATTCTTTGAGTGAAAAAAGCGTGAAATTCTCAAATTCATGAAGTGTTCTGCAGAGTCGTTCCGACTGGCAATCTCCCCCCAGAAATGACTTTTTCCACTCCGACGTCAGCCTTCTGCCTCCTTTCGAAAGTGTAATTCTGCAGAAATGGGGGTTCAAGAGGAGGAAAACCGCGATCAAAAATCTTCTGGCAGATCACCACGCGAAGAGCCCGGACATTGCGAAAGCACCGGTTTTGCCTATCAGGTTTCGAGTTGTTCCGTTTTTGCCCCTGCCGGCTGGGGATTCCTTCGCCGGTAGAACGCCGGACACTGAGGGGAAGAATGCATTGTGGCCGAAGGATTTCTGGTCCGGGCAGAATGCAGGCCCTGCTGACAATCCCCTGCTGACAATCCCCTGCTGACAATCCCGACGGTGAGCCCTTTTCAGGCAAGAAATGCTGTGAACAGCTGCTGAAAAAGATGGCAGGGAAGAATGGCCTGGAAGAACCGGCGTTATCGGGAGGACCGCATCAGCAGATAGCCACAGATCGCGATGAAAATCAGGATCATCCCATATTGCATGGGAGTCATGTTGTTCCAGAAGTCGGCAGCATAATGCTCATAGGCGCGCAGGTATTGCCGGACGGAAGCGAAGACGGTCAAAGAGAGCAGGATCATGTCACTACCTGAGAAGAATCTGTGCTTTCTGCACCGCTCGTGTCCGTTGTCACCCGCCAGATGCCCTGCGACAAATTCCCTCCGGCACAGGTCGGGATGCCCAACGGTAGGCCATGCCATTCGTCCGGCAGGTCAGGTTCCCCTGACTGGCGACGTGATTCTGCTCTCGCAGGCAACGATTCCACCGAATCTGCCGAATGCAACGGCCAGCGGCGCGCGGCCTGAACGTACTCCAGAGAAGCGAGGGAGCCAGAATTCCTGGAGCCGTGAACAAAACCTCTCAATGGATGAGAACGTGTCTGCCGCAAGCGGAGCAGGCTCCGTGATGTCCTGGGAGCTGATTCGAAATTATTCGAACGTCGATTTGCGGCGCAGCATATGGTGATACGACTGGGCAAAACGGTGGGCCTCATCGCGCACATACTGCAGCAGTCGCAAGGCATAAGAATGCCGTCCCAGCCGGCGCGGTTCCGATTCCCCCGGCACATAAACTTCTTCTTCGCGCTTGGCCAGCGAAATGGTCAGCGGCGGCTGCACTTCGATTGTCCGCATGGCTTCCAGAGCGGCATTCAACTGCCCCAGGCCGCCATCAATCAGCAGCAGATCGGGAAAGGCTTCGCCTGACTGCGAGAGCCGCCGGAATCTACGGCTGACCACTTCGCGCATGCTGGCAAAGTCATCGACCCCTTCGACCGTCCGGATTTTGTACCGTTTGTAACCATGCTTGAACGGCAGACCGTCGATGAACTGCACCAGGCTGGCCACGGTTTCCCCCCCCTGCAGATGGGCGATATCCATCCCTTCAATCACGCGGGGAACCTTTTCGAGCTGGAAGATCTTCTTCAGCCCGTTCAGGCCTTTGCGGGGATCGATGTAAAAGACCTCCGGCTGGACATGCTCATTGAGATTGCCCCGCAGGCTCAGGCTTTCCAGGGCCTTGATTTCGTCGCGCAGGCGCGCCGCCCGTTCAAATTTGCGTTCCTGGGCAGCCTGCAGCATTTCTTCCCGCAGTTCCTGAAGCAGGGTCTCTTTTTTGCCGTCCAGAAACATTCGCAGACGCCGGATGTCGTTTTTGTATTCGGCCTGACTGATGCGCAGGTTGCAGGGGGCTGTACACTGGTTGATGCTGGCCAGCAGACAGGGACGAAACCAGCGCCAGCGCTCTTCGTCTTCGGCAATGTCCAGGGAACAGGTCCGGAATTTGAACACTTTCTGCAGCACGCCAATCGTGCCGCGCAGTTTTTTTGCCGAGGGGAACGGCCCGTACAGCTTGACCCCTTTGGAGCGAGGCTTGCGCGTGAATTCGATGCGCGGAAAGTCTTCGTGCGTGACGATCTGCAGATATGGAAAAGTCTTGTCGTCCTTGAGTTCCTGATTGAACCGGGGCTGAATGTCCTTGATCAGCCGGGCTTCCAGCAGCACGGCATCGACCTCCGAATCGGTCTGAATGTAATCCAGATCCGCGATTTCCGGGACCAGATCACAGGTGCGGCGGTCGACGGCGGCAGCGGCCAGAAAATAACTGCCGGCCCGACTGCGCAGATTCACGGCCTTTCCGACATAGATCACCCGACCGAGACGGTCTTTCATCAGATAGACCCCGGGAGCCGTCGGAAATGTGCGGACTTTTTCCCGGGGAACGACCGGCGCGGACTGCGGGTCGGTCATGGGAGCCCCTTCGGGAGGGGGCGGCTGAACAGATTCTGGGGTCGCTCCATCGCTCATAGCCGGAATTCTAGATCAATCCGCCGAATCATCTACCCTATGACCAGACAGAACCGACAGGCCGGCAGAACTGAACGTAGAACTGAATGCAGATCTGAGCAGGGAACATTCGCGGATGCGGCGGGCCCCAGAAATTCAGCTGATACGGCATGCCCTGCTCTGCGGAAACGTCATTTGCCGCACGGCTGGATTTGTGGCGCTGCAGACAACTGCATACAATACGAAGCAGGTGCCCGTCGATGACGGTGCCGGCGTCTGGCAGAACAGACGTTCAGGATCGATCGCTGTTTTCCCCGGCCGGATGATCTGAGAGTCAGAATCATCTGCGTCCTGGCGACATTTGAAGAAAAGAGAGCTCTCATGTTTGGGCTGGGACCTACTGAACTGGTCGTGCTGGCGATCATTGTGCTCCTGTTGTTTGGCAGCCGGCTGCCCTCGGCGATGCGGTCTCTGGGTGGCTCGTTCAATGCCTTCAAAAAAGGCCTGAAAGAGGGCGAGGAAGAAGAAAACTCCCGCCACCTCGATTCTTCCGGCCGTTAAAGCCGGGTCAGGCTTTGAAATTCAGGGCATTTCGCCTCGCCTGCGGCCCTCAGGAATCGCTCGTCAACCGGGATTTTCCGTTCCGAATGTCCTGTCGTTTGACGTTCCACGAGAGCAGACGACCCTGTGTGGTGCCTGTTATCCCTATTCCTTTCAGGGGAATGATCGTCGATTCAGGACTTGTCCGTGGCCGTCTGGTCAGAATGTGGCCACAACAGGCGTGATGCGTTCCGGCCTCCCTGGGCTTTCGTATTTTCGAAGATCACAGCCCTGTTCCAGACCTTCCGCCAGGACATGTCATGCTGACGATCGACGTTCAACTGCAGCCTGCAGATCTGCTGCCGGCCATTCAGGAGATGTGGGCCCAGTCCGAGCGCGTGCTGGATGAACTGGATGCCAGCTGGACCGCCGATCAGGGGTCTCCTGTCTTCACCGTGCAGGGAAAATATCTGGCGCAAGGCTGGACCGAATGGACGCAGGGATTTCAGTTCGGGTCGCTGCTGCTGCAGTTTGACGCCTGCGGCACGGAACGATTTCTGACTCAAGGCTGCGAGCAGATTCGCAAGTTCATGGCTCCGCACGTCAGTCACATCGGCGTGCATGATCATGGCTTCAACAATGTCAGCACTTACGGGGCCATTCGCCGGCTGATGCTCGAAGGCCGTATTCGCTGGGACCGGCATCAGCTCGACTATGCGGAACTGGCCCTGAAAGTCAGCGGGGCCGTGCAGGCGGCACGCTGGAGCCGGGTCTATACCGGAGGAGGATATCTGTATTCCTTCAATGGTCCGCAGTCACTGTTCGCCGATACGATGCGCTCGTTGCGGGCGCTGGCCCTGGCCCATCTTCTCGGCCATCGGCTCATGGGAGAAAATGACGAATCGATTTCCCTGCTGGACCGGCTGATCCAGCATGCCCAGTCGACGGCGCAGTTCAACGTCTACTATGGCGATCAGCGCGACATCTATGACACCCCGGGCCGGGTGGCGCATGAAAGCCTGTTCAACACGAACGACGGGCATTATCGCTGCCCAAGCACTCAGCAGGGCTACAGCCCATTTTCCACCTGGACGCGCGGGGCGGCCTGGATCATGCTCGGATTCGCCGAACAGCTGGAGTTTCTGAAACAGGTTCCGGATGATGAGCTGACCGGACACGGCGGCCGGGCCGTGGTGGAACGGATGATGCTGCAGGCGGCACGCATCAGTTCCGACGCTTTTCTGCGCGAAGCTCCCACCGATGGAATTCCCTACTGGGATACCGGGGCACCGGGGCTGGCACACCTGCCGGACTGGCGCGAACGGCCGGCCGATCCCTGGAATCGATACGAACCGGTCGACAGTTCCGCCGCGGCCATTGCCGTGCAGGGACTGATCCGGCTGGGCCACTATTTGGGAACCGAAAACGAAGAAGGCCGCCGATATGTCCAGGCGGGCCTCACCATGCTGCGCACGCTGCTGTCGGAGACCTATCTGAACCGGCAGCCGGGCCATCAGGGACTGCTGCTGCACACGATTTATCACCGCCCGCGCGGCTGGGACTATATTCCTCCCGGCCAGAGCGTGCCCTGCGGGGAATCGTGCATGTGGGGAGACTATCACCTGCGTGAAGCCTGTCTGCAGGTGCAGCGTCTTGCCCGGCAGGAACCTGTCTATACCTTCTTCGGACCGGTTCCCCTGCCCTCGACAGATCCCGGGACAGGTCAGGTGCCGGCCTGAGACTCCCCGGGCAGTCGATTCGAAGCTGCTCTTCTTCGGCCCGCAAATGATCCGACGGCAAATGCCCAGAAAATGCCATTGAAGTCTGCCTGAATCCCTCACGAAGACTGCCGAACCGCCGCCGCGCCCGATTTCTGATCGTCCGGCTGTGCGTCTGCCGGTTCGCGGGCCTGATTCGGAAGCAGGTTGTCCGGGAAGGTGGCCTCAGGGGGACGGCTCTCTCCGGTGATCAGGCGGGCAGAACGGTCATAGGTGAGCGCCGTCCAGGCCCATTGAATCAGCACCAGCAGCCGGTTGCGGAAGCTGATGATATAGATCAGATGCACGGCCAGCCACAGCAGCCAGGCGATGATCCCGGTCATCCGGAATTTTCGAAAGTCCGCCACGGCCGACCAGCGGCCAATCGTGGCCAGATTTCCCTTGAAGAAATACCGGAATTCCGGCTCCTTCTTTCCGGCCACGCGGCATGCCAGCAGCTTTGCCACATACTGCCCGGACTGAATCGCCACCGGAGCCACTCCCGGCAGCGGATTGCCATCGGACTGGTCATAATGCGCCAGATCGCCGATCACGAAAATATCAGGATATCCCGGCACGCTCATATTGCGTTCCACGATGACCCGGCCCGATCGATCGGTCTGCGCTCCGGTGGCCGCAGCCAGAATTTTTCCCAGCGGCGAAGCCCGCACTCCGGCGGCCCAGAGTACGGTCTGGGTGGGAACGCGCTCTGTCCGGTCTCCCTGTTTCAGCAGCACATGATCGTCCGCCACATCGGCGACAGATGTTCCGGTGCGTACCATCACCCCCAGTGCTTCCAGTGATTTCTGAGCATTGGCCGACAACTCGGGCGGAAAGGGGGTGAGCACACGATCCGCCGCTTCGACCAGAATGATCTGCGATTCGTTCGGGCAGATGGACCGGAAGTCATCCCGCAGACTGCGATGCGAAATTTCCGCCAGTGTTCCGGCCAGTTCCACCCCGGTCGGTCCTCCGCCGACAATGACAAAAGTCAGCAGCCGGCGGCGCAGGTCGGGATCGGTCGTCAGTTCGGCCCATTCAAAGGCCGTCAGAATCCGGGCGCGAATACCGGTGGCATCTTCCACCGTTTTCAGCCCCGGAGCCAGTTTTTCCCACCGGTCATTTCCGAAATAACTGTGTGTCGAGCCGGCCGCCAGCACCAGCGAATCATAGTCGACAGAGCCGTTTTTCAGTTCGACGCGGCGGGCGACCGGATCGATATCGACCACTTCTCCCATCAGGACCTGGCAGTTGTTCTGCCGGGAAAAGATCTGACGCAACGGAGCCGCGATATTCGCCGGGGAAAGCGCCCCTCCGGCCACCTGATACAACAGCGGCTGAAACAGATGGAAGTTGCGTTTGTCAATCAGTTTCACTGCGACAGGAGCCCTGCGCAGGCCGCGCGTCACATGCAGGCCGGCAAAACCGCCTCCAATGACGACCACCTGATGGGGCTTCCGCGTCGGGCGAAGCGTGGTCTGGTTCATGATAAAATATCCGGTGCGTCTATGGTCGGACCTGACTGATCTGGTCCGACCTGACCTCCGACTGAAGTCAGAGAAGCCTGACCGAATGACGAACAGGACAACGGCGGCACCATGACGACAGTGTGATTTTTGATCGGAAACGGATCGGGAGCAGCCGAGGACACTCCCTGTGCTGCAGTATAGACCGACAGATTGCAGCAATGTTCACCGGATTTCCATCAATCTCCAAATTCCGGCCGAGCAGTTCCAAAATGGATTGAGTGATGAACAGGTTTCGATCCCGCAGCTGCACATTCTTTCTGCTGATCAGCGCCCTGTGTCTGACCGCACTGCCTAGCAGGCCGGTGACGCACGCTGACGACCAGGCTGCTGCACAGACGCAGACATCGGACGCACCGGAAAAACTGCTGATTCACTGGGGCTGGGACGAACCGGACACGCAGGTGCTGCGCACCCGGTCTGCGGAGATGCAGACGATGCCCTTTGACGGAGTGGTGTTCCATCTTTCCGGGCCGGGCAATTTCATCTGGCAGATGTGGGGCGGGGGAACATTTGCTCCGGAAGACTTCCGGCAGGATCGCGAAAATCTGCAGGCGACACACTTCGGGCGGCTCACACACAATTTTCTCCGTCTGAATGTGACGCCCGGTTCCGTCGACTGGTTCGATGACGCCGCCTGGCAGCAGGTGCTGGGCAACTGCCGCATCGCCGCTCGGATGGCTCAGGCCAGTCAGTGCGCCGGCCTGCTGCTCGATACCGAACAGTATCAGACAGAGCTGTTCAACCCGGCGACGTTTCCCCAGCGGACACTGCCGGAACTGCGCCGACAGGTGCGGCAGCGCGGGCAGTCGTGGATCCGCACCATCAATGCCGAGTTTCCTGATGTCGAACTGCTGCTGACGTTTGCCTATCAGGTGGCACACCCCCGGGAACAGGCCGCAGGAACCGTGAATGAGTATGCCCTGCTCCCTGATTTCCTCGACGGCATTCTGGAAGCCTGCACCGCTCAGACCGTGGTGATTGACGGCTGGGAACATGCTTATGGTTATCGCGAAGCAAAGCAGTTTTCGCAGGCCAGGCAGACAATGCAGAATACCGCCCTGAAATGGACCGGCGTGCCGGAGGCCTATCGCCGGCATGTGCGTTCCGGCTTCGGACTCTGGATGGACTACAACCTGAAAGATCATGGCTGGCATCCGGAAGATGTCTCCCGGAATTATTTCACTCCGGAGGCCTTTCAGAACTCGCTGCAGGCCGCATTGCGATTCACCGACCGGTATGTCTGGATCTACAATGAACAGCCGCGCTGGTGGACGCAGGAACGCCTGCCGGACGCCTATATTGAGGCCGTCCGCGCAGCACGCCAGTCACTGAACCCGGACATTCCCTCCGGCCAGTAAACGCAGCTTCCTGCTCCTGTGTCGCTCATGCGGTTCCATCGTCAGCATGAGCAGATTGAGCATCGAACAGGACGCAGGAAACCTGTTCACCCGGCCGCGTGATGTACACAGCACACCGGGCACACCTTGTCGAAAGTCCGTCGAATCTGATGTCTGCTTCCCTGGTCCTGATCTTTGAATCCACATCCCACTGGACGGCCGAACTGGAACGCAGCTGGGAAGGTCAGCAGGCGATGGAAATTCGCTGGCGTCCGCACCGGGACGACCTGATCGCCGAAGTTCCCCTGGCGACGCTGGCCGTACTGGTGGTCTCCCCGAATCAGGAGGCAATTGAGCTGATTCATACGGTCCGGACGGTCGCACCCCATTGCCAGATCGTGTGCCTGACCACGGCAGAATCCCGGGACTGGGAGTCCTTCGCCCGGGAACTGGGGGGGACTGCGATTCTGCCGGACGTGACATCGAAAGAGATTGTGCGTGAGACGCTGGAACGTATTCTTGCATCGCCCCGGCCGTAAATTCCCTGCCCGGCCGAGATGCGCTGCCAGAGATGGCAAGCGTGTTTCTTCCGCGGCCATGTCGCGCGCCGCATGGCAGAACGCAGCCCGGAGATCAGGCTCGTTCCGATGCCCGCGTTGAATGATTTCCGGAGGAGTGAATTGATCACTTTTGAGCAGTGGGATTCAGTCCCTCCGGATTCACCACTCAGAAAACGCTCCCATTCCGAGTGAATCGTGCCTGAGCTGATTGCTCTTTCCGGATACACTCGCTGACGTTTCGTGCTCTGCTGAAATACCGGGCAATTCTTATGAGAAGAATTCCGGCAACACCTGGCCATCGCGAATGATCATCACCGGGCGGCCGGAAGTGGTCTGATATTCCTGCTGATGATTGATGCCGAGCGCATGATAGAAGCTGGCCGCGACATCTTCCGGCTTGAACCCTTCGTGCAGCGGTTCTGACGCAGTCTCATTAGATGCTCCCAGAACCCGTCCCCCCTCAATTCCGCCTCCGGCCAGCAGCATGCACATGCAGCGGGGATGGTGGTCACGCCCTCCCCGATCGGTGTTGATTTTGGGAGTGCGGCCGAATTCTCCGGTCACAAACACGACGGTTGATTCAAGCAGGCCTTTTTGAGCCAGCCCGTTCACCAGGGCTGTCAGACCTTCATCGAACGGGGGGAGCAGATTATCGGACAGGCGGTTCCAGTTGTCGGCATGCGTGTCCCATCCCCCGGTGGAAACGGTCACAAACCGCACTCCGGCTTCCACCAGACGGGTGGCCAGCAGGCAGCTCTGCCCGAACGGACTGGTGCCGAACGGGGCGCGATAGCTTTCAGGTTCTTTGCTGATGTCAAACGCTTCGCGCGAGCGGGTGGACGTAATCATCGAATAGGCCTGCTCGGAAAAACTGTCCAGCCCCTGCAGCAGCTGACTGTTCTTTTCGATGCTCTGGAAGGTCTGATCGAGATTCTTCAGCAGATCCTGACGGCGTTCGACATCGCGAATCGTCAGGCCCCGTCCAAGAGACAGGCCGCGGACTGAAAATGGCTGTCCGGCCCGGGGAACGGTATTGGTCTGCAGCGGCGTATACTGCACTCCCAGATAGCCTGGCGACTGCTTGGAGTTGGGAATCGCCACGTTCATGGGCAGATCCGGAACACCTGGTTTTTCCCGGGTGACGACAGCCGAATAGCCGGGAAACTGCAGCGAAGGAATCGGCCGGTTCCCGGTATTGATCAATGCCGAGCCGAGCTCATGGGCTGCCAGGGAATGCGTCACTCCCCGCAGCAGCAGAAACTTGTCCATCGAGCGGGCGAGCTTCGGCAGATGCTCGGAGATTTCGAGTCCGGTGACATTCGTGGCGATGGGAGAGAATTCCCCCCGATATTCAGACGGAGCATTCGGCTTCAGGTCGAACGTATCGATATGGGATTGTCCGCCGGGAAGATTGATGAAAATGGCGGCTTTGGCCGGGGCCTGCTTGCGAACCTGCCCGGCCTGGGACAGTTTCAGGAACGAGCCCAGAGAAATGCCGGTGGCCCCCAGTGCTCCAGCCTGAAGAAAATCCCGTCGCAGAATTCCGTCGCAGTTGCGTTGAGAGGCCATGTGCTTGTGTTCCTTCGTCGTCACGGACCGTCCGGTCATGGATTTCCAGGCAGGCAGGCGGATGTCAAACGGTCAACGGTCATCCGCCAGGGAACCATTCCGAGGATCAGTGGTTCAGCATGAATTCTTTGGTGTTCACGAGTGCCCAGAGCAGATCTTTAAGGCCGTCCAGGGGATCTTCACTGGATTTCAGATGTCCCAGCGAAGTGTCACGTTCTGCCGGGTTGGGAAACCGGGACAAAGTCCGCAGGTAGGCTTCGTCGATGAGTTCCCGGCGCGCCTTGCCATCGAGATTGACCGGCGTTACAGGCGCTTTCTGCCCTATTTGCCGTTCCAGTACGGCCAGTCGCCGCTTCAGGGCCGGCACCTGCTCCGGCTTCTTTTTCGTGGCGCGCTGAATCTGTTTTTCGAGCTGTGCCTGCTGCTGGGCCAGTGCTTCCGGCGAGGGGCCAGACGGCCGGCCCAGCTTCTGTTCCACCGTGCGAAACCAGCTCTTTGTGCCATCAATCATCTGCAGGGTTTCAAAGTCATTGCGGACAAAAATCGTCTGCAGCAGGCTGGCTTCCGATGACCGGTCGCAATCGCAGTTGCTGTCGCGTGTCGACCGGCCAAACACGGCCAGTGAATAATCCATGCGATTGGCCGGCCCGCGCGGCGGTGAGGGATTCGTCGTGGCATGCCCTTGTTCATTCTCGCGGAAGGCCTTGCCTGTGGCATCATTGGCCGTCGCCATCACAAGTGCGTCATAGGCCACTTCGGCCGGCAGACGACGGGGGACCGACCGGCTGAAGTTCCGCTCATCGGACTGATTGGACGGAGTGGTTTTCCAGTCGCGCTGATAGGTATCGGACAGGCAGATCTCGCGGTGCAGCCAGTGCATGTCATAGTGGTGCGCAATGAATCCATCGGCCAGATAATCGAGCAGCGGACCGTTCACCGGAGGATTGGCCAGTGACAGGTCGTCGGTCGGTTCGACAATGCCCCGATTGAAGTAATTCGACCAGACCCGATTCACAAATGAGCGGGCAAACAGTTTTGTCGGACTGTTGCGCAGCCAGTCCATGAGCGCCAGACGCGGATCCTGCAGTTGATTCAGATTGACTTCATCCTCTCCCAGCAGTCGGGCCACATTGAAGTTCGGGGCGACAACCCCGCCCGACTTCACCCGTTTTGCACGGGGACGAGTGACCACGATCTCCGGAAAGGGAATGGTCTTGCCATCGGCGGCCGCCCGATCGAGCGCGCGCCGCAGTTCGTTGCCTTTCAGGTCGTCCAGCCCGAGTTCTTTGACCATGGCCGTGGTTTCGGCCCGGTTGCGGCCGGTCCGGGCGAAGCGGACATTGTCGAAGAACCGTTCGAACTCCTTGAAATCCTGCTGGGTCCAGACATCGAACGGATGCTTGTGGCACTGGGCACACTGAATGCGGGTGCCCATAAAGGTATAAGCAAACCCCACGGCGCGATCTTCACTGGTGGTGAAGTTGCGCCGGCCCCAGAAATACATCAGGCCGGGTTCATCGGCATAGGTGCCGTTCTCGTTGCGGGAATAGTTGCTGAGCCGCTGGCAATAGCTGCGATAGTCTTCGTCAGGTCGCCGTCCGCTGGCCAGCACGATCTGCTCGCAGATCTGGTCATAGGCCAGGTTGTCTTTCACCCGGTGAAAGATCCAGTTGTACCAGTCGATGCTCCCCTGCTGTGGAGCGGTCGGATTGACATTGTTCAGACTGGAATCGGAATTCCCCGTCCAGTCGCACAGGCGCGTGGTCCACCAGGCGGCATAGGCCCGGGTCTGCAGGAGTTCATCGATTTTCCGGGCCCGTTTCCCAGGCGAGCGATCACTGAGAAACCAGCGGACTTCATCGGCCGTGGGAAGCGTGCCGGTCATGTCGAGACTGACCCGACGCAGAAAATCGGAATCGGTACAGATGCCGGACGGTTCGATTCCGAGTTTGCGGAGCTTCTGCAGAACGAACTCATCGATCGGCGTGCGGCCAGGCTGCTGCGCCAGCGTCGCCTGGGCAGGATCACCGACCGGCTGCATCACCGGCACAGCCACAACAGCATTGTCATAAAACACAACGACGTGTGAATCTCCCGGGTCGACAGCGGTCACCTGCCCTTCCCCATCAATTTTGCAGATGGCATCGTCATTCGATTTGAAGCGGCACAGGCAGGTGACATCTTCCCGGCTGCCGTCCTCCCAGACGGCAATCGCCTGCAGCTGCTGCTTCTGCCCGGCCTGGGTGAACTGAATCTCAGAGGGGGTGATTTCCAGAACGGCGATCTTCTTCGCTTCCTCCACTCCCTGGGCCCCTCCGGCAATCCAGTTCAGAAACAGCCGGTATTGCCAGGTGTCTGGAGTGAGCAGTTTGCCCCCTTCGTGAGGCTCTGCCAGCGTGGGCTTCTGGAGAAGATAGCTGTCGGCCGGAGCCGTTGTCTCGAGCCGGTCGAACAGGTTTTTGCGGTCCATGTCGAAGTCATAGCCGAACAGCGACAGCTGAAAACCGCCCCGCCCCTGAAACGATCCATGACAGGCACGGCCGTTGCACCCGATCTTTCCGAGCAGCGGAATCAGATGTTTCTGAAAGTCGGGAGTTTCGCTCACTCCCGACTCGGCAAAACGTTCGCTGGCCGGAGCAAGCACCGCAGCGCGCCCCTCTGCGGCAGCAGCGTCTCGATGTGCGGCCAGCAGAACGACCGCCCCGACCGCCAGCAGCAGGCGGCTCATGGGGAAAGAAAACAGCCGGGACGGCAGAGCATGACAGCTGGGTGGGTTCATCGTCGAGATATTGTTTATGGCCTCGAAACTGCCTGAGGCGCAGCGGAATTGACGCAGACGGGAAGACAGCAGATTGCATGGGCGGTCATGTGGCATGGCTCTGTTCAGACTCCCCATCCGGTTCCGGTTTGAATTCCAGGGCTGTTTCTGTCCGTGTCATGACTGTCAGAGTCATGACTGTCAGGGTTACTTCTTTTCGGAGGATGCTTCGGCCGCAGAGCCGGTTGTCGGGGCATTCGTTGTCGGGGCGTTCCCTGAGACAGACTTTCCTTTGTCGGACCGATCGCCAGACGTTCGTTCCGGGGAAGACTCCTCGGCCCCCCGTTTGGCGGGCAGTTTGCCCGGCAGTTTGACAGGCACGGTTTTGGCCCGGGTTTTCGAGAGGAGACGATCAGCTTCGGACTCGGCCAGTTCGTCGGCCTGCTCCTGCTGCTGCCGAAGCTGTTCTTCAATGCGTTTCAGGCGGTCCGTCAGTCGGGTCTGCTCGAGTTCCAGCAACTCGCGACGCTGTTCATTCCGTTCCCGAATCAGCCGGATCAGTTCGTCGTGTCCGGTCGACGACCGGGATTGAGAGAGCCGCGCGGCCAGCAGCCGGATTGAGGTATTGTGCTGCCAGATCTTCAATTCCAGTTCATAACGTTCGGCGCTGCGTTTTCGGATCCGTTCCAGCCGTTCGCGCGCCCGTGTCAACTCGGTCACCGCGTCGCGATATTGACCAGGCCGTTTTTTGCGCAGCTGCGTCAGCAGTTCTAATGTTTCCGGATGGTATTGCCGGAGAAATTCCAGGGTCGCCTGTTCGGATGTCCCGTTGGATTCGACGTCGACAGCTTGAGCGGCGGCAGTTTCTGCGGTGATTTCAGAGGCAGTGGATTGAGCCGGCTTGTCGGATTCCTCAGCCTGCGCCACGGGCAATGTCGCCAGACCGGCCGGCAGAGCAATCAGACTTCCGACCAGCAGGGTCAACGGAAGAAGCCCTGTTCGGCAGAGAACCCGGGAGAGAAAATGTCGGGGCGTCCCCATCACAATGTCTCCTCCCCGGCGTCTGCATCGGAGTGCCGATCTTCCATACCAATGGCCGCCATCATCCAGTCAGAGACTTCCAGTTCGGTGGACGGCAGTTCCAGCGATTCCTCATCCATCGGCCAGGCCGCATCCAAAACCGGCAGGGAGGACCAGCTGTTCAACTCCGCCACCGGCAGCAGTGCCGGATATAGGAGTGCCGAATGTTGACCATCCGACCAGGGCCGCCCGATTCCCCAGGCCAGCAAAACAGTCGCCACGACCACTGCGGCCGCAGCCGTGGCGGTCCAGCGCAGCACAGGATCGAAAAATGATTTTGGTCGGGCCGCAGGCGCGCCACGAGTGACCTCGCGGGTGACATTCTGGGCCACATTGCTGTTCTCAGCCGCCCCGAGGATTCCGGCATGCACCTGCACGACATCGGCCAGGGCATCGCGTGCCACCTGCTCGGCAGCCAGCCGCTGCTCAAACAGGGCCACCTGCTCTGCCGACAGGTCACCCATCCAGTATCCCAGCGCCAGCAGCGACAGGTCACCGGAGATTTCATCGGAAGTGGAGGGGTTGAAGGAGGTCATTGATCACTCTGCAAAGCCTGAGCCAGTTTTTTCAGTGCCAGCCGCATGCGGGTCAGCACGGTGCCTAACGGGATGGAACGGGATTCTGAAATCTCCTGAAATGTCCGATCGTGATACATCCGCTCGATGACAATCGCCTTCTGTTCAGCCGGCAGGGAGTCCAGGGCTGTTCGCACCCGTTCCGCCGACTCCGACAGGGCCGCCTGTTGTTCTGGAGGCAGAACTTCCTGCGGGCAGGCGAGCTGCTTCAGGGATTTCTGATGAACCAGCTGCCGGCGCCGTAAACGCATGGCTTCGTGATAGGCCACCTGAAACAGCCAGGCCTTTTCGTTCCCGGCGCGCACTTCGTGTCCTTTGGACAGCGCGATTTCGAAGGTGGTCTGAACAATTTCTTCGGACAGGGCGTGATCCCGCACCAGCCCCAGCGAAAACGCCCGCAGCCGGTCCACATGTTCCTGATAGCACGCCTGCAGCCAGTCAGGGGCAGGCGGACGGTCATTGACGGAATCCACGCCTCCCCTTTCATCCACAGTATCTGAGATGCTTGAAGGCCTGATCTTATTTGCCCGAACCTGCAGGTTTCGACTCGATCCAGAAGAAGTTTGTGCCCGCCGGTTCCTTTCCCGCGCCTGCCAGACCGAACAACACCCTGCCACACAGCAACTTACGTCGAAATCTCCACTGGCATGCACTCTCGTCTGTGCCTGAAATCGTCGGGCCGGGACACCTGCTTTTGAGTTCTGTGGCGAATATGCCGGCATTTTCCGCAAAATCTGCAGACTCGACGCAATGCAATCGAAGGCCCGACTGGGAGAACGGTGGGGGAAATTCCCGGTTCCGGCAGCCTGGGCGAATTGTTTTCAGATATGATTTCCCGGTAACGTGCCGGACGGGTTTCCCCAGGTTGTTTGAAATGGTCCCTTATCGACTCGGTGTCTCGCCCACAACCGTCGCAGGAGCGAATGTCTCTGGATGACGAGCGGAGCGAGGCCAGTTTTGTGAGTGGTTTTCAACTCCCCAGGCCGTCTGAAGAGATTTTCCGATCATGTCAGGTTCCGCGCGTCCTCATCTGATTCTGATCGGCAGCAGCACGCGAGCCGCGGCCTTTTCCGCTCTCCGGGCCGGCTTTCAACCTGTCTGCCTGGATCAGTTTTGCGATGCCGATCTGAAAGCCCATGCCTTCTGCCAGCCACTGCCTGATTCCTTGACCAGCCTGCGCTCCCTGCTGGCCAAGTGGCCTGACTTGCCGGTCATGTATACCGGGGGACTCGAAAACCGGATCGACTGGATTGAAGAAATCGGCGCCACTCACCCCCTGTGGGGAAACGACGTGCAGGCCATTCAGCGCGTTCGCGACCCTGAACAGCTGCGTGAGGCAGCCCGGCTGGCCCGACTGAATGTTCCGGAATGGCAGTCCAGCGATGCCCCTCCTCCGACAGATGGAACATGGATTCTGCGCCCGTTGCAGGGGGCCGGAGGTCAGGGAATCTGCATCTGGAACGACGCGGCCCGCACGTCACCGACGCTGCAGCAGCCCCATGGATTTCAGCAGTTCATTTCCGGAATCAGTCACTCGGCATTGTTCATTGGTCCGCAGGAAGCCGGAGATGTGCGTTTCATCGGCATGACCCGCCAGCTGGTGGGGGAAGCGGTCTGCCATGCAGGCCCTTTCCAGTGGTGTGGAAACATTGGCCCTGTCGCCCTGCCGGTGAATGTCGAAAACACCGTGCGGCGGTTCGGAAATATCCTGAAATGGAAGCTGGGCCTGCGCGGGCTGTTCGGGGTGGATCTGGTGATTGACGAACAGGGAAATCCCTGGGTGACAGAGGTGAATCCCCGCTATCCGGCCTCGACCGAACTGCTGGAACATGCCACCGGAATTCCCTTTCTGCGGGAACATGCCCGCTGCTTCACCAAAGAGGAACTCCCCTTCTGCGACTGGAACCGTGCCCATCCCGGTGAATTTATCGGCAAGGCCATTCTCTATGCGGCCGAAGACCGTCAGATCTGCCAGCCGCTGCTGGAACCGGCCCGTATCACGGTGGACGAAGTGCCTGTGCTGACAGACCTGCCTGACGTCGGCACCTTCCTGCGGCGCGGGGAGCCTGCCTGCAGCGTTTTTGCCGAGTCGACCACCGCAGGCGGAACCTGGGAACTGCTGCAGCAGAACCTGCAGACCGTGGCCCTGCGGCTGCACAGTGTCTCGACGCCGGTCATTGCCTGAGAGCCCGTCATTGTCTGAGAGCCGGTGCTGGCCCTGTCGAATTCTGGCTTGCCGAATTCTGACAAGATGGCCTGATCAGCAGATGGCAGCCGGCGAGTTTTCTCAGAGATCCAACATGTGAACGCTGCAACCTCGTTCGCACTGGCGGACAAGCCGCCAGATGACACCCGACACAGCGGCACTTGGCAGATGACATTTTGTCTGCCGACGCAAGCATGAAGGGAATTTCATTTTCTGCTCAGAGTCGGTTCATCCGGCTCTTCTATGATCGTGAGTGAAGACTGAAAGGCCCATAGCAAAACGGAGCTGAACGCCTTTCAACATGCAAAGTCCAATCTCACTCATCAGGAGGTCATCATGATCCAGAGCATCCCTTCAACATCCCGTCAGGACAACACCACCTGGAACCAGCTGCTGGCCACCCCGCAGCGTTTCACCGTTCGCACCTATGAAAACCGGCTGGATCTGAAAGGCCAGCTGCGGGAGATCGAAAATCAGCCGGGGCAGAAATCGCAGACGGTCATTCTGCTGCTGAGCGAAGAATTCGACGGGCATCTGCCTTCGCTGATTCGCCGCAGAACCGCAGGCGAACGCCTGATTGTCACCAGTGACATGGGTTATCTGCCGGGACTCGTCGGCGGGCATGACATTGCATTCCGTGCCGGAATGCTGGGCTGGAATCGCATCTCTTTCGTCCATGACCTGGAAGATGTCGTGCAGGAACTGACAGATTCAGACAGCCCTGTCGGTCAGGCCGTGGTGCTTGTTCCGGAAGAACGCCGGTAGGGCCGCACGGGTGTGCCTGTCCGTTTGCCGGTCTGGGAATGACGCGACATTTTCCACACACTTCGAGCGGCGGAGTTTCACTCCGCCCTCTTTTTGTTTCAGGGGGACGCAATGCACGAGGTGAAAGCGCTTCCCGTTCGAGGCGAGGGGAGACATTCCCGGGCAGGCTCCTGCCTGGCTTCCTCTTGAATTTCCAGCCAGGTATGCGTGCCTGGCTTTCACCGTCGGGTGCCTGGAGCGTTTCAGCGGCGTTCCATTTAAGTGTGAGGCCATGGCCCCAGTCACTCTCACAGGTTCGCCCGGAGTTTTCCAATCGCCACAGGGAGAATGGCATGTTCGCCCTGCGGCGTGATGCGAACAGAGCCCCCGGCTCAGGGAAATTTTCGGACTTTCACCACCCGTTGCTCATTGGAATAGAGGATCTCCATTCCATTGTATATTTGGTAGCCGTATTCATATTCCTCGCCGGCTGGCGTTGTTCCGCCCTGGAAACCGTCAAGACCAGAGCCGCGAAAGCGGCGACGGCCAAGCGTTTGTTCGACTTCCTCTCGAGTTTTTCCAATAAGAAATTGATATTGAGACGCGTCATAAGAACGATCAGGAACAGCACGATACAGCCATGTTCCGGATACCAGAAGCACAGGCAGGAAAATCTGAAGGATTGCCAATCGAAATTGCCGATTCAGGCATGCGAACATCAATCCCAAAAACAGTATCAACAGGTAGCATAAGATCCAGCTAACCCATGTGCTCCAGTCCCCCATGGTGCCGGGAAAGTAGAATCCAAAATCGCCAAAGGCAATCACGGGCAGGATGAAAATCTGGAGACAAGTCGCAATCAGCGCGAGGGGAACTCTCTTAAGGGTGGACATGTTCATTTTATCGAGCAGTCGCCAGGTGCCTGGGGCGTTTCAATGGCGTTCCATTCAAGTACGATGCCATGGCCCCAGTCACTCTCGCAGGTTCGCCCGGAGTTTTCCAATCGCCGCAGGGAGAATGGCATGTTCGCCCTGTGGCATGATGCGAACAGGGCCTCTGGCTCAGGGAAATTTTCGGACTTTCACCACTCGTTGCTCATTGGAATAGAGGATCTCCATTCCATTGTCTGTTTGGAAGCCGTATTCATATTCCTCGCCGGCTGGCGTTGTTCCGCTCTGGAAACCGTCAAGACCAGAGCCGCGAAAGCGGCGGCGTGTGAGAACTGGAAAGCAGGCAGCTGCCTGCGGCGATTACAAATAACGGTCGAAGCCCTGTTCCTTCAGGGCAGCAATGACTTTGCGAATCGCTTCGTCATCTCCGCGCTGGGCCACCAGGGTGGCATCCGGCGTCTGGACCACGATGCAGTTTTTCACCCCCAGCAGGGTGACCACATGTGTGTCTGTGGATCGCACAATGCAGTCCTGACTGTCAACACAGGCCGCCTGGCCCAGCACCACATTGCCATTGGCATCGGGGGGAAGGAGTCGGGTCAGGGCCTCCCAGCCCCCCACGTCATCCCAGGAAAAACTGGCAGCCAGCACGGCGATATTTTTTTCGCGTTCCAGCACGGCATAATCGATGGAGACCGAGGTCATGGTCGGAAAGATTTCGGCCAGCGCGGTCTGAAATGTCGGCTGTCCGAGATGAGGCCGCAGTGCCTCCAGACCGGCGCTGATGGCAGGCTCATGCCGAGCGAGCGCCTGCAGAATCCGCCGCGATTTCCAGACAAAAATTCCACAGTTCCAGTAAAACGTTCCGGTCTGCAGATAGCTTTCTGCAGTGGTGCGGTCTGGTTTTTCGCGGAACGAGGCGACTTCATAGCCGGCAGGCCCCAGTGGGTTTCCTCGTTCGATATAACCGAAGCCAGTCGCCGGATAACTGGGAGGGACGCCGAACAGCACCAGGCGTTCGGGGTCGTCTGTGACCAGTCTTTCGGCCCGCCGCACGTCGTTTTCGAATGCCAAAAGATCGCTGATCACCTGATCGGCCGGAATCACCAGCATCGTGGCCTCGGGATCGATCGCTTCCAGACACAATGCGGCCAGCCCGATACAGGGAGCGGTATTCCGCGCGGCCGGTTCCTGCAGAATGCGGGCATCGCTGATGAGTGGCAGATCTTTTCGGGTCAATTCCGCCAGCCGTTCGGCCGTTACCACCCAGCAGCATTCAGGTGGAATCCAGGGCTGGCAGCGGTCGAATGCCTGCTGAATCAGGGAGCGATTCCCCTGCAATGTCAAAAACTGCTTGGGAAACATCTGACGGCTCAGCGGCCAGAAACGTGTTCCGCTTCCTCCGGCCATAATGACGGAATGCAACATGTTTCTTTTCTCAACCGGTCAATCCGCCCCCTGGTGCGTGAAGGTTTCTTCACCGCGGACGGATCATGAACTGTTTTCTTCAACCCTTCGGAAACTGACATTCGTCAGGAACCCGGATCAGGGCAAAAATGCATCGAGCAGTACGGCATCCGGGCTCAGCCGGCAGACCGTGGCTTCGCGACTGGCAGGCAGAATGACTGTCTGGCCCTTCCGCAGGGGGATTCCGGAACACTGGATCTCGCCATTGATGACCACCAGTGCATGCATGCGATCATCGTTTGCAGGAGACCAGTCTTCGGGACCGGAATGCCGGTGAATCACAAAATGTTCGCAGCGAACCAGTTCTTCGCTGTGTTCCCGTTTCGGCAGCGGTCTGGGCACCACAGGCTGCACCGGCCCGAAATCAAAACGGGTACTGGCAATTGCCTGCTCGAGATGCAGCGGACGCGGCTGGCCTTGTGCATCGACCCGATTCCAGTCATGCAGCCGATAGGTGATGTCGGAAGGCTGTTGAATTTCGGCAATCAGCAGTCCGCCTCCCAGGGCATGCACAGTTCCGGCGGGGAGATAAATGCAGTCGCCCGGTCGGGGAGAATAGCTGTGCAGGCAGTCTTCGAAATGGCCCGTGGCGATGGCGGCACGCAACTGCGTTTCATCGACTCCGTCACGCAGTCCCAGATACATCCGGCTTTCCGGCGTGCAGTCGAGGACAATCCAGGATTCCGACTTGCCTGACCGGATGCTGCCGTCAGGCTGGATTGCCCGCTGGCTGGGATGCACCTGCACCGACAACTGCAGTCGCGCATCGATGAATTTGATCAGCAGAGGAAACTGTTCACAGTCCGCATGCTGTCCCAGCAGTTCCTGGCGCCGGGTTTCCATCAGGGTCCGCAGCGAGGTTCCCGTCGCGGGGCCGTGGTCGAGCTGTGACTGATTTCCTGGCAGGTCGCAGACTTCCCAGCTTTCCGACGCATCATCGACGTTGCCGGTCTGTTTTCCGAGAACAGCCTGCAGGTTGCGTCCACCCCAGAGAGCCCTGTGGAGGATCGGTCGAAAAAGAAGTGGTTCCATGACAGTTCTGAATCATTCATGATTGAAGGCGGCCCCTCCAGACTGCAGGCTGATGCGAAAAATCGGCATCCAGCCAGTCAGCGAATCCGTTTCATCCGTTCAAACTGCGGATAAAACGGCACTGTATAACGAGGATAATCTCCAACTTTTTCGAGCCCTCCCCGGGGACCATGCTGATAATGATACGTCACCGGGAAGCCCCGGCCTCCATTGAGGAAGGGAATGCCGTGCGGCCAATAGATCCAGAAGGCTTTGCCGACCAGATAATTTCGCGGCACCGTTTCCTGTCCCAGTTCCCACATCCGGCTGTCGTTGCTTTGCGGGCTGTTGTCACCAAACGCCACAAAGTGATCGGGCGGAACTTCAATTGTCCGTTCCGCCAGATCATTGGAATAGCGGGCGTAGACTTCGCTCCACATCTGTGGATCCGAAACATAGCGCGCCAGTTCGTTGTTCAGCATTCGATAGTCTTTTCCCGGATGGCCGGTGCGATAGTAGATATCGCGTTCCAGAAAAAGATTGCTGACGGTCACCGTCATGCCGCGCGCGGCGATTCCGACCGGGGTCAGATCCTGATCGGTCGGAAAGGGGTTGCCTGTCGCTCCGGGGGCCGACAGCAGTGCGCCGTCTCCGAATTCGACCAGATGATTGTTGATCCACAGCAGCAGCCGGTCATCGACATTGGCGAAAGAGATCTGATAACGCCCAGCCTGTTTGAACGGGGTCGCCGCGCGGGCGAGTTCCCGCGAACGGTTGTTCAACTGGGAATTGACTTCTTCCAGAATCGCTTCCCCGCTGTGAGGGTTCAGCCGGACCCGATACCAGGATGTCCCTTCACACAGTTCGATCACGAATTCCGGGTTCTCTTTCAGATCCCTGATTTCGACATCGAAATTGATGGTCAGGTCCGGCACCCAGAATGGTCCATAGTCCACGCTCTCGGCGCTTTGTGAATCGAACTGATGATCGCCAATTGTGGCGTTGTAGCCGCAGAAGTCTCCGATCAGCCGGGCACGGGGGGCCAGGGGGAGCTGATGCCCAAACGAGCGCCAGTCACCGGGCATCGGAAAATAGTGACGGTAGCGCAGCCAGGCCAGTTCGTCTGTTCCGCCGGCATTCAGTGTGTAGGTGCGCGCCTGGGGATCGGCTTCCCAGCCGGATCTGGAGTCTGCCCAGTTGGCCAGAGTGCCATTTTCGGCAGGCACCATGGAGGCCCAGCGCTCCGGCCAGCCGGCATTCAGCAGATCGTGAGGGGGGTGAGTGTCGTCATAGACCGGAATCTGCAGCGAACGCTGTTTCTGCGGCTCTTTCCGCAGCACCTGTTCTTCCTGCCCGTGCACCTGAAACAGATTGCCGCTACGGATTCGCAGCGTTTCTCCCGGCAGGCCGACCAGACGTTTGATGTAATTGGTCTGCGGTTCGGCAGGGTATTTGAACACAAAGACATCCCAGCGGCTCGGCTCGCCGAACTCGTACGGGAATTTGTTGACCAGAATCCGGTCGCCGTTAAATGCCAGTTCTTTGTAGAGCTGATCATTCTCGTAACCACAATTCGGGCAGATGGCCGCCCGCAGACGGGAATTGGCCGCCAGATAGCCGGTTTCGGCAATGACCTCGTGGCTGGCACCGACCACGATGTGCTGGCCGCAGGCCTGGCAGTGGCTTTCTTTATGCCGGCCATACAGCGTGGGGGCCATGGAGCCGGTGGGAATGACAAAGGCCTCGGCCTCGAATGTGCGGAACAGAAAGGCCAGCACAAAGGCAAACAGGATCGACTCGATCGTGTCACGAGTCCCCTCTTTGTGCTTGTGTTTCTGCTTCGGTTTCGGCGCAGCGGCAGGCTTGCTCGGTTCCGAGGTCACAGACTGGGGCGCACTTTCCGTTGGCGGCATGATTCCATCTTTCCCGGACAATCACCGGTCGCTCGTCCTGTGCGTCGCACTCGTCAGGCGGCGCTGAACACGGATCATAGGCATTCCGGCGTCGACTCAAAAGCGGGGAATGGCACCGAAATTTCCGTTCCCGGACAAGTGGCCAGTCCTGATTGTCTGGCAGAACTGCCGGCCGGACCTTGTCGAACCGGGGGGGCGGCCGGCTTCAAGACAGAAAATGCCGGGTCAGTGAATGAGCCGCGCCCGGGAAAAATCGGGCAATCGCACATCGTGCGCGGTTCCGTTCCAGTGAAAGCGACGGGCTGTCGACGGCAAATGCACCACCAGCGGCTTCCCGATAAAGGCCGAGCGCGGCACGGCTGGCTGGTCCCAGACCCGACTGTCGACCGAAACCGGGCTGTTGTCTCCCAGCACAAAAAATTCCCCTGTTTTCAGCGTGATCGGGCCAGGGGACCTGTCGGGTCGGCTCACATAATACACATCCCGGGAGAGTTCCAGATTCGCCACTTCGCAGCTCAGCCCCTGGGCACCAAACTGCACAGGCTTTGTCACAGTCTTCATCTTTCCGGAACTGGAATAGGCGAACGGCTCAAACACTTCGCGGCCGTTCACTGCCAGCAGGGCCTGATCATCGAACAGCGAGAATTCCAGCCGCATGTGCCTCCGGGAGTCGGACGGGGTGAACGGCACTTGTCGCACCGGGACCGGATCGTCATTCCGTAACAGGCTCACTTCGTTCCGGGAAAAGTCGAAGACCGCCCGAAACTCGTTTTCAGAATCGGCCAGCTGCACTTCAAAACGCCCTGCGCCGGAAATCTGTTCCACATCCAGCGTCACGCAGAATTCATCGACAATCTGCGCGCGGTCATCATCGACCGAGTTGTAGCCGGATTCGTCCACCACGGGAGCGATGTGCGAATTCATCGCCAGTTCTTCAAGGGCTGCATGAAATGCCGGGTCATCGCTGCGGGCGAGCCAGGCGCGCCGGTCGACATCGGTCAGCACTCCGGTGCAGCGCAAGCGGCCGTCCCGATATTCCAGGGGAAAAATTCCGGCTTCCGGCAGGTCCACATCTTCCGGCCAGACCGGCAGAGAGACTTCACTCACATGCTTTCCGCCGGCCCGAATCCAGTGTCGCCAGGCAATCCAGTCGGTCTGCAGGGAGGACTGTTCCGCGGAGGGGGTAAAGGTCAGCCGCGCCTCGTGGCGCTGCCATTGAGAATGCCGGCTCAGGCAATACCAGCCGGGCTGTCCGTCAGGATCTCCGGTTCCCAGCTGATTTTCGAAACGGGACACCGGCACCCGCATCGAATGCTGCTGCTCGTAAGGCTTGCGACACAGCTGGCCGTTGGCGAAGACTTCGCCCTGTTCAATCGAAATGGTTTCGCCAGGCAGGCCGGCCACCCGTTTCACATAGGCCTGTCGGGGATCGCCGGGATTGCGGAAGACCACCACTTCCCAGCGGCGGGGATCGCGAAACTCATAGGCATGTTTGTGAACCAGCAGCTGATCCCCTTCCGTCCGGGGAAATTCATGAAAGTGGATGCCGGTCAGCGAGCAGTTCGGGCAGCGAATTTCCGTCGCCTGGTCCAGCCCAAAGTCGTAGGCCCCCTGGGCGAACCGAACCTGTTCGTCATCCGGGATTTGTGTCGCTCCCCGGGCAAACCGGAAGCCACATTCCGGGCAGATGACATCGTGATGATAGCCCAGCAGCGTAGGGGCCATGGAGCCGGTCGAGATCAGATAGCCTTCGAGGGCAAATCCACGGAACAGGACCACCGCAATCGCCAGCAGCACCAGCGATTCGGCCGCATGCCGAAACAGGTGACTGCCGGAGAGGTTGTGCAGATCTTCTCCGGGACGGTCAGGCGTCATGTCGCATCAGTCAAAAACCCAATGTTCTGCGCAACTGCCTGAATTGTAGCGATTGTGTCGATTGTGTCGAGACGGGTTCCCGGTTTCTGAATGCAGCATTTCGCTACACGGCAAGTCATACTCCGTCAGAGCGGCTGTGTCAGAAATCAAGGAAAAAGCCACCGACTCGAAAGCGATTCATTTGGAAATGGGGACGCATCCTGAACGGGTGAAGCCGGCGGGACTGAATTCCGCCGCTCGGAAATCCCATTCAAAACGGCAGTCACTGACAGGGATGCCTCTGGGGCCGGTTCAGGCAAGAATCTCGCGTACCACCTGGGCCGGTTTGACTCCGGTCAGTTTCTGGTTGAGTCCCTGAACCGGCACACTGAACTGCTCGTGATCAAATCCGAGCAGATGCAGCAGCGTGGCATGAAAGTCCCGCAACGGAACGTCTCCAGAGATCGGGCTGTACCCTAACGGGTCAGTTTCTCCATGCGTGAAGCCAGGTTTGACGCCGCCGCCGGCCATCCAGATGGTGAACGCCCCGGGGTTGTGGTCACGTCCGATATAGGTCATCTCCGTTCCGCCCCGATTTTCGCGCATGGGGGTGCGGCCAAATTCGCCTCCCCAGATGACGAGCGTGTCATCGAGCATTCCCCGCTGTTTCAGGTCGGCAATCAACGCGGCCATCGGGCGGTCGATCTCCTGACATTTGGTGGTGAAGCCACCATTGAGCGCCTCATCTTTGGCCGCCCCATGCGAATCCCAGCCCCAGTCGAAAAGCTGGATATAGCGCACTCCCTGTTCTGCCAGACGCCGAGCCAGCAGGCAGTTGTTCGCGAAAGACGTTTTGCCAGGCTGCGTCCCATAGAGCCTGTGAATGTGTTCCGGTTCGCCGGACAGGTCGACCACTTCCGGCACGGCCGTCTGCATCCGGAAGGCCATTTCATATTGAGCGATGCGGGTGAGCGTTTCGGCATCGCCAAACTCCTGATAATTTCGCTGATTCAGACGATCGAGCGCATCGAGCATGGCCCGCCGGTCATGACGGGTGGTGCCGGCCGGATCGGAAATGTTCAGAACCGGCTCTCCCTGGGAACGGCACAGGACTCCCTGATAGACGGATGGAAGAAACCCGGCGTTCCACAAAGCATTTCCCGCCCGGGGAAACCGGCCTCCGGAAAGCAGCACGATGAACCCGGGGAGATCTTCATGTTCGGTTCCCAGGCCCCAGGTGGCCCAGGACCCGATCGAGGGGGATCCGATGCGGGCCTGTCCCGTATGCACCATCAGTTCGGCCGGGCCATGATTGAACTGGTCGGTCTGCACTGTTTTGAGAAAGCAGACATCATCGACCTGCTGCGCGAACAACGGGAGTCGATCTGAGACCCAGGCCCCCGACTCGCCATGCCGGGCAAACGGATAGACGGGCCCCAGAAGTTTGGGAGTTCCCTGAATGAAGGCAAACCGCTTGCCTTCCAGAAATTCCTGCGGGCAGTCGAGCCCGTTGAAGCGTTCGAGATCCGGTTTATAGTCGAACAGCTCCAGCTGACTGGGCGCGCCGACCATGTGCAGGTAAATGATGCGTTTCACCTTGCCGGGAAACTGCGGCGAGGTTTTGCTGAGCGGATTGGATGATTCATGGGCTGGTGGGTTTCCTGCGGAAGCGCGATGATGCATGGCCAGCCACATGGCTCCCAGACCGGTCGTGCAGTGGCGCAGAAAGTGACGCCGCGTCGTCTGTTCGAGATGGCGCCATTGCCATTCTGATGCCAGTGAATTCTGTTGCATGGTTGCTTCACCTGCTGTGGACATGTCGCGAGCGGGCTGGCTCTGTCTGTTTCACGAGTGACCGGCCGATTCTCTTCCCATCTGCATGCTGTCTCTTCCCATGGGCATCCTGCCAGGGCCTGGGGCAACAATGTGCCAGGCTTTTATCGGGTGACTGCTTCATCCAGATTGAGCAGCACGCCCGCCACATTTGTCAGTCGATCTGACGGTTCCCGGGCCTGCAGGGAATCATACAGACCCATCAGATCTTCGAGTTCTGCCGGGCTCGGTTCACGGCAGGTCACCAGCAGAAACCCGAACCGTAACTGCTGCCGGGGATGATCGCCGGAGGATTTCATTCTTGCTGCCAGAGCCTGGAAGCATTCCTGAAAGCTGGCATCGTTCAAGGTCATGAGTGCCTGAACCGGAGTGTTGGAAAGCAGTCGTCGCGGCGTGCAGAATTCGCGGGAAGGAGCGTCGAACGCGGCAAACAGCGGATAAGGAATGCTCCGTTTGGTGTAGGTATAAATCGACCGGCGATAGCGGTCTTCACTGCCGTAAGGCGGAATGATCCATTTGTCACTCGCGATAAACGGCTGCCAGACACCATTGGGGATCGGCGGATAAACCGGCGGCCCGAACCGTTTCCGGCTGAGCAGTCCGGAGACCGCCAGAGCCTGATCTCGCAGCATTTCGGCGGATAAGCGCTGTCGGGGCCCGCGCGCCAGCAGGCGATTCTGGGAGTCGCGCTCCTGCAGGTCGGTTCGAATCTGCGACTGCTGCCGGTAGGTGCTGCAGAGCACCAGTTCCCGCAGCAGCTGTTTCACGCTCCAGCCCTGGCTGTGCTGAAAACGCAAGGCCAGATAATCGAGCAGCCGGGGATGCGAAGGGGAATCGCCGGAAGACCCGAAGTCTTCCTCTGTGGCCACCAGTCCGATTCCGAACAGTCGCGCCCAGAAGCGATTGACAGCCACCCGGGCCGTTAACGGATTTTGCGGACTGACCATCCAGTGGGCCAGTGCCAGCCGGTTGGGAGGCAGGTCTTCCGGCAGCGGCGGGAGCGAGGCCGGTGTTCCGGCAGTGACCGCTTTGTCTTTCGTCAGAAACAACCCGCGAATGAAGACATGCGTGGGCCGGGCAAAGGGTTCCGGCAGTTCCTTGAGAACAGGCACCGATGTGGAGGGAATCTTTTTGCGCTGCCGTTCGAGTTCTGCCTGCTGCCGTTGCAGGGCCTGAATGTCTGGATCGGTCTGAATGTGCTGGAACCGGTCGTCATTCGAGACCGCCAGATGCCCGCGACGGGTGATCAGCGAAAAGGCGGAGAGCAGATACACCCGATGCTGCAACGTAACCTGCAGTCGGGTGCCAGGGGGAATCTGAACGGGCGTTTTCAGCAGCAAGGCGGCCTGGCGGGGAGTGCTGATGCGGCTGTAGGCGCTGAAGCCTTGTTTCGATTTGGGATTCAGACTCTCCTGCGGATTCATGAACGGTTCCGGTTCATCAATGATCAGGCGAGACAGTTCCACCGGCCGGGGGGAGTCCTGTCCCGGGAGCATCAGCTGTGCAGTCACATGCGAGAGGACAAAGCCCCATTCGGTATCGACGCGGGCCTGTTCCGGATGCAGCGGCAAGGCCGTGAAGCGAATGGCTGTGAGCGTATGGAGATCCTCTGGCAGCGGAGCTTCGAGAGTGATGTCGGTATTCCGGCTGACCGTGCCCTGGGTGTGGAACTCTTCATGATCTCCCTGCTGTTCCACGACAAGCTGCGTGGCATTGCTGGAACGGGCAGACATGCCGTGGAGGGGCTGCCAGCAGGCGTCCGCGGTCAGCAACGCCATTTCTTTCTGCCAGATTTCGTTTCTCAGGTCGCCAATCTGGCGGTCAAGCCGGTCAACGGTCGCGTCATCGGCCGGATCGACGGGAGCCTGTACCACCGGCCATTCTTCATCCAGATCGCAATCGGCCGTGTTATTGAAGAAGGCGGCAAAGCGATAGTATTCCTCGTGAGTGAACGGATCATAAGGATGGCTGTGACACTGCACGCAGCCGAATGTCACCCCCTGCCAGGCCTGCCAGGTGGTATTCACACGATCGAGTACGGCGGCGATGCGGAACTCTTCATCATCGGTTCCCCCTTCTTCATTGCTTTGAGTCAGCCGCTGGGCCGCCGTGGCAATGACATCCTCGACGCCATGATCCGGAAGCAGATCTCCGGCCAGTTGCTTGATTGTGAACTGGTCATACGGCAGATCCTGATTCAACGCCTGGATGACCCAGTCGCGGTATTTCCAGATGTTGCGCCGTCCATCCAGCCCGAGCCCTTTGGAATCGGCATAGCGGAGCTGATCGAGCCAGACGCTGGCCCAGCGTTCGCCGAAATCAGGTGAGGCCAGCAACCGGTCGACCACGGTTTCATAAGCGGTGTCGGGATGCTGCTGCAGGTCTGCGAGAAACTCCGTGCGGTCTTCCAGCGCAGGGGGAAGCCCTGTCAGGTCGAGACTGACGCGCCGCAGCCAGCGTTCCGGAGCGGCTTCAGCCGAGGGAGCAATGCCTGCCTGTTCCAGACGCGCCAGGATGAACCGGTCAACAGGATCGCGGCACCAGTCCTGCTGCCGCACCGCCGGAATGGCCGCATCACGTGGCGGCAGATAGGCCCAGTGTCCTTCCCATTTCGCGCCCTGTCGAATCCATTCACGCAGGAGTTCAATTTCATGTTTCGAGAGGGCGTTTCCATGATCTGGCGGCGGCATGCGCTGTTCGGGATCGGTGGAGGTGACCCGTTCGATCAGGGACGAGTCTTCAGGATGGCCCGGGGAAATGATCCAGCCGTCGGGAGGCAAGACTTTTTCAGGATAAACAAATGAAACGTCCCCTGCCTGCTTCAATCCTCCGTGACAGGCAATGCAGGCTCTGTTCAGAATCGGGCGGATGTCGTCGTTGAAGCGGATGTGGGCCGGAACCGGCGGTTCTTCGGCGGCTGCCATGCCTTGATGGAGACACGGCACTGCCAGGAGCAGCCAGCAGCCTTGGCGGAGCAGTCGTGCCCAGTATTGTGACATGGTCACACTTCCGTAACAGGGAATTTTCTCATGGATTTGACGCATGCCTGTCTCGCGGAGATGCCCTGCTCCCGTATGGGCCGCGTTCCGCCCCGCGGCAAATGATGTTTCATCAGGAAACATGCACGATGCGCAGGCCAGAGTCACCGGCTCTATGCGGGAATGCCATGGAGCAGTTCCCGGGGATTCCATTTTGTCAGAGCTTCAACTGTTTCCAGAGGGAGGCGCAACTGACTGGTCAGGTTCCGGGCCATTTGCGGCATGGTTGTTCCGGAGCCGACCAGATGGCTGTGATCATCCGCCCGGGGAACTCCATCTTCTCCCACATTCACCCAGCGATCGCCCAATTGAAACCGCCCTGGCCCACAGCCTGCCGCCGAAATGGCATCGGTGACGACAATGATTTTTTCCGCACCGGTCTGACGCAAGAAATTTTCGAGCACAAAGAATGGCAAATGCGCCCCGTCGGCAATCACACTGATCCAGAGCCGGTCTGACAGGCTTAAGGCACGCTGAATAATATTGTCATGTCGGGGAAGCGACTGCGGACATCCGTTGCCCAGATGCGTGAACAGGTTTAATCCGGCATCAATCGCAGCAGAAAGCTGATCGCGACTGGCATTGGAATGCCCGGCAGCGACCAGAATATTCTGGCGCGAGAGAAACTGCGTCACTTCGCAGGACGGGTCCATTTCCGGGGCCAGGGTGACGAGCCGGATCAGCCCGTCACCCGCCTGCAGCAGCTGATCCATCAGTCCACAGTCGGCCGGACGAGCAAAACAGGCGGGATGGGCTCCGATATATCCCGGTTCCGGGCTGATGAACGGCCCTTCAATATGCAGGCCCCAGATCATGTCATGAACCAGCGGGTCCTGTTCCCGGATCTGGACAATGCGGGCAATTTTGCGCTGCAGAGCGGAAATGTCATCGGTAATCAGCGTGGCCAGAATTCCCTGCACCCCGTCGCGTTCGAGTGCCTGGCAGGCCTGGTGCAGCTGTTCGCCTGTCAGGGATTCTGTATTGAAATCGATGCCGGCATAGCCATTGACCTGCAGATCGACATATCCATTCATGGCTGCTCCTTGTGAGAAGGGCCGGGCATTGCAGCGGGCGGAAGACAGCAGGGCGGCGAGGAAAAGGAACAAAAACACAGTTCCTGTGTGATCTTTCGGCAGTTCTCCGGCCCGCCATGTCTCGAAAAAAGGATAACTCGTGCTATCAGGCAGGTGCAAGAAAGGTCAGGGAGAACCGGAAAATCAATCGGAATTGGCTTAACAGAAATGATTCCTCGTGATATCTTGAATTTCGGCTGACGGACTGACTCCTCTTTCTTCTGCAGGTACGCGTCCATGCTTCCAAACTGGCGGATGGCTCTCCCGCTGCTGCTGCTCATGCCGATTCAAGGCCTGATGCTTTCCTCCCGGGCCCAGTCGGCAGACCCTGTTTACCGGATCGGGCTCATCGGTCTGGATAACTCGCACGCGGTCGCTTTTACCAAATCCCTGAATGCCGAAACTTCCCATTCCGGACTGGAAGGGGCGCGGATCGTGGCCGCATTTCCGGGCGGAAGTCCCGACCTGCCGGTCAGCATTGATCGGGTGCAGGGCTTCAGCGAAACCGTTGCCAAACAGGGAGTCGAACTGGTGCAGAGCATCGATCAGCTTCTGCCGAAAGTCGATGCGGTGATCATCACCAGCGTCGATGGCCGGGTGCATCGGGCTCAGGCGGAACAGGTCATTGCCGCCGGAAAGCCGGTCTTCGTTGATAAGCCCGCGTCTGTTTCTGTCAGCGATGCTGCCGCCATTTTTACCCTTGCCCAGGAAAAACATGTCCCCTGCTTTTCTTCCTCCTCGCTTCGATTCTGCCCGGAACTGACCGCTCTGCAGCAGAGCAAGTCGGTCGGAGAACTGCAGGGAGTGGTCGCCTACAGTCCCTGCGCCGTTCAGCTGCACCACCCGGATCTGTTCTGGTACGGAGTGCATGGCGTGGAGACGCTTTATACGCTGATGGGGCCAGGCTGCGAGAAAGTCACCTGCACCCGCACGCCGCAAGCGGATGTTGTGGTCGGTGTCTGGAAAGACGGCCGGATCGGCACCTTTCGGGGCGGACGTGACGGCAAGGCCGGCTTTGGAGCTCTGGCTTTCGGCAGTCAGGGGACCGTTGCCGCGAATATCAAAGTCGATTACGAGCCGCTGCTGGTCGAGATTCTGCGCGCATTCCGGACCGGAAAAACCCCTGTCGCTTCAAGCACCACCCTCGAGATTCTGGCCTTCATGGAAGCGGCCAACGAGAGCATCCGCCAGGGAGGAATTCCTATCCCGATCCAGCTTCCGAAGCAGCTTCCCATCCAGTGAAGTCAGCGACAGTCCCCGAGAGCGGAATGGCCACACAATGTCTCCCGCTGCTTTCAGGAACACTTAGAGCCGCGAACAAAACCACTTCAGCAATGAGATTTCCTTTCCGCGAGCGGATCGCGGAAGATTTTGTGAGTGGTTCTTAAAGAATTCAGCCTGAGAGTGATCGAGCAAGAGCCCAGGCCGGCCCCGGACGACTGCTCTCAGGTCCTTCCGGGTTTCGTTCTCCGCCAGTCTTCCCGTTGAGCAGGTTTGTTCACGGCACGGCATGCCCTCATTTCTGATCCAGGAGCCGACTCATGACGTCTTTGACCCGTCGTAACTTTCTGGCCACTGCCGCGGTGGCGGCTGCCGTTCGTCCCTGGTCCCGGGTGCTGGGGGCCAATTCGGACATTCGCATTGCGGTCATCGGAGCCAATAACATCGGCCGCACCCATTTGAATGGATTCCCCCAGATCCCGGGGGTTCGCGTTGTGGCTGTGTGTGACGTCGACAGTCAGGTTCTGGGCGAACGGGCCGCGACATTTGAAAAAGAGCACGGTGCCATCCGGAAATATGGAGACCTGCGGGAAGTCTTCGACGCCCCGGATGTGGACGCAGTGGTTCTGGCCGTGCCGAATCACTGGCATGCACTGGGAACCGTCTGGGCCTGCCAGGCCGGCAAAGATGTGTATGTCGAAAAGCCCTGCTCGTTCAATGTCTGGGAAGCCGGCCAGATGAAGAAGGCGGCGGAGAAGTATCAACGCATTGTGCAGGTGGGCATTCAGCGGCGCAGCCTGAGCTTTATGCAGGACTGGTTTCAGGAACTGCGCAACGGCGTTCTGGGAAAAATTCAGGGAGTTCGGGGGCTGTACTATGCCCGCCGGGAATCGATCGGCAAAGTGTCCGGGCCGCAGTCTCCGCCTGTCACGGTCAATCATGATTTATGGTCAGGTCCGGCACCGACCCCGATTCTGCGCCAGCGCTATCACTATGACTGGCACTGGTTCTGGGATCTGGGCAACGGGGAACTCGGCAACAACGGACCGCATGTGCTCGATCTGGCCCGGACAGTGATTGGAGCCAATGAATTTCCGAAGTCGGTCTGGAGCATCGGAGGACGGTTTCAGTTCGACGACAACGGCCAGACGCCGAATACCCATCTCATTCATTACGGTTACGAACCGGCCCCGATCGTCATGGAAATTCGAAATCTGCCCGAACAGGCAGGCACGAAGAAAAACAACTCTTACCGGGGACTGGGAGTCGGAATTGTGGTCGACTGCGAAGGGGGCAGCTATGTCGGCTTTGATAAAGGGACCGTCTACGACAAGCAGGGCAAGGAAATCCGCAAGATTCAGGGAGAAATCGGCGGCGACGGCGGACGCCAGAACCATCGGAAAAACTTTATCGCGGCGCTCCGGTCACGGCGCAGCGAAGACCTGAACTGCACCGTGCAGCAAGGGCACCTGTCTTCCAGTCTGTGTCATCTGGGAAATATTTCGCACCGGCTTGGAACGCCCCTTTCCGTCGAGGCCGCCAATGAACGGATTCAGTCGGAGCCCTATCTGGGCGATGCCGGCCAGCGCATGCTGCAGCATCTGCAGGCCAACAACATCAATACCGGGACTGCTGAAATCGCTCTGGGCGCGGCGCTGACATTCGATCCCCACACTGAAACATTTCCTGATTCTCAACCGGCCAATCTGCTGCTGAAACGCGAATACCGCCCGGGCTTCGTGGTTCCGGAACAGGTCTGATTCCGGCACCTGCATTCCCGTTCGATCAGCACATTCCATGCGGGCAACAGGTCTCGAACGTTCATGACGGCATCTCCCCGCAAAGTCCGGCTCATCGACATCGCCCGACGGGCCGGCATCTCCCGGGCAGCTGTGGGACATGTTCTCAATCAGTCGGGACAGGACCGGATTCGGGTCTCGGACGAAACCCGCGCCAAGGTTCTGCGCATCGCAGAAGAACTGGACTATCGCCCGAACATTGCCGCGCAGCAGTTGCGGGGGAAGTCCAATAAAACACTGGGAGTGATTCTCGACACGGTCAACACTGCCGTCTTTTCGGACCGGCTTTCGGCCATTGAAGCGGAAGCCCGCAGCCGGGGCTATCGCCTGATGATCGGGCAGGTGCATCATGATCCGCGGGAAGTTCAGGCCTATCTGGAAGATTTTTCGGCCCGGGCCATTCACGGGGTGCTGTGTTTGTTCGATGTCATGCAGGAAGTGCGCGCCCATCTGCAGGAGACATTCAAGCATCATCTGCGCGCCGTGATTCATGCCGCGCCGATTGTCAGCTCGCAATCGTCGGTGCGGGTCGACACCTGCTCTGCCATGCAGCTGCTGGTCGATCATCTCGTGGAAAGAAAGCGAAAGCGGATCGCCCTGCAGCTGTGGTCGATGTCGGATTCCCTGATGCTGCTCCGCCTGCAGGGCTGGAAACAGGCCCTGGCACAACATCGCCGCTCTGCCAGTCAACAGCGAGTCTGGGTCAATCCGCAGCCGGTCCAGCGTCCGACGCCTGAAATGATTGACCGCTGTCTGAAACAACTGGTACTTCAGCAGAAGGCCGACGCCATTATTGCCTCCAACGATGAATGGGCCGTTCTGCTGATTCAGGGCCTGCGACGCCTGGGACTGCAGGTTCCCCAGGATGTGGCCGTGACAGGCTATGACAATCTGTACCTGGGCGAGGTCATGGAACCGAAACTGACCACCATCGATCAGTGTCATGCCGAATATGCCCGCGCCGCCGTGGATCTGATGCTGGCGTCACTGGATCGGAATTTTCCCAAATCGACACGCACCCGGGTGGTGCTCCCGCGGCTGATTGTTCGGGAATCGACATGAGCAGGTCGCTCGTTCCGGTCCCCGCGTCGACTGGTATCAGGAGGGAGGGAATTCGCTCTTTCCCGAGCGGCGGGATCCAGTCCCGCCGGATTCACCACTCAGAAGACGCTCCCGCTCAGCGGCGAAATCGTGCCGAGAGCAGGTGGCTCGTTTAGAAGATGACACGTTCGATCCATGACACGTTCAGAGCCTGACATTCGTTCTGACAGGAGAGGAAGCATGCCCAGCGGTAATGACCCCGGCCCCCGGCAGGCAGTGGCCTGTTCGCGCAAAGTGTCCTGTTCGAACAGGACACTCTTCCCGATCAGACATTTGCGGAAGGCAGTGTCCGCCAGACCAGACAGCACAGGCAGATGGATTCCCCGATGCGGCCTGTCCGGAGTGATTCCGCTCTGTTTCATGCTGCTCCTGACGCTGATGCCAATGCTGAACAGGGCTCTGGCCCAGGATCAGCCACCGGAAACGATTGCGCCTTTTTTTGCGCCGCCTGCAGCTCTGGCTGGCCAGACGGGGAATTATCCTTCGATGCTGCAGTTCGCCGATGGAACAGTTGTGAAGACCGCCGCCGACTGGGAGCGCCGCCGCACGGAAATTCGAGAACAATGGCACCAGATGATGGGCCCCTGGCCGGAACTCATCACGACGCCGGAGGTTTCCATTCTGGTCACAGAGCGTCGCGACAATTTTGTGCAGCACACCGTCCGCTTCCGCTGGCTGCCGGAAGAATTCACGACCGGTTATCTGCTGATTCCCGACGGATCCGGCCCGCGACCGGCTGTCGTCACCGTCTTTTATGAGCCGGAAACCGCCATTGGACTCGGCAAGCCGGAACGGGATTTTGCTTATCAGCTCGCCCGCCAGGGATTCGTGACGCTGTCACTGGGAACAACAGAAGCCAGCAAAGCCCAGACATTTTCGCTGTATTACCCGAGTCTGGACAATGCCCAGGTGCAGCCGCTGTCGATGCTGGCCTATGCGGCGGCGAATGCCTGGTATGTGCTGGCCTCGCGACCGGAGGTCGATTCCAGCCGGATCGGCATCCTGGGACATTCGTTTGGTGGAAAATGGGCGATGTTCGCCTCGTGTCTGTTCGACAAATATGCCTGCGCGGTGTGGTCCGATCCAGGCATCGCATTTGGAGAAGACCGGCCGTCGGTGAATTACTGGGAGCCCTGGTATCTCGGATATCATCCGCGCCCATGGAGAAAGCGGGGACTGATTACGGAAAAGAACCCGGCACATGGACTTTATCTGCGGCTCCGGGCCACCGGGCATGATCTGCACGAACTGCATGCCCTGATGGCTCCGCGTCCGTTCCTGGTCTCTGGCGGTTCGGAAGATCCTCCGGAACGCTGGCTGGTATTGAACCGGACCGTCGAAGTGAACAATCTGCTGGGCTACAGCCATCGGGTGGCCATGACGAACCGTCCCGATCATTCCCCGAACAAAGAGTCGAATGGACAGGCCTATGCGTTTCTGAAATACGTGCTGATGACACCGGGAAAAGAATGAGACCGGAGAGACCCCCGGAAAACGCCTGACAGAACACCAGTGCTGGTCCTGTCGTGCGGCCGGTCACACGCCCGGTTCATCGTGCACGCTGCAGCGGATCTCCTGCGCTGGGAGTCCCTGCACCAGCGGGGAAGCTAGGATTTTACGACAGCAGACTGCGGCGCAACACGTCCTGCGCAGAGGCGAAATAAGGCTGCCAGTGAATTTCCGGCTGCCCGAACTTCAGGCAGTCGCGGACCTTCTGCAGGGTATTGCGGGCCATGTGCGGGCAGCGATTGCAGGCGCATGTTTCCCCGCTGTCGGTCATGATCCCGGGAACCGGAATATATTCATGCTGGGGAGCGATGGCCTTCAGCGGATGAATCATGTTGGCTTCCGTGGCCACCAGGAATGTGTGGCGTTCCGGCAGCGAGGCCACATAGCGGCGCATCTTTTCGGTGCCGCCGACCATATCGGCCAGGTCCAGCACATTCTGCGGACATTCCGGATGGGCCAGCACAATCGCCTGCGGATTGTTCTTTTTCGCCCGGACCAGATCCTGGATGCTGAAGACTTCATGCACCATGCAGGATCCCGGCCAGAGAATCATCTTCCGGCCGGTCACTTCCATCAGGTATCGGCCCAGATGCTGATCGGGAACGAACAGGATCTCGCGATCGTGTGGCACCTTCTGCTCGATAATGTCCCGGGCATTGCCGCTGGTGACGATCCAGTCGCACAGGCTTTTCACGGCTGCGGAAGTGTTGATGTAGGCGACCGTGACAATATCGTGTCCCTGGGCGCGCAGTTCAGCCTGATAAGCCGCCAGCTTCTGTGGCGGGCAGCTGTCGGCCAGAGAACATCCGGCCTGCAGATCCGGCAGCAGCACCCGCTTTTCGGGGCTCAGGATTTTGGCCGATTCCGCCATGAAGTGGACACCGGCAAACACGATGGTCGAATGAGGAATCTGGGTCGCATCGCGAGCCAGTTTCAGGGAGTCGCCTGTGAAGTCGGCGATTTCCTGAATGTCTCCATCAACATAAAAATGCGCCAGAATCGCGGTGTCGTTTTCCGTCTTGAGGCGTTCAATTTCTTCAATGACATCCAGCGGATCTTCATCCGGGATCGTGGGTGCGCCAAAGATGGGAAGTGTGGATTCGGTCATAATTTGCCCCTTGCTCCTTCATTGTATGAAGGAATTCGCCATAAGTCATGGGGCCAGGAGGGGGATGAAGCGAAAATCCGGCCAGTTCGGCAGGTTATGCAGACATTCGCCGGGGCGGGAACGGCAGGCCTGGGGAGCCAGCACAAGTGCTTGACGCCGGGGCACTGGCTGACGCGGCGTGTTTCAGGGAAATTCCGAAGAGATCACCCTTTGCGTGCCAGCATCAGCGAGGACGCATCAGCTGACGGAACATCAGGGCTGCCGTGCCATCCACATGCCAGTCGGAGCGGCGGAAACCGGCGACCACACATGCGACGGCGAGGCACTGGTGCCGGGGGCCGTTTCCTGCTGGGGAGACGACTGCGGTTCGGCCCGAATGGGAATCGTCAGCTCGCGGGCTTCGGAGGTGGTGCCTCCCATCGTCAACGCCGCATCGAGTTTGGCGGCTCCGGGGTTGCGTGCCATGGCCTGCAGCAATGCCCGACGGGTTTCGCCCGGCTTCAGTGTTCCGATGCGGTGCTGCACGTTTTCACCATAGCGGTGTTCCAGCTCACCTGAGAGACGGACATACAGCAGCACATTTTCGGCCGGAGCGGTGCCGACATTTGTCACAGAGAAGGTCATCGACAGCACGTCTCCCTGCGTCAGCGGCTGCACCGTGGTGTAGCTGAGCTTGAGCAGCGGCGAACCGGACGGGGTGATGACAATGGGAACCGGATTCGGAGTCTGCTGCCGGGGAGTCTGTTGCGGCTGCACATTCACGTCGGCGCTCACCTGCGATGCAGCCAGCACGCTGGTTTCGGTCGAGATGCGTCCTGCCTGTTCCGGCATCAGGGTGACTTTGAGAGTCTTGATGCCGCCGGCTTCGAAGCCGGGGAAGTTCCAGACGAGCTGGTCAGAATCGACCGCGGCGCTTGGAACCACTTCGGTCACGCGCTGAATTTCTGACAGGCGTTCGCGGATGATGAGCCGTTCAATCGGCTGCGGCGAAACATTGATGACAATGATTTCGTAAGTCAGCGGCACTCCGGGAATGGCCGACTCGATATCAGGCTTTTCGATAATCACTCCCAGCGATTTGGACGCCGGGGGAGCAAACTGCAGCGGCACGGTGTCGGACGCCAGCAGCGGATTGTTCAAAATTCCCGGCAATCCGGGATTCAGCAGATAAGAAGCAAATGCCGAGGCCAGCTTCGATCGGGCCGCCGTCACATGCCAGCGATCATTCAAAAAGGTCTGCTGCCGTGCCAGGGGCCGGGCCTGAGAGGTCGTGGTCGTGAGGCGTTCTTCATCCAGCCGGTAGGGAAGAATGGTACGTTCCAGAGTCGCCACCAGAGGAAAGCCTCGTCTCTGTTCAATCTGGGGCGGCGTCCAGGGAATCACCGGAGCGGGAGTCGGCTGGTACACCGGCTGAAAGACAGGGACCGGTTCGACGACCGGCTGAGAGGCCGCCTGCAGTTCGGGATCGCGGATAAAGAACAGCGAAATCGCCAGCAGAATGGCCGAGACGCCGGCCATGGACCCGGCAATCCAGACCGGAACATGGCCCAGAGCCGACTGCACGCCGCTGAAGAAGTAATACTCGGCACGACGCCAGATGATCAGAAAAAGGGCGAGTTCCGGAAACAGGTGTCGCGGTCGCGGAATATGATGTTTACGGCCCACAATTGGCCCCTTCCCTGGCAGTCATCAGTGCGCACGTCCAGTGCATTCAGTCAAGAGCAGCCGCTTTGAATAGCAGATTCTGCCGGTCGACGGAAGATCATTTCGCTGATCCTGTCACTGGAAGCACTTCGGGAAAATCCGGAATCCCGGATGGCGGCCGGAATTCCGGTTTCTGCACGGCATTGGAAGACCAGATTCCCCGTCGAGCCTGCCGGGCTTGCTGCTCGGCCTGAGCAAAACGCCGTTTCATATCGGAACGGAACGGATAGCGAAGTTCAGCAGCACTGAATCCGGCCAGCAGAATGGCTTCATTCAGAAACAGGTCTCCCTGATAGACATAGGCCAGCGTTCGCCCGTATTGATCACGTCGTTCCCGATCGAATTCGAGCCGCACCTGCCGACCTTCGACACATTGCCGGGTGAATTCGCTGGCTTCCGGCCCGAATGGTTCCGGAGGCTGGTTTGGAATTTTGGTTTCCGGCGTGTCCACTCCGATCAGCCTGACCCGTTCTCCGGATTCGAGGAGCAGTGTGTCGCCATCGACAACCCGGTGCACGACGGCGAAGCGGGCCTGTTCTCCTGAAACAGAGGGAGAGGGAAAAGATTCCGCCGGCGGGGAGGATGCATCTTGCGCCCGCAGAATCATGAGTGCCAGCAGGGCCAGCATGAGAATGGCGGGAATCAGGCGCGGCGGACGATAGCGGGGAGTGCGGGAGCGGGAAGCAAACCGGGCGAGTCGTCCCATTTTTCCTCGCCCGTGATTTGCGGAAACATTGTCTGGCTTTGAAGTGCCCTGGTCAGAGCTTCCAGTTTTCGCCGGGGCCGGTGTGGAAGCAGGTTGTTTTTGCCTGAGCCCGCCACATGCGTTTTGCCTGATGAAAAGCCATTCATCGCCTGGCAGAACGCGGCCCCTTCACGGCACTTCCGGGAATCAGTTCTGGCTGTACTTCACCCGTGTGGCAGAGCGTTCTGACTTGAGCGGTGATTTGACATAGCGCCGGGCGCAATCGGCGCACAGGTCGAAGTGAAACTGTTTGGGGCCGGAATCGGCCAGTTCGAAGTCGGCGGTGCTTTCCATTTCATCCAGCGCCTCAGAAATCATCGCCAGATGATCGCCTTCCAGATCTTCTTCTGTCAGTTCATCGGGATCAAATTCAGCGGCCACTTCGATTTTTGCGGAATAGCGTTGTTCGCGTATCGATCGCCCGCACATATCGCACGAGTAATGAATCATGTCCTCATTGCCTTTCGACAAAAATCGCTGACAGTTGTTTCGAGAAGATCGCTGCTGAAGTTGCAGCGCGGAATGGTTTGCACCGTCTAGTGTGGACCATTGGGGTCTGGACCGCTGGGCCCTCACCTTGGCTTCGGGACGAACGTCCCATCAAGATTCTGCTGACATTTCACATCAGTCTGGTCACATTGGTCTGATCATTCCAGCCTGAATGCGGGAATTCACTGCCCGGGCGCGCGGGATCAATACATTTTGCGGGATCAATATTTTGACAGTTGCCTGTGATGAAATTGGACGACTTTGCTTTCCACAACGCTGTGATGCTGCCGGAAAGCAAGGCCGCGCAGGGTACCACAGATTCAAAAATCCGGTCCTGGCAAAATTTGATCCTGGACCGGCCCGGAATCCATGTCAGGCATCCTGCCTGGGGGGAGAATTGCCTTCCCCGTAAGAATGACGCATGCGGTTCCTCCTGCCTGACGTCCTGGCGTGTTCCGAATTCCGGGAGCGACAACATGCACAAAACACGTCATGCCCGTCAAGTCATTCCAGTTCTGCCATGAATCGAAATTCATCGCGTCAGCGTCGCTGCTGTCAGATATTGATTTAACCACAAACAGCCGTTGTCTGGTAGACTCTGCAGGCCGAATTTTGAGTGTTGAGAAATCGGACAAACTGACCACCGTCACACTTGAAAAGGACGGTTGCCGTTTCTCTCAATTCCGCATTCCGAAAATTGGACAGCGACAGAATTGTCGCGCCGACCTGACCAGGACGCATCCAGACATTCCGTTTCGAACAGATGTCTGGATGCGCGGTCGATGAACACCGCGATCGTGAAGGGCCCCATCGGGAACGGCCCGACGCAAAGTGATGGCTGCCGGTGCCAGAGCCGGGGACTCATGACCGGGCCTGCACAGACTGCATTTCCACCGGCGCCTGCCTGTCAGGAAACAACACGCGCCGCATGGCGGAATGCGGCCGATACAGACCCCATCCGGAAGTAAGGCGATCTTCAGGATGCCAGCGCGGCCTGCAGTTCAGCCACGAGGTCATCCGGATTTTCGATCCCGATGGAGAGCCGCAGCGTGCTTTCGGAAATGCCGCCGGCGCGGCGTGCTTCCAGAGTCATGCTGGCATGACTCATGGTGTCAGGGTATTCGATGAGCGATTCGACGCCGCCCAGCGACTCGGCCAGCTGGAAGATTTTGCGTTTCTCCAGCACCTTTTCCACTTCCGGACGCCCGCCCCGCACGTCGAAGCTGAGCATGGCACCGAAGCCGGACTGCTGCTTCCGAGCCAGTTCGTGCTGCGGATGCGATTCCAGACCGGGGAAGTACACATGTTCCACCCGGGGATGCTTTTCGAGCATGCGGGCCACAGCCATGGCCCCGCGCTGATGGGCTTCCATGCGGGGGCCCAGCGTCTTGACGCCTCGCAACACCAGCCAGGCATCGAACGGGCTGCAGCCCAGCCCCATCGCGTTGACGATATAGGCGATGCGGTCGGCATGTTCCTGCTGCCGGGTGATGACGCAGCCGCCGACCACGTCGGAATGGCCGTTCAGATACTTGGTCGTGGAATGCACCACCACGTCGACCCCCAGTTCCAGCGGACGCTGCAGATAGGGCGAAAGGAACGTATTGTCGGCCAGGGTCACCAGCCCGGACTTGCGGGCAATTTCGACGATGGCGGCAATGTCGACAATGTTCAGCAGAGGATTGCTGGGAGTTTCAATCCAGATGCCGCGAGTTTCGGGCGTGATGGCCGCCTGAACCTCTGCCAGATTCCGCATATTCACAAAGCTGAACTTGTATCCCTGTTCGCTCAGAATGTGGGCAAACAGGCGATAGGTTCCGCCGTAAATGTCGTTGCCGGTGATGATGTGATCGCCCGGCTTGAACAGCTGCAGGCTGGCAAACACGGCAGACATGCCGGTGCTGGTGGCGCGGCAGGAGATTCCCCCTTCCAGTGCGGCCAGGTTTTCTTCCAGCGCGGCGCGTGTCGGATTGCCGCTCCGGGTGTAATCGAATCCCCGATGGCCTTGCAGGCTGTCCCAGGCAAAGGTCGAGGTGGGATAAATCGGCGTCGTGCAACTGTTGAACGTGCTGTCTTTGTTGACGCCAGTGTGAACGCAGCGAGTCTCGAAATGCATGATGGTTTACCGGTCATAATCTTCAGGTTGCCAGTCACTCCGGGACATCGGCCAGGTCCGTCCGTCTGCAGGGAGCCAGCCCCGGGGTGCCGGCGCAGGGAGATCGGACGGGGAAGCGGACTCCCAGAGTGCTCTTTATATGGAATGAAAGAGTGTCCAGACTCGATCAGGGGATGTCCAGTCTGAGCCGACCAGTTCGATGGCAGCCAGGTTCGGGGAATTCTGTCAGCAGAGATCGAGATCATCAGCAGACCGCCAACGGCCAGCAGGGGAACGGCCAGCAGAGGGGCAGGCACAGGTCAGGCCGCTGTCCGGATTTCCCCGTTGTCGCGGACATCGTCGAAGCGGACAGAAATCCGTTTCGAGACGCCGGCCTGTTCCATGGTGACTCCGTACAGCACATTCGCGGCGGTCATGGTCCGCTTGCGGTGGGTAATGACCACGAACTGGGTCATCTGCACAAACTCTTTGAGCACCGAGACATACCGATCGACATTGGCTTCGTCGAGGGCCGCGTCGACTTCGTCCAGAATGCAGTAGGGACTCGGTTTGCTCTTGAACATGGCAAACAGCATGCCGACCGCGGTCATGGTTTTTTCTCCCCCGCTCATCAGAGAGATGGACCGCAGTTCCTTGCCGGGAGGCCGGGCGACAATTTCAATACCGCATTCGAGCACGTCGTCCTGATTTTCCAGGAGGATGTCCGCATCGCCGCCGCCGAAGAGTTTGCGGAACAGTTCACGAAAATGCCCGCGAATGGTTTCAAATGTTTCCAGAAAGATCCGCTGGCTTTCGTGATTGATCCGGCGAATGATGTCTTCCAGCGAGGCCTTGGCCACCTGCAGGTCATTCAACTGCGCGGCGAGTGAGTTGTAGCGCTGTTCGAGTTCCTGCAGCCCGGTCAGGGCATCGGTGTTCACATTGCCGAGCAGCTTGAGCTTTTTCCGCAGCCGTTCGACCCGGGTTTCGAGCTCGGCCCGGACCTCTTCGAACGTCGGCAGGACCGGCCCCCCATCCAACAGGGAGTTCGGTTCTTCTGCCGAAGCTGCGTCTTCCGTTGAGTCGCCGGTTTCAGTCGAGGCCGCTTCTCCGGCCGTTTCTTCTGCAGTCTCGTCGGTGGTTTCGTCCGCAGGGGCTGACTGAGTGGGAGAAGACGGGGGCGGAGAAGAGTGAGGGGCTGCCGTGACGCCGTACTGTTCGCGCAGAAAATCGTGATAGGCAGACACACCACTGTCGACCAACGCCTGCAGCGTGATCTGATATTCTTCCTGAATCCGGTCTCCAAGCGTCTGCAGCTGCATCTGGTGCTTCTGCACTTCGAATTCCAGTGCATGCCGGCGGTCGAGCCATTGCCGCCGCTGATGATGAAAGGCTTCGCTTTCTTCCAGCAGGGTCGCCCGGGATTCCCGCAAGGACTGACGTTCCCGGTTCAGGGTCCGCAGTTCGCGCTGGGTCTGTTCACGCTGCAGCGACAGCCCGGCGATCTGGTTTTCCGCCTGAAGAATTTCCAGGTCTGTCCGGCAGCGGGTCTGCCGCAGCTCGGCCAGGCGCGCCACCGCTTCATCCCATTGCTGGTGGCGGTGAGCCTGATCACGCTCCAGGCGCGTCTGAGTCTGCCGCAGGTTGCGAATGCGTTCTTCCTGCTGCGCAAAATCGAGCTGCTCGATGTGAATCGTCTGCCGGGTTTCCTGCAGCAGAGCCCGTACTTCGGCCAGAGCCGATTCCTCGTCGGCAATGGCGACCTGCAGTTGATCCCGCTGGGATTCCAGTTCCGAGAGCAGTTGTTGAATCCGCTGCTGTTCCTCATGAATGCCCTGCTGACGCTCCGAAAGGGTCTGCAGATGTTCGAGCTGCGCCTGATGTTCCCGTTCCAGACGCTGAACTTCGCGGGTCTGGCCGGAACAATGGGTCTGGGCTTCAGTCACCGAGTTTGAAAGACGTGTCAGTTCTTCCGCCAGCTTCTGAAGTTCCTCACTGTGGGCCACCACTTCTTCGGCTTGAATTTCCTGACGCTGCACCGCGGCTTCGATGCTTTTGTGCAGCTGCTGAATTTCATTTTTCAACTGCCGGAGTTCACTGCGGCGCGAGATGATTGACGATTCATGCGGCATGATGCCGACATGCAGCTGCCGGGAGGAAAGAACTTCTCCCTGCAGGGTGACGCAGCGAATCGCCGGATCTTCGGCCACCAGCCGCCGGGCCACATTCAGATGTTCGACAATCCAGGTGTCTCCCAGCACCCGTTCCGGAAGTCCGAGTGCTCGCTCACGGGCCTGAACAAGACGATCCGCCCGGCCAAAGACGCCTGGCTGACCGGTCAGATCCCGTTCGGCAACAGCAACAGTTTCCAGTGTCACACTGGAATCCGGGGAAAGCCTGGCAGCTTCTGACAGGGATGAATCGGACAGTGGAGAAATGGAGATGAACCCGACACGGCCATCGATCGGGGCGGTGCCCAGATTGAGATAGTCAATCAGGGCCGTCATGTCGGCAATGGCGATCAGCTGGGAGCGGTCTCCCAGGGCGGCATCGATGATCGGGGCCAGATCCATGGGAACTTCCAGCAGATCGCGAACGATCCCGAGAATTCGATCCCAGGGAGGAAAGTGCGATTCCTGTGCGCGTTTCAGGATATCCCGGACGCCGATGGCGATGCCTTCCTGACGCTGTTCCAGCTCCTCCAGCAGCAGCAGGCGGGCTTCGGCCGCGCTGCGACGTTCGCGCAACTGCTGCAGCTGTGCGTCGGTTTCCTCGCGCTGGCGCATGGTCTGCCATTGCGCCTGTTCTGTCGAAGTCAGCCGGCTCTGCCGGGTCTGCAGTGCCTGTTCGGCGGCCTTCCGCAGTTCTTCCTTGACGGTCAGCTCCTGCCGGGCCGTCTGCAATTGCTCGGTCAGCAGGTCACAACGGTCATGAGCCTGCTGAAGCAGCTGGCTGGTGGCTTCGGCCTGAGAATTGAATGCGCTGATCCGGGTGGTTTCCGCCTGATATTTCTGCTGCAGGGTGGAAAGGCCGCGGCGCTGCTCTTCGGTCTGATCGCGGCGCTGGCGCGTGCGGGATTCCAGTTCGGCGAGCTGCTGTTCCCGGGCAGCCAGCTGCTGCTGAGACTCGGTCATCTGCAGTTCGAAGCTGACCAGCTGCTCATTGGCCAGATCCAGTTCCTGCCGGGTGAATTCCACCTGCTTCCGCAAGGCATGCCGCTGTCCGCGCACCCGTTGAAGTTCGGATGCCAGTTCCTTGTCGCGCAGGCTTTGATGCCGGATGGTTCCCTGATGCCGGGCGAGTGCTTCCCGCAGCGTGGAAAGCCGGCGCTCTCCGGATTCCATGTGGCTGTCGAATTCAGACAGGCTGGTTTCCAGAGTCCGGCGGCGTTCATCCAGGGCCTCGGCTTCGGCCTGCACCCCGGAGAGCAGCGAGTTGAGTGATTCGAGTTCCGCCTGCGATTTTTCCAGACTGGCGGTCAGAACGCGATAGTCATCGGCAGCCAGACCTGTCCAGGCGCGTTTCAACTCATGGGACAGCTCCTGATATTTCGCGGCCTTGCTGGCCTGCGAACGGGTGGATGTCAGCTGGGACTCGGCCTGATCCACAATATCCGTGAGACGAAGCAGGTTTTGCGCCACCCGTTCGAGCCGGCGTTCGGCATCGACCCGGCGGGCTTTGAATTTGCTGATGCCGGCGGCTTCTTCGAACACCGTGCGGCGGGCCGATGGATTGGACTGCAGAATCTGATCGACCCGGCCCTGTTCGATAATGCTGTAGGCCGCCGTGCCGGCCCCGGTGCCCATGAAGAGATCCCGGATGTCCTTCAGGCGGACAGCGGAATTGTTCAGCAGGTATTCGGAATCACCACTCTGATAGAGCCGGCGGCCGATCTGAACTTCTGCGGTGTCGAGTCCGAACAGGCCGTTGGTGTTGTCGAAGGTCAGAACCGCTTCGGCAAAGCCGCTGCCTTTCCGTCCGGCCGAGCCATTGAAAATGACGTCGGACATTTCCTGCCCGCGCAGGCTTTTGGCGGACTGGTCGCCCAGAATCCATTTGATGGCGTCGACGACGTTGCTTTTGCCGCTGCCGTTGGGACCGACAACGCATGTGATCCCCGGCGCAAACTCGAACAGCGTTCGGTCAGCGAAGCTTTTGAAACCGAAGAGTTCGAGGGACTTTAACATGATGGAATCGGCGGCGGACCTGCCCGATCTGCGGGCCGCGTAAGGAAATGGACGGCATTCTGCTGGCGGGCAATTTCAATCGGGGAATCAGTCCTTCTTCAGTTTCGAATCCTTGGGATTGGACGGAATCGCAGGTTCTTCCGGAGCCTGTTCCACCTGCACCGGCTGCTCGTTGAACAGGTTCGGAATGACTCCCGAACTGCCGACCGTGACGCCTTCGGTGTGCGCATCGGTCTTGATGTCGCTGGAGGCTGTCTGGGTCCGGCTGGGACGTTCGTACATGCGTCCGGTACGCGGCAGTTCATCGATGGCCAGCCGGCCGGGCAGATTGTGCTGGGCTTCTGCCTCGACGAGCATTTCCACGATGTCCGGATAGGTCGCTCCCAGATCGCTGGCGGCTTTGATCACTTCCACCACATTGGTCGAAACAATCTGCTCGCGCGGCTGTTCACCCGGGGCGATTCGCTTGACGCTGATCTTCTGGTCATGGGCACTGCCGCGAAGCAGAATGCGATTACCGGCCCGCAGCACCAGCGGTGTCAGAAACCTCTGATGATCGTCGAACACCACCACTTCGGCCTTTTTGTACCGGGTGATGTGCACCAGCGGCGAGCCGGTCGATTCGACCGGATGCAGAGAGAAGTGGCCGTCCATTTCGACTCCGCGAATGAACGGATCATTGGGAGCCATGGTGGAAAATGCGCGGAATGCCCCGTATCGTCCTTCCACACTTTCTTCATTCATCAGGCCCTTCAGGGCTTCGGCGGCCGAACCATCCGGCAAAGCGGACAAGGCCGCCAGAGAGAAGATCCGGAAGGCCGGCTCTTGGGAGGCGGCTTCCTTCAGCGCCGGAACGCCATCGGAATTTCCCAGGTAAGCCAGAGCGACCCCGGCGTGGAAACGGGCTTCGAGATCCGGTGATGTGAGCCCTTTCTTGAGCGCCGGGATGGAATCCGGTCCCAGGGCTTCCAGCTGCAGCGAGGCCATTTCCGCCGTCGGTCCGAACTGGATCTTCTCGGCCAGTTCCTGAATTTTCATGTGCTTTTCCACCGGCGTATCGTTGAGCGAGAGTGCCCGAATGCACTGCAGGTAACGCGGGTAGTTGTCGCGATAACGCTCGTGAACGATCAGCTCGATGCGGGCATTGGTCTTGGCTTCGGCCAGAGGACGTCGAATGCCATGGGTGTCATAATCATAAAAACGTTTGCCGATGCGGTCGGCGAGCTGCCGGGACATGCGGACGGTGCGATATTCATTTTTGATGGCCACGGTCAGGACACGGTCTTCACCGACATATTTTCCTCCGCCGGGAATGCGCCCGCGCCGCAGGGCCGCAGTGGCTCCTCCATCTTTGGTGCCGCCCAATGCATCGACCAGCACCGGCCCGGAGGCCATGACGATTTCCTTGCCCTGGTGCAGTTCCCCTTTCATCAGTGCCATTTCACGCAGGTAACAGGGCATGAGCCATCCCCCTGCCAGGCTGCTGGTTTCGCTGCCATCAGGCAGGGTGATTTCAACATCGATTTTTTCGGACTTGCGGCAGATCGGCGGAATATAGGCCGTCACCACCACCAGCGCGGTGTTGGACGAGCTGAGCATCGTCTGCGGATCTTTGACGTCGTGACGGCGCATGTCGTCGAGCAGCATGGTTCGCAGATGAGAAGCCGGGGGATCTTCCCCGGTGCCGTTCAGACGGTCGACCATGCCGACCCCCTGGACCTTGATATATCCACTGTCCCCGATTTTGACATAGTCCCCGATGAGCCGGGAATGCCCGTCTTCTCCGCGCAGTGCGGCGCGAGTGTTGGCCTGCCGCTTTTTTTCCAGAGCCTGCTCCTTGTCATGGAAAGGAAACAGGTTGAATTCGTGGCAACCGCTGCTCATGGCAACGCACAGGACAACCAGCAGTCCGAGGCATCTTGCCAGCATGAGGGGACGTCCAGATCGACAGCCGCATCGTCGTGATGGCGGATTGCCGTTCAAATGGGGGAGGTGATGAGATGGTGAGAATGAGAGGAGACCGACACAGATAGCACGAACCTGTCGGCAGCCGCAAGAGAGATCGCGCCAGCGGCAGCAAGAGTTGCAGCGATCTGCCGAAACTGCCAGCAACAGAGCGCCCGGGGCTGCCGGCCGACGACTTTGGGGAGTTGGGAGCAGGTTTGGGGAGCAGGTTTCGTCTTGTGAAACTCGACTCGCCGCATGGTGAAACAGAGACTCAGCGGAAGCGAGGCATTCTGGATGATTCTCGCGTCAGATCTTCTCTTGACCACGAAATCGGGCGTGCGCTATGGTTCCGGGCCTTCCGCAGCCCTCCTGCGCGCTTTGAAATATGGTCAGAACCCCTTCTGGCCTGGCGATGTGCCGGTTCCTGAAGCAGAACATGACGGATCATGCCTCGGCCGGGACAGACTCGGCCAGTCCGAAGCAGGCAGGAGTCGACGGGCGTTATGTGGCAGACGGCAGAGAGAAAAATCTCCGAGCTGCTGACATCACGGGGGTGTCGACACACCAGGGCCGAGTGCGGAATCGCAGTAAAACAGACGCAGCAGGATCACACGGATGTGGTGCGAACACTGTCAGACAGATGTGGCGACGGAAGTGGCTCAGGATGGCCAGTCGCTGCGATGCACGACTTGCGGTCAGCCGGTCCGTCATATTGTGGCTCCGAGTCTGCACCCGGAAACCCGGTCAGCACGCGAATTTCTGGAGAAATGGGCGCGCGAGCAGCAGACACTGAAACAGCAGCGGGAAGCCGGAACCGGGGCCGGGGCCTCGCCCGTGATTCCGTCCGCTTCGCCCCGTCCGGAAGAAACCGGTGACAAGTCCGGTCTGCCGGCATCTCTCCCCGGGCAGCCCGCTTCGCCGCTGAACATTTCGAATACTCCCGGTGTTCCGCCAGTGTCTTCGACGGGAAAATCAGCCGGGGAAGTCACGCGATCGCCGGAACCCCCGGTGGTCGAGAAGAAGGCCCGCCCGGAAGGGGTCGACCTGAAAGACACCGCCGGCGGAGCCGAACCCAGGCAGCCGGAACGCCCGGAAAAAGAACAGCCGAAATGGCGCATTGACCAGCAGCATGGGGCTCCCAGCGGCCCGGTGCCTGCCCGTCGCGAACGCCCGCGCCGAATGCAGCGTCTGGAGCAGATTTCGGAAGAGACCGCCGCACCGGCGGCTTCGTCCAGCGGAGCGTCCGAAGATTCCGGCAGACCTCTGGCGGAAACCACTCCGGCCCCCCGCCCGGTGAAAGTGCGACGCCAGCTCGATGCGGCGCATTCCGGAGTTTCGGGACCGCATTTTGATGTGACGGTGAATGCACCGTCCAAGTCTTCATTCCCCGGCCGCACCGAAGCGATGTGGGGCCAGTTGATGGCCTATCTGGGGGTCGGGCTCCTGACCGTCGGCACGGTGCTGGTCCTGTGGGGGTATTTCGGAGATATCGAACAATACGCCTCGACCGGCTGGCTGATGTCGGCCGCAGGGCAGATGCTGCTGCTGCTGGGCATTGTGACCCTCGTGGGAGGCGGGATGCAGCAGACCACGCACGAAGTCTCGCAGCGCATCGAACATCTCGGCGGGCGGATTATCCGAATCGAGCAATCGACCGATCAGATTTTGAACAGGTCGCAGCTCCGGCGTTCCCGAAAACGCCGTCAGGCATCCGGCGAGTCCGCTGAAAGCAGCCAGGATGCCGCATGATCTCCGCTGAAGGCCGGCGTTCTTGCGCAGGGGCCTGCAGGAGTTCTTCCGGGAACAGAAATCGAGGTGGAGCCCTGGGACAGCCATGAGGTCATGTCCGTGACGGGCAGGTCTCTGCTTCCGGCATATTTCACAGGCCATCGTCAGCAGGTCATCTGTTCGAAATGGTCTGGTCCGGCAACCGGAACTCATGATATTCTTTGACCGATCCGACAACGGTTGATCATTTGATCGTCCGGTTGAGGATGGTGATCCGCCTGTGATGAGAAAATTGTCATTCACAGGGCGGTTTTGTTTGCGACATCGGGTTCGCAACACTATGTTCGCGGCCTGGAGAGGTTTTGAGTTTTCATGACTGGCTACACTGTTCATACTGGATCGAACGACAAGTTTCGCGATGGCTGGGACCGGGTGTTCAAAACTCCCGCCCGTAAGCCGATCGCTTCGAAATCACACGGCAAGGACGCTGTGAAAAAACCCCGGCCTCGCAGCAAATAGGCAAGCTGCTCCGCGTCGGGCAGGCCCGCTGCAGATCATCTCCGATCTGTGGCGTGACTGTCGGCAGGCGGGAGCTGGCCATTGCTCCGACGCATTCATCTCAGACATTGGAGGTCATAGAAGATGCCCGCAAATCACGGACGAAACCCAGACGACCAGACGCTGTCGATGGAACAGCATGATGACGAATACGAAGTCATCACGAGTGAAGAAGTCGACCGGGTGCTGGATGGGCTCGACGCCCTGGTGGCCGGCACGCAGAGCGAAAACATTCGCATGTTTCTCGAAGCGGCGGCCGATCAGATCTTTTCTCTGGTCTATACCGAAGACGAAGCCGATGAACCAGGCCAGCAGGAAGAAGCGGCCTGAGCCGGCGCGGCAGCAGACCCTCAACGACGCCTGGCATTCAAAGACAGTCAAACAAGGACAGTCAAACAAAGACAGTCAAACAAAGACAGTCAAACAAAGACAGTCAAACAAAGACAGTCAAACAAAGACAGTCAAACAAAGACAGTCAAACAAAGACAGTCAAACAAAGACAGTCAAAC
>Ga0182738_1000448_pt1 | contig 59197 bp, 48 predicted proteins | sample eDN5th30CBELigMG_FD_128876 | JGI IMG/M metagenome (GOLD analysis project Ga0182738, IMG submission 128876) | Enriched Miracle-Growth compost microbial communities from Emeryville, California, USA - eDNA 5th pass 30_C BE-Lig MG (version 2)... ... | reverse complement strand
GGCTCCGAAGTCCGGACAGAAACAGTCCGCCAGTGCAGCATCAAACCGGTTCCAGTCGATCTTTTCCGCCAGAATGAGCAGCGGATGATCGGGGTTGAGGATCTGCGAGAACTGGGCCTTGAAGAGATCCAGCTGACGGGCATCCGTGCGGGCACGCGGCTTCATAGGCGTCGGAAATTGCAAGGTTCTGAAGGAGCAAAGCGAGAAACCTGGCAAACCCTAACAGGTCAAAATCCCCACGCCACCCCGATTTTCCTGCAGTGAAACCCCTTTTTCTGGGACGACTAAAGAGGGCGCTGAAACTTTTGCGAGGCATGGGTATGACACCCTTGCACGCCTTCTTTCATTCAGGGCAGCCCCCTGGAAATTGATCTTCAGCATAGAAAGAATCCCGCTGAGTTATTTTGCTCAGCGGGATTCTTGATGACGAATATCGGCCGCAATGCGGTTATTTCAAGGTTTCGTCGGCAAATTTGGCAATCAGCGTTCCGAGAGCTTTCAGTACGCCGGTCTGGGCATCGGTGACTCCGGTCAGGATCCCTTTTTCATCCAGCTTCGCGGACAATGTCAAGCGATCCGGTTGTCCTTCCATGGCGGCGACAGCAGTCGGAATCCAGACGAAATTGGCCAGATTGCCCGTGGCCCGTTCGCCGGGTTTCTTGTCCTCTTTCCGGCCGGGATCTCCTTCTTTCCCTTCCTTGAGCCGCTCCTGCCGGCGTCCTTTGATGTTGATCTGCTGGAGGATCTCCAGTTCTGGGTCATGCATGACCGCATCGACATTCTGGATTATCGGGCGGACATTCATTTCAGCGATGAGTAATGTTCCATCACCCGGCCCCGGAGAAGTGGCTTCCACCTTGGCAATGGCAGCTTTTAACGCTTCCAGTGCCCCTTCTCCTCCGGCCATCCAGACCTGTCTGGCACTCACGCCAATCCAGGCTTCGTTTGAACTGCCATAGAAATCGGTCAGTGATTTCGGCGGATTCTTGCCGAATGTCAGGTGATGGATTGCGGTTTCTCCCGCTTTGTCGGCGTTCATCTTCACTGTCCAGCCATTTTGAGCGGCGGGAATTTTTTCGATGATCTGATTGATTTTTTCCTGTCCTGATGCGGAAATTCCCATCAGAATTGCGTGTTTGCCATTGGCTGGATAAATGTCGACCATGGCGTTGAGGGTCTTCTGGGAGTCGAGATTTTCCGTCAGCACGTCCAGAAACCTGGAAACGATTTCATTGAGGGCCGCTTTTTCATCCGCAGTGGGCTTCTTGCTGTTTTCAATCCGTTCCTTGAGAACCGGCCGGGCCAGTTCATAGATCTTTTTGACTCCAGGAATGCGCTCGGCGTTGAGTGGCAGATTGATCCGGCCAGTCAGGATGTTGTCCTTGGGGGCCGCCACGGCGGCAAACTGGCTGCCATGCTCCCGGATGGTCTTCAGATCGCGTGCCAGGGGAGTCTCCGGCAAGGCCACCAGATTTAACTGAGTGGGAAAACTCCCTTTTTCCTGATCGATCCGGGCACCAAATTCTCCATGGGCCACTTCCGAAAGCAGCTGTTTGAAAATGGCGAGCGTTTCGTCCCGCATGGCTTTGCGGAATTCATACTGATCGCGGGATTCGGTGCTGAGCTTCTTGAACGATTCATCTGCGGTCTTGCGATAGGTATCGAAGGCGGCCCGGCGGCGCTCAATTCCTTCGGCGGGATTCGCCATATACAGGAACGCCATGTAATCTTTTTCCGCCAGTGGTTGATGCAGATTCTCCGGATGCGGCATATTGGCCGGAATCGCTTCCAGCTGCTTGAAGAAGACAGAATAGGGAACCGGCTTCGGCAGATAGCGCATCCAGCCTTCATAAACGGTCCCGACGCATTCGAACAGGTTCCGGTCTTTCTTGTCCTGAACGGTTCCAATTCCGATCGGATCGAGGTTGTCCATGCGGAAATCCTTGAGGTTTTCCGTAGGAATGATCGCCTGCGTGAGATAACCGTTCACCGGATCGAAAACCATGTCGAACCGGATCGGATGGTCGGTGGAGACGCCAATCAAAAAGATGTCCAGGTTTGGGAAGATATTGTCTTCCCAGGACTTCTTTTTGTCCGCCAGTTTGACGACAAGATATTCCAGCGAGTCGAGTACCGACTGGGCACTCCCCACGCCGGCGACAACGCGCGCGGCAGGCACAGCGGAGGGGGCTGCGGGATCGGCCGCAACCACATTCTGGGTAATGTACAGCAAGGCCGCACCGGCGACCGCCAAAATCATGCTGCGAAAAGGCACAGCTTCGCTCCTTCGACTATCCGTTTCCGTCGTAATGCGAGGGACGACAGGGCTGGTCTGACTCTCCAGAAACCCCACCGTCAGCAGGTTTGGTGACAGACCTGCACGTGCGAGGATAGGGAATCCGTTTCAATCGAACAAGATCGTCCCGACCGCTCCCAAACGTGGTTTTTTAATTTTTTCAACAGCCTTCCATGACCATTGCACGGCAAACGTGCTGAATTCCTGCTGCTGGCGAGGATTTTGAGCAATGTGAATGATTTGAATTTGCCACCAAAGCGAACCAGCCACGCCAGGAAGATTTGTTGCTTCCGGAACGCTGGAAATCCCGGTGCTGTTTCTTTCCGCTCGACCGGGTTTCCTCAATTCCATACAGTAGGCGGCAACTCGGCTCTGTTGCCTGTCCTGCCTGAAATTCCAGCATCAAAAATTCCATTATGGCTGCATCAACCACTTCTCCGTCCCGAAAATATTGGTTGTTCAAAACTGAAGCCGACTGCTACTCCGTGGACGACCTCGCCCATGAGAAAAAACAGACCACATTCTGGGACGGTGTCCGGAATTACCAGGCGCGGAACATGATCCGTGATGAAATCCACGTGGGAGACCAGGTTCTCCTGTATCACAGCAATTGCGATCCCCTCGTCATCGTGGGGATTTGTGAAGTCGTCAAAAACGCCTATCCCGATCACACGGCCTTTGACAAGAACGAACAGCATTACGATCCGAAAAGCCGCCCGGATGCTCCCACCTGGTTCATGGTCGATATCCGGCTGCTTCAGAAATTTTCCCACCCAGTCACGCGCGATCAACTGAAAGCAGAACCCGGATTGGCCGAGATGATGGTTTTGAGAAAAGGATCGCGGCTCTCCATTCAACCGGTCACGCCAGCCGAATGGAAAATCGTACTCAAACTCGCGGAGCGGAAATCCTGAATAGGCCAGCTGGGAATCCGTTCATGCCTGATCCGATGGAGGAAATAGAAATCAAGACTCCCTGTATGGACCGATGCCGATCAATGTGGCCCCCAACGAGAACCCAGCCGTTTTTGTGTTCGGGAACCGTTTGAAATTGAGTTTTTCCATGCTGCTCCCGGAATCTTCCGTAAACTCTTTGAAAAAACGTCGGCCCATGCGGGGAAAGATCGGGAAGATTCTGCTCGGGCTGATCATCTCGGCGGTCAGCCTGTGGCTGGCTGTCCGGGGGATGCTGGGAAGTCCCGGAGCATGGACGAAGATTGTCACCGCCTTCCGGGAAGCGGATTACCGATCACTTCCCATAATTCTGCTGGTGCTGGCCATTTTTTACTGGTTGAAAGCGGTGCGCTGGAAGTTGCTGCTCACCCCCGTGGGAAAATTTCGTCCGGGGCGTGATCTGCTCGGCCCGATCATGATCGGATTCGGATTCAACAACCTGCTTCCGCTCCGTATCGGAGAACTGCTCCGCTGTCATGCGTTCGCCCGGCAACAGCATCTACCGCTGACGGTCGCTCTTTCCAGCGTGGTGCTGGAACGAATTCTGGATGGAATGTCGGTCGTTTTCTATCTCTCGATCGGCCTTCTGTTTGTGGAAGGACTCGATCCACGGGTCCAGCAGGCCGCTTCGGTATTTTCGATGGCCGCAGCGGTCATTGTCGCGGTATCGCTGATTTATGTAATCTGGACGAAGCCGTTTGTGCTGCTGGTGGAGCGCATCTTGATTCGGGTTCCGTTTATTCCGAGCCGGCTGGCAGCCCGATTCTGTTCCATCCTGGAATCGGGGGCGAAGGGACTTTCTTCGTTAAAAGATCCGCGGCTGGTATTCCTGATGCTGATTCTGTCGCTGATCAAGTGGGGCCTGAACGGTTTTCTGGTCCTGCTGTCGCTGTGGAGTTTCAATCTGCCCCACACGATCCCGATCGGCATGGTCCTGATGGGAGCGATTGCGTTTGGGGTCGCTGTTCCGAGTTCACCAGGCTATGTCGGCGTGATGCAGCTGGTCTTTATCAGTGTCATGCAATTCTTCACGCCCGATCAGGAAAGCATTCTGGCCGCATCATTCTATTATCAGTTAACGCAGTGGGTTCCCGTCACCCTGATCGGCCTGATTTATGGGGGGATCTTTCTATGGCAGGGAAACCTGAACGACCTGGAACCTCTCACATAACCTGTTTCGGAATGGGACTCTTCATGGTCTGAAGAGGTTTTGCTTGCGACATTGAGATTGAGAGACTGTTTTCAATTTCAAAATCAGATGGTTCCAGCAGAAGGTCCTCTCCCGCAGGTCGTACACCGCATGACGAAAATGGCATGATTTCAGTGACCTAGGTCCGGTCGGTTCGTAGGGTGTGGTCGAGGCCCGAAGGAGGACGTTGCCGCAGATCAGACGTTCCGCCGGAAGGCGGCCTCGCCTGGAAATTCACCGGGCCGCTGACCCACCTTCAGGAGACGTTTCACTTCCGGGCTGACTCACCTTCAGGGAGGCGCTCCCCTCCCGCCCTTGACCGCACCCTACAATCTTGAAGAACACACAACAAGCACAGCGGGGGGGATTTTTGAAACGCAGAGAACGCTGAGAACGCTGAGAAGAAAGACTGAGCAAGAATTCTGACGAGAGAGATGAGCGGCAACCGGCCAGGGAGTGCCGGAGCACCGAAGTCTGGACAAAAGCAATCATCCAGGGCCAGATCGAAGCGATTCCAGTCGATCTTTTCCGCGAGCATCAGCAGCGGATGGACGGGATTGAGGATCTGCGAGAACTGTGCCTTGAAAAGGTCCAGCTGAATGGTATCCATGCGGGAATGTGGCTTCATAGCGGGCGGAAATTGCAAGGTTTTGAATCGGGTCAAACAAAAACCTTGCAAATCCTACCGACCTGAAATCCCCACGCCACCCCGGAATTCATGCAGCCAACCAAGCTTTTCAGGATCGACGAATTTGCTTTTACCCCTAAAACTCGGTTCTATTTCCAACGCTGAGAATGAATTCGTAGTCATCCTCGCCGGGAGGGATGTCGTTGATGTCGATCACAACGGTCTCCGGTTGCAGCGTCCGGCGAATCAGGACAAGCCCACGACCACGGGTCTTCTTAAGTTGCGGAGATTTCAATTCCACGTCTTCAGGCAGAAAATGATTCACTCCCTGATTGACGTATTCGCTCTCAGATTCCAGCTCCCATCGCTGTGTATGATTGACCCGCATTTCCGCGGGTATTTTTCCGTACAACTGGATCCATGACATCCGGCTGGGATCGATGATCAGTTGCGAACAGCCGTCGATTTTGACATGGAATGTGATTTCCGCTGGTGGGATTGGCAGCGATTGCAGCCCCTGTTCCGCATTGGCGAGATCCGCCCCGTCCAGATTCCGTATTGCCATTCGGTACAGTCCCCGAGCTCGGCGTTCAATGGCTGTCCGTTCCAGATCGGAGACTGTTTTGGCAAATGCCTGCCATCGCTGAGCCAGGGCCAGTTGTTTCAGAGGATCCGCTGAATCGGACAAATCGAATTCCGCCAGCTCTTTTAATTCTGGATCGTTTCCTTTTCGAAGGAGATCCAGCCCCCCAATCCAGTCTCCCATAACGAAGGCATGGAACCGACCTAAGCGGGTTCGTTGCTGGGGTGTCAGAGTGCCGGAGGCAAGATCATTTTCAAGGGGGCTGATGGCAATGGCTGCCTGTCGATAAGGCTGATAGTGCTTCAACCGGTTTTGAATGGTGTTCTGTAATTGTTTGTTTTCCGTGGAGGCCGCCAGTTCCTGGGCAATGAGCGCCAATTGTTGTGCGGCGGAAAAATCTCCATGCTTGAAGGCGTTCTCTGCCCAGGCCCATGCAGCTCCGGGAAGATCGTCGCTGATGAAAGTGGTCCGGTTCTTGCGAAGGCTCAAGAGTTCACGGCGGATTTTCGATTCATCGATCTGGAATTCCAGGCGGGCCTGTTTCAGGATGATGTCCACCAGTTCAAAGTCGCCCGCTTCCGCTGCCAGCTCCCAGGCCGTTTTCAAAGCAATGTATCGTTGTTCCCGATCGGCGGTTGGCGGGAGATTTTTCCAGAACTGCTGGGCCATCTTCCGTCGAAAGGCATCTTCAGCCTGGGACGAGATCCGGGGAGGAGCGGGCAATGGTTCCCGCGCATTCAGTTTGCGTAACTCTGCTTGATCAACAACGACATTGGTTTCCAGTTGGTCCAGAGTTGTCGGTGCGCCTCGGGCGATCCAGCGGGTGATGATCGGAATCAGCCAGAGGCCATCATCGAATGGCTCAACAGTGGTATAAGAGATTCGCCCGCTACGAAACGGCATGGTGGCCAGCACCGGTTGGTTGGGGAGAGGAGCCTCTTTTTTTCGAGCGATCATCGTGATTGCAGGAACAGTCGGATCGATCGCCAGGTTCGCCCAGGACTGGACCCGTTCATTGGCGGGAACGCTCGCTTCAAATCCCTGAAAAAGGATGTCTGTCCGTCCGGGAACTTTCTGAAAAAGGCTGGTCTGAACCGGGCCGGGAGCCAGTCCGAATGCTTTGAGCCGGGAACTGTTCCGGCCATCACAGGTATTGTAAAGAAAGAGATGCCCGCCAGCGCTGACGAACTCGATGATATTTCCGAAGATCCGGTCTTTCCGCTTTTCGTCCTGATTCTCCGGACCAAAAAAGTCCATGTTATTGCTGCCGCCGATGATCGTGTGATAGGCGAGGAAATCCGGCTTCCGCGTGTCCCACGTTTTGGAAATCTCCAGCTTCAAATGATTTTCGGCACATGCCTTTTTAAGGGCCTCGGCTTCAACTTCATTCTGGCCAATGATGAACAGCACGGGTTGGTTGGCAGTGCGATAGTGAAGTTTCAGCGAGGGAAGCGACGGCTCATCCGCGTCGGTCCGCATACCTGGGACAAACAACAGACAAAGCAGCAGCATGGTCCGAATTCCGATCGGGACAATCCTGTTGTGCATGGCAATCATACCGTTGTTTTCCGTTCGAAAATTTCATCCCGGGAAATGGCTGTGAAAACAGGAACAAGGAGAAAAACACAAGCTCATTCCTGATTCCTGGCTCCCGATTCCGCTGGCATCTTCCAGATACGAATCGAGGCATCGTCGCTGCCCGAGACGATGCGTGTCTGATCCGGAGTCACGTATACGGATCGGATATTCATACGATGCCCCTGATAAATTTTCATCAACTTCCGGGAGGCGATTTCAAACACCAGAAGATCTCCGGGAGGAACCGGCTTTCGACTGGATGCAGTGCCCACAATCATAAATCGGCCGTCCGGTGAAAAAGCGATTTCATGCAACCAGTCCGGATGTCCTTCCAGTTTTCCAATGGGCTGGCCCGTATCGGGGTCCCAGAGAATCACGGCCTCTCCTTCTCCAGAGGTCGCGAGAATTTTTCCATCCGGAGACCAGAGAAGATTTCTGACAATCCCACTGGGGACCGCCCAGGATCGAAGCGGCTCGCGAGTTTTGACGTTCCATAACTTGATTGTTCGTTCGCAGGCTCCGGCAATGATGTCTCCCTCCGGGGAAGCAGCGATTGCATCCACAAATGGAAATCCGCTGGAAATTGTGCTTGGAACAGGGGCTTCGTTGAGCGTCCAGATGCGAACATCTCCTGCATGGTCCCCAATCGCGGCAATTTTTCGATTGTCTGAAATCGTGCGGGATCCGCTGCGATGATCAAAACCGCCGATGAGTCGAACGGGTGTTCCGTCCGCTTTCAATTCCGCGACATTCAACCCGCCCTCTTGCCGGTAATAGGAGAAGAGCAGCATTCTGGAATGGGCGTCGCTCCAGATTGCGTGCACGGAGTTTGGTAACATGGCCCGATCATCGAGCCGTTGCCCGGTCCGGGTGGAATAGATCGGCAATTCAAAGCCCCGGCAGGAAGGAATGACCATGTCCCCCTCACTGGCCAGGGAAAGATGATTCATCTCCAGTACGCCCAGATCGATGACGACTTCTGACTGGCCGGGGCCGCTGTCATCAAAAGCCCAGCGTAAAGACTGTTCATAGATTGTGGAACTGTTCTTCCAGCCGGGAAGGAAACAGCGTCCCTGAAGATGCTCAAAAGCGTTTTGGGCGGCTTCCCTGTCACCGGCAATCCGGGCGAAAAAGGCCATTCGTCCCCAGACCTGATAGGAATCCGGCAATTGCTTCGCCCAGTCCAGCAGACCTTGCCTGACGCGGTCCCATTGAAATCCATCTTCATGAAATTCCCGGAATTCCCCGATTTTAAAAGCACTGTATACAACGGCGGCATACGTGAACTCGCCTGTGATGTTCTGTTGATCGGCTGCCAGACGATTCGCCAGTTCATAGATGCTGCGGTTTCCTCCATACCAGTTGGGAGCCAGATAGACCGTCATCAGATGAATGGGATCCAGCCACCAGGGGTCGCTGGCCAGTGCCTCATGAAGCAGCGACTCCATCTGGTCCCGTTCATACCCCTGCAACAACCCCACCCGCATTTCCACCAGCGACCGATAAGCGTCCTGCGTCTCCTCTTCTTTCAGCGAATCCAGCAGATCTTCGGCGCGATCCAGAGAAGCCCTCATGATCCGCAAGGAGTCTTCCGGGATCTCCCGGAAGTCGCCATCGCCCCGCGCCGTGCCCGCCAGTTGCCGGACTCCCGCTGCCAGTGCCAGCGTGGCTGTGGAACTGGGACGTTTCCGAGTCCATGCTTCCAGTTGCTGAACGCGATCGTCAATCAGATGAACAGTATACTTTTCCTCGGGAACGGAAGGCTGTTGCAGACCCTGATAGAACAGGACAAGACAGGAGCGTCCCATGCGCGTCCTGGATTTCTCTTCCCGGAAATGTTGTGCGAGATCTTCGAGTTCTTCATATTTCCGATCGAGCAGCAGTTGATCGACTTTTTGAATCAGATCCCGCTCATCCTGGGTTTCCGACAGAACGGCATCCTGGGAATCATCGGGAGGCGCGCCCCGGACGGAAAACGATATCGGAAGTAACAGGCAGATGCCGAGCAGCCCCCTGAAGAGGTCTGCCGTCTGTTGAGAGAATTTCATCCGTGATTCCTGCAAGGTCGCAGTAACGATGCCCGGTTAAAACTGATGAAGGCGGACCATTTATCCTACTTCCGATCAGCAATCCATGCAAATACCTGCTCCATGCGAAGCCAGGGAGCGCAGAAACGGAATGGAGCTCCCTGGGGACATTTCACTTTCACTTCGCTGCGAAGTATAAACAGCGATCCGTTCACCAGAATTTCAGATAGGATCATCGTGGCTCTTCGCGATTCAATTTTGGAACTCAAGCAACGGATGCAGGCTGGAATTATCGGGCAGGACGAAATCATCGATCGCCTGTTGATTGCTCTGCTGGCGGATGGCCACGTCCTGATGGAAGGACTGCCCGGCCTGGCAAAAACCCGGTCGATCAAAACATTGGCCATTCATCTGGAAGCCACGTTTCGGAGAATTCAATTCACCCCGGATCTGCTGCCCGCCGATGTGACCGGCAGCGACGTCTACTACAGCCAGGATGGCGAAGGCAAATTCCGATTTCAAGAAGGTCCCGTCTTCGGCAATCTGGTCCTCGCGGACGAAATCAATCGCGCGCCGGCCAAAGTTCAGTCCGCCTTGCTGGAAGCCATGGAAGAGCGTCAGGTGACGGTCGCGGGCCAGACACATCCGCTCCCTCCGTTGTTCCTGGTGCTGGCCACTCAAAATCCAATTGAACAGGAAGGGACCTATCCTCTTCCGGAAGCCCAGATGGACCGCTTTCTGATGCATGTTGTGATCCGCTACCCCAGCGATGGCGCCGAACTGGAAATCATGCGTCTTGTGCGTGGAGAGGAGACGAAAGCATCTTCCTGTCAGGAGACCGGAACCGCCGCGCCGCAACAGCAGAAATTATCCGTGCAGACGATTCTGGACGCGCGGGCGGAATCCCGGCAGACACATCTCAGCGAATCCATCGAAAAATATATCGTCGCGCTGGTTTCCGCCACGCGATTTCCAGACAAGTTCGGAAACAAGTTGAAAACGTGGATTCAAGTTGGCGCGAGCCCGCGCGGAACACTCGCGCTCGACCGCACCTCGCGCGCCTGGGCATGGCTGGCGGGGCGGGATCATGTCCTTCCGGACGACGTCCGGAGCATGGCGGCGGAGTGCCTGCGGCATCGCTTGATTCTCAGCTATGACGCTTTGGCCGACGGCATTACCGCCGATCATGTGATCCAGGAACTCCTGACGCAGGTCGCGGTTGCATGACACCATTCCCAGTTCATGCCCCATCCGAGAAACACGCTGCTGAAGCGGAAGCAGGGGTTTTTGTCGACCTGAAGTCGCTGATCAAGTTGGAATTTCGAGCGAAAGGATTCACGTTTTTGCCGCACCAGCCGGTTCGCAGCCTTCTGGCGGGAAAACATGGCTCACGGTTGCGGGGCCGGGGGTTGAACTTCGATGAACTCCGCCATTACCTTCCCGGAGATGACGTCCGCACAATGGACTGGCGGGCAACTGCCCGGTTGCGGGAACCGCAAGTTCGCGTCTATACCGAAGAACGAGACCGGCCCTGTCTGCTTCTGATCGATCAGCGATTGTCCATGTTTTTCGGTTCGGGACGGGCCATGAAATCGGTTGCCGCTGCAAACGCCGCGGCACTGGCTGCCTGGAGAGTTTTTCATTCACAGGATCGGATCGGCGCCATTGTCTTTAATGATGATACCTGTGTGGAAATCGCTCCCCGGAGAAGCCGGCGGACAGTCCTTCAGATCCTCAACGCCATCGTTCGGCAGAATGGCGCGTTCAATGTGGAATCCCCTGTTCCCGTCAATCCCGGAATGCTGCACGAAGTTCTCAAACGGGCAGGACGACTTGCTCCCCATGATACGCTGGTTGTCCTTATCAGTGACGGGTTTGGAGCGGGCTCCGAATCGGTCCACCAGGCAAACCAGATTTCCGCTCATAACGATCTGCTTTGCGTATTTGTCTTCGACCCCCTGGAAACTGCGTTTCCGGCAATCGGTCCGGTGCTGTGCAGCGATGGAAATCAGCAACTGGAGGTGGACATGTCGATCCCCGCGTGGCAACGCGGCTATGCCGCCCAGTTCACAGAACGGCTCTCCAAACTGCAAACCCTGACCCGGCGAAAGCGGATGCCACTGATGACGCTTTCCACCGCTGAAGAAATTGGCCCCCAACTCAGAAAGCAACTGGGAGGACACCCCGGTCCAGCGCATATTAAACATGTTGACCAGTGAGGACTGGCGTCAGGAAGCCGGTGTTCATCAGGCAGCGGAGCATCTTGCCCCATCGCCCGGGAGCCGCTGTGAACCGTCACCCACAACCGGCCCTGTTCATCCGATTGAAACTCCAGGAAGTGATTTCCCCGTCCGAGCGTGCCGAGTTGCACTCGTCCATCTCGCTGAGCCAGCCGGTTCAGACCGGAATCGCTCAAGGAATTTTCAATCACCTCAGCGGGCAATTCCCGAGGCGTGGGATGCTTGTTGAAGGAAACATGCTGCAAAGCAGCAAGGGGAGCTGTCATGATTGCTCCTCCTGACTCTGGCGGATCTGTTTTTCATCCGAACCGGGAATCTGAAACACCAGTGTCAGTGAGTAGGGAGAGTGAAGGTGTTGACATCAATCACCAATGGCAGTAGATTGCCATGTGGCAATAAATTGCCACATTGACTGGAGATGTGATGACCAGAAAAAGTCCTGCGGAGGCGCTCGCTCGTCGCGAGCGGCAGATCATGGATGCCATTCATCGGCTGAGCCAGGCAACCGTAGCCGAAGTGCGGGCCCAGTTACCCGATCCGCCCAGTTATTCCGCAGTTCGGACGATGATTCGTCATCTTGAAACCAAAGGATTACTCCGGCACCGCCAGGACGGGAAACGGTACGTTTATCAGGCGACACAATCCCGCAGGGCAGCCAGTCGTTCCGCGCTACGAAAAGTGCTGGATGTCTTTGCCGGTTCAGCTTCAGATGCCGTCGCTACGCTGCTGGATGTTTCTTCAGACCAGCTCAAGCAGGCTGACTTCGACCGGATGGCTCAGCTGATCGAGCAGGCTCGTCGTGAAGGGAAATAGCATGAAATTCTGGCAGGAGGTGTCCGGATTGCTGTGGTTTGGCGGGAACATCGCGCTCAAAGCCACTCTGCTGCTGTTACTGACCTGGGGGGCCGTCGTCATTTGCCGGCGTGCTTCGGCAGCATGTCGGCATGCTCTCTGGTTCGCTGGCCTGTTCGGGATTTTACGATTGCCGCTGGCTGCAATCGTTCTGCCGGCGTGGCCGCTTTTCATCCTTCCCGGCGCAACAGCGTCCGCGCCCCCTGGGCTGTCTTTCGTGGGGAGCCGGCGAAGCGATCGTCCCGATGCGGTTCCGGAGTCCATAACGACTACGGCTGTCCTTTCGGAAACAGGCAGAATTTTGTCCGCAGGGGAGAAAGGCCATTTCACGCAGGATTTTATCCGGTCGGCAGCGGAGTCGAATTTCGTGACAGGGACTTCAATCAGGCAAAACGCAGAACGATCCTTGAGACTCTGGCCTGCCCTCTTGGGCAGCATCTGGATGATCGGCGCCCTTGCTTGCGGGACTGACATGACCTTGAGGTTGTGGCAAATTTCGACTCTCTATCGGACTTCCTTACCCATCGCTGACAATGATTTGAATGCCTTGATGAATCAGGTCCGAGAGCAATTCTCCCTGCGGCGATCCATTGAACTGAGAGAACATCGAGGCAACATGGTGCCGTTGACATGGGGACTCCTCCGGCCAGTGATCGTCTTGCCGGTGTCCGCACGGAACTGGGATCGCTCCTTGTTTCGCATGGTGTTGTTGCATGAGATCGCACACATCCATCGCTGGGACGCATTTTCTCAACTGGTGGGGCGATTCGTCTGTGCGCTGTACTGGTTCCACCCGCTGGCCTGGTTTTCTTTGCAGCGTCTTCGACAGGAACGAGAGCATGCGTGCGATGATGCCGTCCTTGGTCGAAGCGAGAAAGCGAGTGATTATGCGGAACAACTCCTGAAAGTGGCCCGTCATTGCCAGTCTTCGCCGAATGGATCGCTGGTTGTCGCCATGACTGGAGGGAGTCAGCTCGAGAAACGGATTCATTCGTTGTTCGACTCCACGCGGAGCCACAAACCGCTGGCTCCGACGACCACGTTATTACTGCTATTGACTGGTGCTCTTCTGGTGGGAACAGTTTCCACATTGAAACCGACCGCAGCCGCTGCGGCCCAATTGACAGATTCCTCTCAAGGGAAAAACAGTACTGAACAATCATTGCCCTCCTCCGACGGTCTTTCGGAAGAAAAACAGCGTGAGGGAGCGGTCGCAGACGGACCAGTTCCCAAGGAATTCATCATCCATGGTCAGGTCATCGATATGCACGGAAATCCTGTGCCGCGAGCGTGTGTGATCTATCAGGGCTGGTTTGATGGGGCTCAGTGGCCCAGCACTCATACAGAGACGGATGAAGGGGGAAAATTCCGCCTGGCCATTCCTTCCAAACTCCTGGGGGAGGATCCCAGACTTGCGCTCAGAACAGTCTGGGCTTGGCAGAATGGCTATTCGATCGGTACGGCGGGCATTCCCTTTCCGGAAAAATCTGGAATCGGAGAAATCGAGCCGATTCACATTGTTCTTCCGCCGCCCCATTCGAACGAGTCCCGGATCCTTGATCCTTCGGGGCAGCCAGTGGCAAATGCAAAACTGGTTCCATTCCTGATGCGGGTCCCGAACGGGGACGATCCTGTTGACGGAATGCATGGCCTCTATGAGTTCGTTCCCCAAAAGCTGCAAGATCAGGTTGCAACCAGAAGTAATGCGGACGGCCGGGTGGTTCTCGATTCGGTCCCTGAGTCCCAAATCGATCGGGTGAGCGTGACGACCGATCAATTTGGAGAGCAGCATTTCGGGGCGCCTTACAAAGAGCTTCGGCTGTCCGCTGTCGGAGCGATTTCAGGCGAGATCAAAGGAATTAAAGAATCCACGTTCATTTCTCTGGAACACCTGAAGAGCAGAGATTCTGACCCCAGCGCCAAAGTTTTGGTTCGGACTGATGATCAAGGGCGTTTCCATGTGCCGGTATTTCCGACCGGCCAGACGAAGATTCGCATGCTTAAACAAAGCGGACCTCAACTTCTTCCTGACGCAATGCTTCAAATTATCCAGGGAGAAAACAGGGTTTCTCTGGAGATGCTGCCAGGCATTCCCGTAAAAGGCCGGATGGTGGTGAAAGGGGCAAGTCACGGAGTCCCCCGGGCCAGGTTTTCGCTTCGTACGCATTGTGAAATGTATGGAATGACCGATGAAAATGGAGAATTCACGATTGATACCCTTCCGGGAGAAGCGACTTTCCAGGTCTATGTGCTGAACCCGGTTCCTTCTCTGGTCATGTATCCACCTCTCATCAGATTTCAGGTCCCCGCTGATGCGGAGCAGGTCACTGTTCCGGACATTGAACTGGATCCTGCCAGACGCTGGAACGGCACACTCGTCGATGAAGACGATCAACCGGTGACGGGTGTTTATGTTTTTCCTGCGTCCATTGACGATCAACGGATCGGGCTTCATCGGGTTCGAACAGACCGCAACGGCAAGTTTCAAACATTACTGAATGCGGAAGTTGTTCCGGACGGTTGGGGCGTCGTCTGGAAATGGAACGGCGAGGAAGTCAAAACAAGGGCTTTCATCATCTCGGAATCGCCCTTGATCTTGCAGACGACTTCCCGGCAGATCGATAAGCGGTGATCATACTGAAGTTGCGTGAATACAACAGCCAGTTCGCTGGATCACCGAGCAGATCGGGGAGGATCTGGCCCGACGTCGAACCGAGCGGGAAATCATCGAAGAATTTCCTCTTTGTCGCAATTTCTTTAAACCAGTGTCGCTGGTTCAAGGACTATATCGGGAGCTTCAGCAGTTCCTCGATGAGCGAATCGATACGCAAACCTTCGGCCTCTGCTTTGTAGTTCAACAGAATGCGATGCCGGAGTACCGCAGGGGCATTGGCTCTCAGATCATCCAGCGTAACATGGGAGCGGCCTTGCAGCAGCGCACGGGCTTTTGCTGCCAGAACCAGGTATTGTGACGCGCGTGTGCCTGCTCCCCAGCTGACGAACTTTGAAATTGACGGAAGAGGATTCTCCGGGCCGGGGCGACTGGCTGCGGCAATCCGGACTGCCAGCTGGATCATTTCCCGGGCAATGGGAACGTTGCGGACAACCTGCTGGAAGTCGAGAACGTCGTTTCCGGAGAACAGGGCCTGAATCGGCTCTGTTGTCCGTGACGTGGTCTGTTCAACAACTCGAACTTCCTCTTCCTCCGGCAGATAATTGATGACGACATTCAACATGAAACGGTCAAGCTGCGCTTCGGGAAGCGGATAGGTTCCTTCCATTTCAATCGGGTTCTGTGTGGCGAGCACAAAGAACGGCTCTTCGAGCGGATATCGTTTTCCGGCTGCTGTTACCTGATGTTCCTGCATCGCTTCCAGCAACGCAGCTTGCGTTTTGGGAGGTGTCCGGTTGATTTCATCCGCCAGAATCACGTTTCCAAAAATAGGGCCGGGAATGAATTTCAGGTTGCGGCTGCCATCCGCTGATTCCTGGAGAATTTCCGTTCCCGTGATGTCCGCGGGCATCAGGTCCGGTGTGAACTGGATCCGTTGAAAACGCAAATGAAACAACTGGGCGATTGACTTCACCAACAATGTTTTCGCCAATCCGGGGGCTCCGGTAATCAGGCAATGTCCTCCTGAGAGGAGCGCCACCAGAACCTGTTCAATGACCTCCTGCTGGCCAATGATCACCTTGGAGAGCTCTGTGTGAATCAGCTCACGACTCTCGCGCAATTTCAGGACAGTCGCTTTTTCCTGTTCATAGCGGTCCGCAGAATGATCCGACATTTCAATTCTCCCAGGGGCGTCGTGATGCAGAAATCGTGATGCAGAACAAGGGCTGAATTCTCCTCGAACGGCCTCGCTTTCGCCATGCGAAGGAAGATTTTCCTCTTCCCATGTGATGGAACGCGTTTAAGGCCAATCGGTTTCTGCCTGCTTCTTTTCCGGCCCAGTCTCTTCTTCCGCGCATTGTGCAGGAGATTTTTTTTGAAAAGCCTGAAATGCATCTTTACAAATCAGAATCGTTGCATTACTGTTTGTGCAACAATTTTGATTGGAGATGTTGCATGAACGCTGCCAAGTGGGTCTTGAGTCGCGAGATGTTTTTGGACGAAGAAGAAGTGGCCTTGCTTCGGAAGCATCTGGTTCACGAACGAGAACGAGCCATAACGCAATCGCAGGAACGCGAAGCGATGACAAATGAGCTCCTCGTCAACAGCCTGATTTTTTCCGGGCTGAGAAATTCCGAATTTTGCCGGTTGCGACTTTCCGAGACCGTGCTTGGGACGGGGGAATCTTCTTTTCGAGTCCGCGAGCGGCGGGGAGGGATTCGCACGGTCTTTGTTCCCGATTTTGTCAGCGAGATGATTCGCCACTACGCCATGGCCTTTCGATCATGGCGAATATCGCAGGAAATCGATCCCGATGACCTTTCGTGTGAACTCCTCCTCAACAGCCGGGGGCGTCCCTATGAACGGACCGGGCTTTATCGTCGGATCGTCAAAATTCTGACAGCAGCTGGTTTCGGGGATCGGGCCAGCGTTCAGTTTCTGCGGCACACATACGGATTTCTGGGCTATCAGCGCAGCGGAGGCAACTTGCTGTTCCTGCAAAAGCAAATGGGCCATGTTCATCCCATGGTGACGAGCGTCTATGCCGAATTTGTGGATGAAGACTATGGACAACTGGCCAACGTTGTCGGCGGTCAATAGGTCAGGCACATCGCATACTGGTTATCGACGTGATTTCAAAATGGAATCCGGAGTTTTCCGGAGGACTTCTGTCCCGTCCCCGTCAATGTGCTTTGAATCACAAATGGTTCGCCATGGCTCAATGATATTTCGGGTTCATCGGGCAATGCCTGATCGAATGAGATTTCTGTTTGTCCCCCCCTTATTCTTCAGGAGATTTCGATGACACGCGACGAAATTTTGCTTCGGGTCCAGGATGCACTTGTGGAGACGCTGGCAGTTGAACCGGAAGATGTGATTCCGCAGGCCCGCTTCTTTGAGGATCTGGAAGGCGAGTCCATCGACGTTCTCGACCTCTCTTTTCGTTTGGAAAAAACCTTTGGAGTGAAGATTCCCCTCCAGGCTCTCAGTGACCACATGCAACTGACTCCTGCGGGAATACTCACGGAAGAGTCTGCCGATGCATTGGCGGCTCGGTTTCCGTTTCTGATGAAACTTCGCGATCGCCAACAGATGATGGAGCACCCTTCGGACCTGTTCAATGTGCAAACGATCGTTGATCTTGTGGATCACTTTCTCCAGCAGGAAAGTAAAGCGTCGTCACAGAATTCGGAAACGGCCACGTCCGGCCAGATCGGAAATTCGAAATCTTGAGTTCATTCCGAAAAGTCGCCAAGCGGCCGCCGATTGTAAAACTTCGGGCAAAACGTGTCGAAAAATGGCATTCCAGCAGATATGATCTCCTTTCTGTTTCGACCTGCTCTCCGTTGCCACGCAGCGGAATGCTGAGTGCAATTCCAGGCAATTGGACTCAAAAACTGCTGTTTTCCGTTATTCGGCTCGATTTCCATGCTGCAACTTCCCATTCTCGACGACTCTCCCGCGCCCCAACTGCAAGTCCTTCCGGGGAACGGTTCCGGAAAAGGGACTTATGCCTTTATCAGCCTGGGATGCCCCAAGAATCTCGTGGACAGCGAGAAAATGCTGGGAAGTCTGGCACTGGATGGCTATACCCTCGTCTCTCAACCGGAACAGGCCGACTTCGTGATTGTGAACACCTGCGGATTTATTGATGAGTCTCGCAAGGAATCCAAAGCGGTCATTCAGGAAATGCTGGACCTGAAAAAAGAAGGGAAAACACGGGGAGTGATCGTTGCCGGGTGCCTGCCGGAACGAGTCGGGGGAACACTGCTCGAAGAGATGCCGGAGATCGACCATATTGTCGGCGTGTTTGGCCGGGACGAAATTACGAAAGTGGCGGAACGTCTGACTGGAGGGCATCGGGAGCAACGGGAACTGTTCCGGCCCGCTGCCATTCGCGCTCTGGACGACCGAGCCCGACTGCGGATGACTCCCAGCCATTATGCCTATCTGAAAATCTCCGAAGGTTGCGACCGCACCTGTACTTTCTGCTCCATTCCGAAGATGCGGGGCAAGCACGTCACCAAACCGATCGAAATGGTGATGGAAGAGGCTCGCGAACTGGCTGGCGATGGCGTTCGCGAACTGATTCTCGTGGCGCAGGACACCACGTATTACGGCATGGACTACTACGGCGAAGTTCGTCTGGCCGAATTGTTGCGGCAACTGGAAACCGTTGAAGGAGTTGACTGGATTCGTCTGATGTATCTGTATCCGGTGAACTTCACGGATGAACTGATCGACACGATCGCCGGTTCCGGGAAAGTTCTGCCTTACCTCGACATGCCGCTGCAACATATCAATTCCCAAGTGCTCAAGCGGATGCAGCGGCGTGTCAATCGGGACAAGACCGTGGAACTGGTCCAGAAGCTGCGAGATCGCATCACGAATCTGGTGCTGCGAACAACATTTGTCGTCGGCTTTCCTGGAGAGACGGACGCGCAGTTTGAAGAGTTGTGTGATTTTGTGGAAGAGACGCGGTTTGAGAGAATGGGAGTCTTTCCCTATTCGCTGGAACCAGGAACGCCAGCGGTGAAACTCGAGGACCATCTTCCCGAAGAAGTAAAACTCGCCCGCCGCGATGCGCTCATGGAAATTCAGCAGGAAATTGCGTTCGACTGGGGACAGAACATGGTGGACTACGAACTCGACTGCCTGATTGACGAACCTTCTGATGAACCGGGGATCTGGATTGGGCGGACCTTCGCTGATGCTCCGGAAATTGATGGGAACGTACTCGTCCAGGGAGACAATCTGCAACCGGGCCAGATGGTTCCCGTAACGATTGTGGAAGCGGACGATTATGATCTGGTGGCCATCGTCTCCGAAGATGAAGACGAGTGAGCGGAATGAATCCTCCCGTGCGATCGCTGAACATTCCCAACCTGATCACCCTGTCACGGCTGGTGCTAACATTCGTGGTCCTCACGCTGATCTGGTATGAACGATACTGGATTGCGACGACCGGCATCTTCATTGTCGCGGTCGCCACCGATTTTCTGGACGGATATCTGGCACGAAAGTGGAACCAGATTACGCCGCTGGGCCGGATACTGGATCCCTTCGTCGACAAAATGATTATCGGCGGGACGATGATTTTTCTGGTCGCCTTGCCGGAAAGTGGAATCAATGCGTGGATGACGTTTGTGGTCATCGCCCGGGAAATGTTCATCACCGGCCTGCGTTCCGTGCTGGAGGGGCAGGGAATCGATTTCTCCGCGAAAATGAGCGGAAAATTGAAGATGCTGCTGCAATCGATCGTGATTCCATTCTGCTTATTGTCGTTGAGCCAGCTCTTTTGCGACCGCCTGGGAAGCTGGCATTCGGCATTCCTGCTGACGCGGGACATCCTGTTATGGGCGATGGTGTTCATGACTCTCTATTCCGGGGGCGAATACGTCATTCGCGGCGGGCGGGCAATGTCGGAACGGAGAGCGCGCTCATGACATGGGAAAGGTCGTCCTGTTCACAATGCATGCTGTCTACAACATCGGGCGGTCTGGATCCTCAAATTCAGAATTCAACAGAAATTCCCGGAGGGTTCGTGGTGTTTGCTGCAATTCGGAAGGAGCAAACGTGAACAGCGTCACGATATCCCGTTGCGTTTCCTCCGGAAGTTGATCGAGATGGCATTCCACCATTTCATCGCGTTTCTCACGAGACAGGTTTTCGAATCGGGAATCAATGATCCGGACTCTGATAGAGGCGGGATTGTATCGGTAAGCAGCCGCATCTTCAAAAAAAGATCGCAGATGTGTTTCGACCATTTTTGTCTCCGGAGTACGTTTTGCCTCCCAGAGAGGTGTTGCTGTTGTCATGTCATTTGTCCTTCCGCCCATTCATAAACGGCCCGCACTGTCCTTAAGAGACCTTTGGTCTCTCCGGTGTCTCTTCTGCCGGTTTCATACCGCAAATCTGTGGTCCAGTCGAAGCGTCGCATGCGTTTGGCAAGTTCAATGCTGAGCATGATCCCATGCTGCCGTAGACGATTTAACAAAACTTCCGGGCGATGATTATTTGCTCCGCGCGTCAGATCTTTCAGAACATCCATTTGATCCATTTCGGCAGTATAATGGAGGATCAAGGCTTTCAGCGAACATTCAAGAGAGTAACCGCCTATGTACTGTGACTCCAGATTCAACAACAGCTTTGCCATGATGTGTTCCGCAGCATCGAGTCGTTGCAAAGCAACCTTTAGAAAATCTCTGGACGTCGCCAGTTGCATGGTGCCGCTTCCGAAATCCTGACGTTGATTGGGGGCTGAATGACTTCGAATCTCACTTCAGCAGATATTGACATCGAGATGCTGCTTTATTCTACAAGCTTGTGAATTTGCTGTCATTAGACCAGTTTGGTCTTTATTCTATCACGCTCGGCCTTGAATTCTTTGTGTTTTTCTGGAATCCACGTGAGACATCATTTGCAACTCCGCTCTCATCATTGAATGTCGATTCCAGCATGTTCACAGTTGAGTCGTACGGAACAGATTTGGAGCGTTTTCTTTCGTTTCGTTTCATAACATCAGATTTCATTACTTCCAGTCGAATCGCACACATTCATGAACTCATACTCTCGTCCTTCCCGTCCACAAGGTACCCAGCGGCGGGAGGCGAAGTTTCCGCTTGATCCCTCTCTTCTGGTGCAGCGACCGCTGGACGAAGCCCCGGAACAGACTCTGCCGATCGTCACGCTGAAATCAACAACTCGCAGCTCCACGGTGTTTCGTAAACGGATTGCGGACGTCTCCCCCCGGACGAAGCACGGGGATCTGGTCTGCGTACAGACCCAGGAAAAAGAAGTTCTCGGATATGGACTGTGGAATCCACGTGCGGAAGCGACCGTCCGGATCTTGAGTTGGAGTCAAATCCCTTCCCGTGACGGCTGGTGGCTCCCCCGCTTGCAGGACTCCGTCAATCTGCGATGTCAGACGTTGCGACTGGACGATATGACAAACGCCTACCGCATCCTGCACGCGGAAGGGGACAGCCTGCCTGGAATTGTCGCGGACCGCTATGGCGACGTCCTGTCAGTTGAAGCATTTTCGCTGGGAATGTATCAGCGGGCCGAAGCCATCGCCCAGGCTCTCGCGGAGCATCTCAGCGTTCCGCACTGGGTTGTTCGTCCCGGACCAGCCACGCTGGAGCAGGAAGGTTTCGCTGCCGGCGGATTCTCTTCCCCCGATGCACCGCGTAAAGTGCAGGTGAACGAGCATGGGGTGAATTATGAGGTCCATCCGTTTGAAGGACACAAGACCGGATTTTTCTGCGACCAGCGGGACAATCGACGACGGCTGCGATCGTTCTGTCGCGGAAAAACGGTGCTTGATCTTTGTGCCTATACCGGCGGGTTCGCGATTAATGCCGCGCTGGCAGGGGCGAAAGAAGTGACCGCGGTCGATCTCGATGAAGAAGCAATCAAGTTCGCCCGCCGCAATGCGCAACTGAACAAGGCCCCTGTCAAGTTTGTTCATGCCGATGCATTCGCCTACCTCCGAGACATGCAGCGGAATGGAAAAACCTATGACGTTGTGATTCTCGACCCACCGAAGTTCATCCGCAGCCGGGAAGAAGCCGCCGAAGGCCAGTCCCGGTATTTCGATTTGAATAAGCTCGCGGCAGCACGTGTGGAGCGCCAAGGCTTGTTACTGACGTGCAGCTGCTCCGGGTTGTTTTCGATGGACGAACTGACGCGAACGGTCCGCGCCGCGTGCGGAGAGCGCCGTCCCCAGTTGCTGTCAAGAACGGGAGCCGGGCCAGATCATCCAGTGGCCCTGAGCAACCTGGAATCGGAATATCTGAAATGCCTGTGGCTGCGGATGGACTGAGAACTCGTCAGACATACAACGGATACGTCTCATGTCCCCGTTCAAGACAATGCAGGCGGACATTCGCAATCAGGGACAGATATTCATTCTGATCGTATTCAAACCTTCCGGCGAACAGCGGTCAATCTGGCAGAAAAGCTCTCACTCTTCCTGGCCGACGTGACGGCCATCTCTGCCTCTTCAATGACCGGCACCGGCAAGACGCTGCCCCAGCCAGACCGAATTTCGTTCGGTCCTTCTCACCGCGGATCTCGCGGACCCATTAACATCAAATTTACGCAACCATTTCAGGGAAAAGAAGATCCGTTATTTCCTGATGGGAACTCCCTTGTGAAAATTTCCATAATCCATAAAAGTTACCAAATTCTTGTCAAAACTCCTGCATGAATCGACAAATTAACATGTCGTTGTTCGTGTTTCCAAATTGAGCAACGTGGAAGTCATCCGCAGGGATCCGGATGAGGGAGTTCAAGCGTTTTCGCGGCATGGGAAATCGTCGGAAAAGGCAACAGTGATTTTCTTCGCATCTGAACGTCAGGGCGAAGAGAGGCTGTTGTCAGCGGGCAGGTGTCAATGTTGTTGTTGGGGGGCAACCCCGTATCGTCGCCAGGCATCCTCTTATCATCTCCAGTTTGCGTGTTCAGCGACCCTGTAGAATCGGCCTTCGTGCGTGATGAAGCCAATCGGGAAGTGAGTCGGGAAGAAGAGTTCATTCACTTGCTGATGGCCTCATACCGGTCCATGTATTCCTATGCGCGGGCGCTGGTGCAAAATGCCGAAGACGCTGAAGAATGTGTCCAGGAAGCCAGTCTGCACTTGTGGAAGAGGTTTGATGATTTTGATCGTGAAGGGAGTTTTTCGCATTGGGCGCGGGGTTTCATTCGCCGGGTCGTCAAAAACTTTCACCGAAAATTCCGGCCGCATTATCTCTCCCTCGACGACGATCTGATTGACAAACTGGCATCGACGCAGGGAGGAGCACAAGAGTTGCTGGACTTGCGCCGCGAACGGCTTGCGGTTTGTCTGAAACGATTGTCATACGCGGACCGAAAACTGATTTGCAGCTATTACGAACATGCGGAGTCCATTGCCGCCATGTCCACCATGCTGGGACGTTCTCCCGCAGCCATTTACCAGGCCTTACGCCGTACGCGTTTGTTGTTGTTCCAGTGCGTTGACCAGCAGTTGAAAAAAGAGACTTAACCACAAATGGCGCCGGACGATTTGAAACACATGCAGAGCGTTCTGAAAGCCGTTGAAGAATGGCACGCAGGCACGCTGGATGAACTGGAAGCCTATCGTCTGAAGGAACTCCTTCGCAACAGTCCACAGGCGCGACAGGTCTTTATCGAATATGGCGACATGCTGGCGATGCTGGATCTCCATGCGGAAGCGGAATCCAGCGAGCGGGGGGATTTGTTGGCGGCGCGAACGCTGGAAAATGAGAGTCGCCATCACCGGCGCCGGATGCTTCAGGGGGTCACGATTCTGACTGTCGTCACCTGTCTTGTCATCGGCGCGGGAATTTTACTGACACAACATCGGCCGCTTCCAGTCCTGGCAATAAGACCCGCAGATTCCAATAGTCCAGGGTTGCCGTTGGCAACGGTTTCCGCATCGTTTTCGAATGCCGCTCCCCAGTTACCTCCCGATCCGGAAAGCGAATTGTTTCTCAGCAGTGTTGCCGCAGGACGAACATTTTTCACAGGGGAACAGATCGTGATTTCCGCCGCCGATTTGTTTGTCGAGTTGAAATTTTCGAGTGGCGCTCTCCTCCTCGTGCAAGGTCCGGCAACACTCGAATTCACGGACGAGCGGTCGGCGCGTCTGCTTTCCGGGCGCGTTCTCGGGAAAGTTCCCTCTCAAGCCAGCGGATTCACCGTTTTCGTTCCACATGGACTCGTTCGCGATCTGGGGACCGAGTTTGCCATTACCGTGACAGGGAACACGGCGGATGTGGCAGTCTTGTCCGGAAGCGTGGAATGTGAACTTCCGGAGACCGTTGAAAGCACAACGCCCCGACTCCAGGTGAGCGCCGGAGAGAACGCCAAAATTGATGAAAGCGAACTCATCTCCATCCCCGGTTCAACGCCGCATCGCTTGCTGGAAACGCTGTTGGGTTACCGGGCCGGAATTGTTCGTTTTGACGGCCAGGTCGAGTTTCAGTCGGGCCAGTCCCCATTGCCTGGAGAAAAACGGGGACAATTGAATTCCCGCGAACGGATTCTGGTTTTTCCGGAACGGACCCGGATTCCATTCGCCTGGCGGAAACAGTCCCGGAAATTTCAGGAACTTCCTACCGGCGATGAAATTCCAGCAAGTGACGTCCCCCGGGTCCTGGTGACGCCGAATCATTTTTCCACGGTCCCTCTGCTGGAACAGGATCAGGACGAGATTCACATTGATTCTTATCTGATGGAATTTGCTCCCGTTGGCAGCGAACGGCGGATTCTGGTTGGTTCAGTGACGTTTCAGCGGGAAATTCTCGGCGTGATCACCCGAACCGAAGGGCTCCTCCGCAGCGATACTCTTTCGACCGTTCCCGGTTTTGTCCAGGCATGGAAAATGGCTTCGCCGATTGCCCGCGGAAGCAGCGAAGGAGGAGACAAAGTCATGATCAGCGAAGACGCCCGTACGCTGACCGTGATGCTTCAGGCCAGCGGGGCCGGGGATCAGTTACGCATCTTCGTCCGCTCGGCCAATCCCCCCCAGTCAGACTGAATGAAGGATGGCCTTGCTGAACGAAGCATTCCAGGAGTCAATCATGAATTTGTCAGAACAATCTGTCGCGCTGTTCCCATCTGCCGGTTCACGGCGGTCCGCATTCACGCTGATTGAACTGCTGGTGGTGATTGCCATTATTGCAGTGCTGATTGCCTTGCTGCTGCCCGCGGTCCAGCAGGCCCGGGAAGCGGCCCGGCGATCACAATGCAAGAACAACCTGAAGCAACTTGGGCTGGCATTACATAATTATCATGACCTTCACAACATTTTGCCACCAACCGCGATTCATCCTGGAGCAGCCAGTTGCGATCTTTACATTCCCGCCTCCGGCCCCAACAGGCAAGTGTTGAATCATACCGGGTACATGTTGATCCTGGCCCAACTTGATCAGTCTGCAATTTATAATCAAATTAATTTTTCCCTGCCAACTGGATATGCAAAATATTCATCCGCGACTTATCCATGCAGCCTCTCGGTTGGCAGCCCGGTTGCCTATCAGCCGGCAACGAACAATAAAATTTCCGTGTTTATCTGCCCCAGTGACAGTTTCGACCGCTCCCCCAATACCGTGACTGCGGCAGGGCAAAACCGGATGGAAAATGCACACAGGACAAGTTACGGATTTGTTTCTCATCGAACAAATTACAGCATTGTTCCATTCAAATTCCCGGAAACGTCGGCAACAATGGAAAGGCGTCGAGCGGCAATGTCCTATAACAGGTCCGCGCGTTTTTCAGACATCACGGACGGATTGTCGAACACAATGCTCATGATCGAAACGCCATTAAAAAAGGCGGTGGCGACGACATCCGCCAATAGTAACTATGCTGGTCCCTACTGGAGCCACTGGACATACTATTTCACAGTCTCCCCGCTCAATGAAGGAATTAATCGCCCTCGGCCGGCCTATACGGACTTTCCCCCACTTCCCTTTTCGTGGGGGGCGGGAAGTGCACACACCGGTGGATGCCATACACTTCTGGGCGATGGCTCCGTGAGGTTTCTGAGTCAGAATCTCGACACCGATATCATTGAAGGGCTGACATCGGCTTCCGGAGGAGAAATTCTGGGAGATTTTTAAACCGGCCAGGACACAACGGATGAGAAACATTTCGATCCCGGAACCGTGCTGCGGAACAATTCCCCCCGCGATCCTCTTCAAATCTGCCCGGGTGGATACAGTCATCACCATGTACTGGCGATCTACGAATGGAGTTCAACAGAATGGGTTTCAATTGTACGAAAAATGACCACCCGCAAACCAGCATTGCCTGTTGGGGGGCTTGCCTCTTCAGTTTGCTGCTTTCCGCGTGCGGAACTGGAGGAAAAATCCAACCGGTGACCGGCAAGGTTCTTTTTCAAGGAAAACCCGTTCCGACCGGGCATGTCACATTTGTTCAGATAACAGACAATGGAGATACTGGACGCAAAGTGAGTTACCAGATTCAGAATGGCATCTATCAGAGTCCGGAAGGAACAGGAATTACACAGGGAAAAGACTATCTTGTGGAAATCGACGGTTATAATGAGACAAGCCCGCAAGATGAAGGACAGCAAAGGTTGTTCCCCTTGTGGAAAACGAAGTTGAATGCGTCGCTCAGCGAACACAACTTGAATTTCAATATCGAACCTCTTGCGAATTAAAACCAGAATTTCATCAGGATCAACGTGAGACACCATTTGCAACTCCGCTCTCAAGGATGAATGTTCTGAAACGGTTTCATTTCGAGGGAAATCCGGCCTCTCACCTGAAAACCATTCCCTATTGAAGACTGGTTCCAAAGGGGCAACTTCGGTTGGTGGCTGTGGAACCGGGCGCAGATTTCAATTGCACTGTCACACTTTACCAGGAGCAACGATGCAGAATTGGAAGCGACGCGAGTTTCTAGGGGCCTCCATGGCCGGTTTTGCCGCGGGAACCAGTTGGATCAATCTGGCTTCGCACTCTTTTGCCGCAGAGAAGGACAAGAAAGAAACGAAGAAAGAAGGCCATGAGAAAAGCAAGGACCCCAAGTCGCCCGGACCGGATGCTCCCGACACATTGATGCTCACCTGGCAGCGCGATCCGACGACAACCATGACCGTCCAGTGGCTTGATCTCGACACCCCGGCTCGTGGCGCGGTTCATCTGGCCAAATGGAAAAACGATGACTGGGAGAAGCATTCCGCGGAACCGCGTCCGTATCAGAATACGGACTTGAAATTGTATCGCTGTGAATTCACCGGGCTTGTTCCGGACACGGAATATCAGTTGCGCGTCAGTGGAACCGGCCAGATTCTGCGTTTTCGAACGATGCCCGCCAAGGCGACCGACACGATTCAATTTGTCTCGGGCGGCGACAGTGGTATCGGAAGTGACGCACAACGGATCAATGGGATTGCTGCGCGGCAGGAACCGCGATTTGCCTTGCTGGGAGGAGACGTGGCCTATGATAACGGCAAATCTCCCGAAACATTCACGCAATTTCTGCGGAACTGGCATTCACAGATGGTGGACAGCGAAGGCCGCCTGATTCCGCTGATTTCCTGTATCGGAAATCATGAAGTTCAGGGCAAAACGACCGATCGCCGCATGGCACCGCAATACCTCAGTTTTTTTGACGGGATATTTCCGGAAACAACCTATGGAGTCTTGGATATCGGAGATTATCTGAGTCTCATTCTGCTCGATTCCGGACACCTGTGTCCGGTTGAAGGAGAACAGACCGACTGGCTTGAGAAAACATTGAAGGAACGGGGGGATCGCCCGCATGTCATTGCTGCCTATCACGTGCCCGCTTATCCTTCTTATCGGGTGATGGAAGGAAAAAACGGAAAACCCGGGACGGGACATGCCCAGCGGGAAAACTGGTGTCCGCTCTTCGAACGCTATCAGGTCGACGTGGTTCTGGAACATCACGACCATACCTTTAAACGATCACTGCCGTTGACCAATGGAATGTATGATAAAAATGGCGTGCTCTATCTGGGGGACGGTTCCTGGGGGAAATTGCGAGCACTGAACGAACCGGCGATGCGGCCTTACCTGGCCCGGGTCAGCAGCCACAATCATATGATGGTGCATCGCCTGGAAGGCAACGATCGTTTTCACGTGGCCCTGGACGCCAATGGCAAAGTCGCGGATGTCTGCCATAGCACCAGTAAACGTCCGGCAAAACGGGGATGAATTTCCCGGAACCGGTCTTTCGGAAATAATCATTTGCAATGGTTTGGTTCCTGCGTCTCCTCACAAAGTTCTTTGAAGGAATTCAGTATGTCTTTGAATTGGTGTCGGCGATTGGCGGCCCTGCTGGCGTGTTGCTGGTGTACCGAGAGCTTTGCCGATCAATTGCCTCCTGCTCCAGCAGGGTCATTCAGCTTCGTCATTATTCCCGACACGCAGGCTTATCTGGGCAAGGGGACAAAGTCACAACCTGACAGCCAGGATCCGCTGACGAATCCCATTTTTGAAGCCCATGTCGACTGGATCGTTCGGAATCTCGACAAACAATCCATCGTCTTCGTGAGCCATGTCGGCGATATCGTTGACAAGAACGAACAGCAACAATGGCAACTGGCCCGGCAGTGCATGAATAGGATCCACGGCAAGGTTCCCTATGGAATCTCCGTGGGAAACCATGATATGACTGCCCAGGGAGATTCCCGCCTCTTCCAGGAATATTTCCCACAGGCCCGGTTCGCTGATTTTCCCTGGTATGGAGGATCCTTTACCGGCGTTCCGGATCATCCGGAGATTTCCGGAAACAACGCCAACAGCTATCAGCTTTTTTCAGCAGGAGGTAAAGAGATTCTCTTTCTCCATCTGGAATGCAACGCTCCGGATCATGTTGTGGAATGGGCCAACGGCGTTCTGAAAGCGCATCCCGACCGGATGGCATTTATTACGTCCCATATGGGCTGGGGACCGCTGAAACGTCCTCGGAAAGCAGAAGATTTCAGCAATGCTCCCAAGGGGCGGATGCAATGGACCAAAATTCATGGCGAACGCGGAAATTCGCCGCAGCAACTCTGGGAAAAGTGCTATTCCCATCAGCCCAGACTGGTGGCGGTTTTTTCCGGGGATCAGAGCCGTACCCAGGCAATGCATGTTGCCACCCCCAGCGAACATGGGAACGTGATCCATGAAATCCTGCAGGATTACAGCACCGGGTGGTTGCGGCTGATTCGCTTCCTGCCCGATCAGAAACGGGTCCAGGTGTACACATTCGACCCCAAAAACGAAACGCTATGTGAAGGCACAAAGAAAGTTCCAGATAAAAAGGAGCACCAGTTCGAATTCGCGCTCCCGTAATTCTTCCTGTGCTGAAGAGGGGAAAGAATAAAGGCAACTTTGCTGCTGTCCCGCAAATGGTTTTGCACAAGAAATCGGGGCGGGGTCTGGTGTGCGGATCATCCGCAATCCTTATCGGTTCACGGACCGGCCCCGACACTTTTGGGGCAAAACCAGTGCATATGGTCGGGACTCTTTCAGCCTGCGAGGATTTTGGGGAAACTTGAATTTCATTGGTTGCGATTGGATAAAGCCCGCTGCGCCGGTCTTCTTCCAGCTTTCCGTTCAGTGCCAGGAGTACTGTTTCAGAATGTCGACGTCCAGAATCTGACGGCGGACCAGTTTCCAGAACTCACGGATTTTGTTACGGGCGATATAAGTTTCCGCGGACAGGACTTTGAAAATCAGTCCCGCGTTATTGGGGAGCCGGCTCGTTCCGGCTGCCCAGCGCTCTTCACGATTGAATCCAAAGGGGGCCTTCTCAAAGATTGGATCGAAATGATGTTTGTCAGTCAGCAGAATCGCTGTTCCGAACACATCGAATTCCCCCATGATGCCGGCCTGCCGTAAATTCTGCTGAGACGGATCGATGATCAGTTTTTCGGTGAACAGTTCGGCTCCCCCGGGCCGCTGAGCCCGGAGGGTGGATGAGACCACGTCGAATTCAAAGAGTTCTCCGTGATGTTTCCGACCGCCCATCATCACTTCCGCATATAAAAGCGTGGCCCCTGGCGAGATGGTGATGGAAGTTTGCGTGACGAAACGGGTATGCCGATGGGGAATGACGGGATGGGGAATATATTCGAAGTAAGCCCCTTCCTGGACCACGATGTTCTGCACTTGCGATGCAAAATTGGCGTCCATCTCCTGGACCTTCGTGGCGGACTGGGTTGTCAGATGGGCCATGGCGCCGGCCCCCACGGTAACCTGGATCGTATTCCGGTCTCCCTGAAGAATGCCTCCCGCATTCGAGATAATGAAGACGCATGGCATGTCCGGAAGTTGCTCGTCGAAATAAATTGCGCGATGGACAATCAGCGGAGCGCGACGATACAGGTCAGCGAGAATGGTTTTGCCATGACGCTGTTCGAACCCAAGTCGTAATTCCGCCACCTTGCCCGGCGAGCCGGTCGGCAATTGTGGTGGTTCATCCTGATAAGGAGCCAGTTCCGGAAGTAAATGCAGCGGTGTCATTAGTCAGCGTTGGCCAGATCGAGATCGAAGAGAACATTTTCACGAATTAACCGGGCCAGTTCCGGGATCCCTTCGTTCGCCTTGCAGTTCGTGAAGAGATAAGGTTTTTCCCCGCGCATCATTTTTGAATCGCGGTCCATCACTTCCAGACTCGCGCCGACATACGGAGCCAGATCGGTTTTGTTGATGACCAGAATATCCGACTGGCAGATTCCCGGGCCGTTCTTGCGGGGAATTTTATCTCCCGCTGCGACATCAATCACATAGATGAAATAATCCACCAGCGCCGGGCTGAATGTCAGGGTCAGGTTATCTCCTCCCGATTCAATGAGTACCAGGTCCGTTTCCGGAAACCGGGCTTCCATGTCTTCCACGGCTGCCAGGTTCATGCTGGGATCTTCGCGCACAGCGGTATGCGGGCAGGCCCCGGTTTCAACGCCGATAATCCGTTCTTCCACCAGCACCCCTTTCAGGGTCCGCTGGACATGTTTGGCGTCTTCTGTCGTCACGATATCGTTGGTGACGATGAGGATTCGGACTCCCATTTGGATCAGCAGGGGAGTGAGCGCTTCGATCAGAGCGGTCTTTCCCGATCCGACCGGGCCGCCGACGCCAATGCGTGTAATTTTCTTCATCAGTTTTCCCCTGGGGATGATTTCGCCGCGGAACGGGATGAACCCCCTCCGGCCAGTCTTCGGCATGCGGAAGAGTTGCTGAAAGAATTTTCCCGGCGATCAGTTCATAAACATTCGTACTTTGGACTTCACATGGATGCCGGCAAAAATGTCCATCATGGGAGCATAGTTCGCCATATCATCAATCGTCCGTTCTTTCACTCTCTGGTAGGCGACGGCTGCCAGCTGGTTCACTTGAATCAGGATTTTTTGACCGTCCAGGTAATTCATCTTCACAATCCGCAGGGCCGCTCCGATCATCATCGAGGCGACTCCGTATTGCTGAACGGCGAAGGCGACCTCTTCCGGAAGTTGCATCCCCGCAAAAACCACTCCCTGGGCCACGGCATATGTTCCCGCCAAAGCTCCCGATTTGACTTGTCGCAGCCATTCCTGCAACACCGGCTGCTCCGGAGAAATATGCAGGGCCATTTCCGCGAGTTTCTTTCCCATGCGCGTCGACATGGTGCGAATCTCTTCATTCATTTTGCGGTTGTACGAGGCATGATCGGCAAGGGAAATACGGTCCAGGTTTCCAGCCAGCGTTCCCCGGTGAGATTCCAGCAAGGCAATCCCATCACCCGTGGCAGCCTGTTCCACCGCGGTTTTGATGAACTCCCCCAGTGTTTCTGCATTATGGACGATTCCCAGTTGAACCGCCGTTTCCAGTCCGTTGGAAAACGAAAACGAGCCCACCGGGAGAGTGGAATCTCCCAGTTGCAACGCGGTCAAAAACCCGGGCAACCCCCAATTGTTTCCAACCGGGAGGACGGACTGGGAAAGAGCAGTTTCCTTCTCATTTTGTGACACGTCTCCAGTCATGATGCCGCCGGAGAAGAATCGCGGTCCTGGAGATGGGAATGCGGCGTGGAATTGGCTCCGCCGAATAACCGGCGTGATTCATGCGGGGCGAGATACGGAATAATCTCCGTTCCCGGCAGAAACTGGTAAGTGATGTCCGAAAACGCATGGGTCCTCATGACGGAAGCCATCACCTTGCGATCCACGGTCAACGGAACGTAAATCTTGTTGGTTTTGACAATGGCGGGCCAGTGTTGATTGCCGAGGGCATGTCCCAGTTCAAAGCAAAGTTGCGATAAGGCTGCGGAATTGAGTTTCAGGGCTTCCGTCAGATCAATGGCCAGAACGTCCTGTAACTGGATGCGGGCAACGACCGCGGTTTTCGAAGTCTCATCCCAGGTGAGAATATCCCCGTCCCGCAGTCGAACGCGGCGATCCAGCGAGAGGGCAATTTCCCGACCCGACCGGGTTCTGGTCCGAAGTCGATTTTTCTGAGCCTGCCACTGGTCGAGTTCGAGATTGTCGAGAGTTCCCCCCTCCAGGCGATGTTTCCAGTCTTCTTCATTCAGGTTCCCCTGAATGGACTCGATGATCAGCATTGAAAATTCACCTTTATCCTCTTGGAGAGACTCACCGGGATGTCCGTTCTCTCGTCCGATTTGACCAAAGCAGCCTTGCACAAAATGATGAGATGCCATTCAGCGGCAAGAGGGGACTCCGGGGTGGGCCATGCACAGTCTCTGGTGATCGGCAGTGCGAAGCGGACTGTTTTTGTGCCAGGCTGGAAAATAAAACTGTGATCAACTGAAGAAATACAGCTGATTCAGCGAAATTGTTTTGGGAGGCGTGGCTGTGGCGTGGACACCGTCCACTTTGACAGCGAACGTCTGCGGATTCACCTCGATATTGGCGATGGTTGAATTCCGAACCATGTCCATTTTGGTCAATGTGCGGATCCCGTAAACGGGGAGCACTTCTTTCTGGAGGCTGAGGCGATCTTTAATGCCGTTATCAAAGGCCAGTTTTGAAACGAACGTCGCGCATGTTTTGTGCCGGGCGCTGCCAAAGGCTCCAAACATGGGACGATACATCATCGGCTGGGGCGTCGGCAACGAGGCATTCGGATCGCCCATATTCGCCCAGTTGATCATCCCGCCTTTAATGACGAGTTTCGGCTTGACTCCGAAGAACGCCGGTTCCCAGACCACGAGATCCGCCATTTTTCCAGGGCTGACTGATCCCAGGACATGGCCAATTCCCTGGGCAATCGCTGGGTTGAGGGTCACTTTCGAGACATACCGCAGAACGCGAAAATTATCGTTGTTGGGGGAATCTTCCGGTAGTTTTCCCCGGGCTTTCTTCATGAAATCGGCGGTTTGAATTGCCCGGGTCCAGTTTTCACCAACACGTCCCATGGCCTGGGAATCGCTGGTGATCATGGAGAGCAGTCCCATATCGTGCAGCACGCTCTCAGCGGCGATGGTTTCCGCACGCACGCGGCTTTCCGAGAAGGCAACGTCCGAAGGAATTTTCGGGTTCAGGTTGTGGCAGACCATGATCATGTCGAACAGTTCCGCAACCGAGTTCACTCCGTAAGGGAGTGTCGGGTTTGTGGAACTGGGAAGGACATTCATTTCGGCAGCGAGCTTGATCACGTCGGGAGCATGGCCTCCGCCGGCTCCTTCCGTGTGGAACGTATGAATCGTACGGCCATCAATGGCGGCAATGGTATCTTCGACGTACCCGGACTCATTCAGCGTGTCCGTGTGAATGGCAACCTGGATGTCGTATTTATCAGCGACTTCCAGGGACTGACGAATGGCGCCTTGTGTCGATCCCCAGTCTTCATGAATTTTCAATCCGGTGGCCCCGGCATAGATTTGCTCCACCAGCGGTGCCCGTCCGGATGAATTTCCTTTCCCCAGGAATCCGAAATTGATGGGCAATTCATCCACCGCCCGCAGCATCATTTCCAGGTTCCAGGGGCCGGACGTAATGGTCGTTCCATTGGTTCCATCGGTCGGGCCCACACCTCCTCCCCAGAAGGTTGTGACCCCGTTGCTCAAGCCGTGATAGACCTGCTGCGGACAGATCATGTGAATATGACTGTCCATTCCCGCTGGCGTGACGATCAGATGCTCGGCGCTGATGGCGTCGGTCGCGGGTCCCACAACGAGGTTTGCGGTGACGCCGTCCATGGTATTGGGATTCCCCGCTTTCCCGATGCCAACAACTTTCCCCTGGCGAATGCCGATATCCGCCTTGACCACTCCCAGCAGGGGATCCACGATTGTCGCATTGGTGATCACCAGGTCGAGCGCTCCAGCAGCGCCGGTCAGGGTGTTGTCCATCCCCATGCCGTCGCGCAACGTCTTGCCGCCGCCGTAAACGGCCTCGTCACCATAAGTGCGATAGTCTTTTTCAATTTCGATGAACAGGTCGCTGTCGGCCAGGCGAATTTTATCACCGGTCGTGGGGCCAAAGAGATCCGCGTACTCTTTCCGGGTCATTTTCGCCATGACTCGATCTCCGTGAATTCATTGTGTTGAGGGAGCGGTGCAGGAAGAGGGAAGAACGATGAGTTATTTTTCATCTTCGGGATGGACGAATCCATAATGTTCCGCCAGACGCATCGCGACACCATGGTTCGGACGATAAATGGAATCGTCACCCCCCGTCCAGCCATCGACCAGATTGGCAAAGCCATAGATCCGGCGTTTTCCCCCAAACGGAATCAGGTTGACCTCACATTCGTCCCCCGGTTCGAAACGGATTCCCGTGGTGGCGGGAACATCCAGGCGCATTCCAAAGGCCTGGCTCCGATCAAACTTCAGAAACCGGTTCACTTCGAAGAAATGATAATGGGAGCAAACCTGAATCGGCCGGTCTCCGATATTTCGAACCTTGATTGTCACGGGAACACGACCCGGATTGATTTCAATATCGCCGTCAGCAAGGACAACCCCGCCCACAGGGACCCGATCCGCTTGTTTCTTGGCTTTGCTCATGGGGGAATTCCTTTACAAATATGCGCCCGATGAAAACAGGGAAAGTAACCAGGACCCGGCAACTACTTGATCGGCTCATGGACGGTGATCAGCCGGCTTCCGTCCGTAAAGACCGCTTCCAGCTGAACAAACGGAATCATGTCCGCCACTCCTTCCATCACATCATCCTTCGTCAGGACGTTGGCGGCGAGTTCCATGACTTCTTCCAGGGTTTTTCCTTCGCGGGCTCCATCCATGGCTGCCGCGCAAATGATCGACACTGTCTCCGGATGATTCAGCTTGATTCCCTTGGCTTTTCGTTTCAGCGAAATCTCCGCCAGAGAATAGATCAGGATTTTTTCTTGTTCTCGTGGAGTCAAATGCATTTTTTAACACTCCCTGCCGAAGATTTCACAAATTTTGCGATTCCAGTGAAACCGCCGCACACATATTCTTTCATTAATTCCGAAAACGGCACGTCGATTTTTTTTACGAACAGCCTGATTTCCTGTACTGATTACAAATGCTCTCTCAGAATTCAAATTGAACGCTGGAGCAGGCATCTCTCCCCAAACCCAAGTCCCGACAGGGCACTAAAGCCCAAAGTTAATCGCAATCCCGCAGATCATCATCAACATCCCGGCAAAGGCATGGCTGAATCGTTGAAATGCGGAAACACGTACCACTTCCGCTCCTTTTAACAGGATCAGGACGACCCCCAGCATCGTCGCCACGGTTGTTATGGAAAAGAGTGTCCCCACAAGGACGACTCCACTCCAGGAAGATTCTGCTGCGGGATACATTAACAGCGGAATTAATGGTTCGCACGGGCCAAAAATGAATATCGTAAAGAGAATCCAGGGTGTCAACCGGGCGGAGGTTTGCGTCGCGGATTCAGGCATCGGGGATTCCGATGGATGCGAATGGCTCCTCGTGTCGTTGTCGTGATCGTGCATCATAACGCTCTTTTGAAGATGCACATGCGGCGCCCGCGTCCCTTTCAAGCTGTAATAGATCCCCCACAGGAGATATCCGAGCCCGAATGCGGTCAACAGCCAGCCGGCCGCCCGCCCGCGACTGGCTTCGATCTCTTCCAATTGGGAAACGACTGTCCCCAAGGCAATTCCGATCATACCCAGAAGAACAGAACTTCCCACATGTCCCAGACCGGCCAGAAATGTCACCCAGGTTGTCTTGCGGGTCGACCAACCTCCCGCTCGAGCCATGGCGACAAACGGAACATAATGGTCGGGACCACAGACGGTGTGAACAAAGGCGATTGTCACAGCGGCCACACAGAGAAGGGCGATATTTGGATCCACTGTGAACACCCGGCGGAAGACGGAAAAGAAAACCTGCCCAGACAGAAAAAACGGTCCCTCGACGGCCTTGAGTTCGAGGAGGCTGCAATCAACTGTGCGCTACAAATGGGTTTTGATTTTGAATAACGACTTCATCTGATTTTTACATCGAATCACACCTGTCATATCAATGTTTATTTCAAATCGCTTTTATTTCTGACTGCTTTTGCGGAGATAAACGGCTTGATCAATTTTATCTAATGCAATTGAAATCCAGCACGAGATCACGAATGGAGCTGTTAATGCAGACAGACCTAACTGCGGGAAACGATCGGTAATCGGGGCTGATAAACTGGCGGCGACCACCGGAAGCAGGATTGAGGGGCGATAGAGCGCCATTCCCATTGCGGCCAGGGCTCCATTATATCCATATAACCCCTGCCCCAGTGCCGTTTCAGGAACATGCTCGGTAATTCCGGCAATCAGTCCGATAATCGAACCGACCATCGCCCATCCCGCCAGTTCCGGAGAACAGAGCAGAATTCCAATCAGAAACAGGATGCCCGTCAGGATGTTGGCCTGAAACATGACTTCGCTGATGCCTGTGAAAATCGCGGTTGCAAAGTTCAATCCATGGCTGTCCGGGGCAATCGGAGGCGGAGAAACCGCGGTGACATGCGCATTTTCAGCGACAAACAGCAAGACCCAGGTGATGATCACAAACGGAGCGGTATATGTCGGAAATGGAACGCGAACCCGCATGGCATTGGTCAGCAGCGTGCCGGCAATGGAACCAATCACAATCAAGCCAAACGTGGAGGGATGGGGCTGAAAGCGAAACAGAAGGGCGATCCCGACGAGACTGGAATTGAACCCGTAAATTCCCTCTTCAATTTCTTCGCGATCCAACCGGAGGGCCAGTGCCGTCAGCGTCCCGATGACGCTCCCAATCAAGGCTCCGGCGGCAGTGACGGGAGAGGCCACCGCGATTCCCAGGAGAAAGAACAGCCCGGTGACGGCACTGTTCTGAAACATAATCTGCCCGATTCCGGTGAATGGCGAAAGCCATAGCCGGGTCAAAGAATGTTTTTTTGATGGAGAAGGCTCTACGGGCGATTCGGGTTGAGGCACAGTGCGATTCCTGAGGCACGGAAATGGAAAACGCATCGTGGAGGGAATTTCCCTCACCGAGTGCCATTGCAGCAGTTGCGGCGGCACTCACGGAACTTCATTTTGAAAACAGCTTTTATAACGATCTCTTATAATCATCGACCGGTCAGCTTGTCGACATTACGGGCAATAAAAAGTAACTCTTTGGAAAGATTTTTCCCCACTACCGAGCTTTGTGCAAAACACAAGGCAGGCCCATGAAGTCGAATCCGCTGTGCGGACCACTATAAATTGTGGACGGTCCGCACAGTGATCCCGACACGTTTTGCACAAAGCCCATTGTCTGTCAAACGATCCCCATGCAACCGACCAGATGGAATCGGCCGCTGTGAATTTGTGGAAACGTTACTGTTCCAAATACGGTGAAAATTCAAATACGGTGAAAACATTGAAAACATTCAGAGTTTGCTTTATCGCTTCCTCTATTTCAGCGTTCCATGCATTCCCGCTTCATGAAAAGCCTTTAACATCGCAGCATAATTGACTTTGTCGCCGTGAACGGTCATGGTTCCCTGTTTCGGCTGCGTGCTGACGGACTGAACGCCGGAAACAGATTTGGCCGCCCCTTCGGCAGTCTTCACGCATCCGCCGCAGCAGAGATGCAGATGAGAAATGTGAATTTCATTGCCGGTCTTCGAGGCGGCGATTTTGAAATCCGGGCTGGAAGCAGATGTTTCGCCATAAAATCCCGCTTTGGCGAGGGATGCCAGTCCCCGTTTCGTCGCGGCTTCATCGGTCGTCTGAAAGGTCACGGTTTCATCGTCCTGGCTGACGTTCACGGCCGAGACCCCTGCCACTCCGGTGAGTGCTCCCGTCGCTGCCTTGACGCACTTCCCGCAGCATAAGTGGACCCCTTCCACTTTCACTTCCGCTGCCCAGATCGCGGATGTCGCCATCAGGCCATAGGCACACAAAATTCTCAAGTTCGAAATGATGCTGAATCGCAACATGGAATGCCCTTTCATCATGATGAATCCGCGGAGTGGGAGAGGTTGCCGGAGAATGTTTTGTTCGGAAGACGTTCCGTTCAACGCCAGCATCAATCCTTATTTCCGGGAACGGGATGGTCTGAAAAACATCAGGCTCTGTGGATTTTCTCTCTTTTCATTTTGAAAAGGGAACTCCTGGGAACGCATTTCGTCGAAGCATAGCAATCCTGCTAAAGACGTGAAAGTCCCGGGTTTCCGGACCCGCAAAATCCTTTCAGACAGGCGAACCGGAACTGATTTCGCTACGCTGGTGAGGATGGAATTCACGCGTCCGACCCCTGATTGGCAGGGTGCCCGGCGCAGCCGGTTTGTTCCAGTCGCCGCCAAAGTCATTCACGTTGCACGAAATTCTTGTTAACTGCGACAATTCAGCACGTTTGCAGTGTGAGAAGGCAGTCATCGGGCCGTCAACTTTTTTTGCAGGATTGTCGCGGTTTCTATGTCAGACTCCATCCCCATTCCCGTTGATCCCGCTCAGGAAATCCGCATTCCGATTCCAGAACTTCAAGCAGTGGTAGAAAAACTGCTGGTGAAGAGCTCTTTGTTTCAGTTCGATGCGAAAGTCGCTGCGGAACGGATGCTGGAAGCGGACCTGTATGGGGTCCCTTCGCATGGCGTGGCAATTCTGTGCCGGTTGCTTCAGGCAATGGACAATGGAGACATCGATCCCCGGGGGCGAGTTCTGACGCTGAAAGAAGCCCCCTGCTTTGCCGTGCTGGAAGGGAGCCGGGCGATTGGCTCGCTGGCCGCCAGCCAGGGGGCTCTTCTCGCTTCAAAAAAAGCTCTGGAGCATGGTGTGGGAGTTGTGGCGATTGGAGATAGCCAGACCTTGGGAGCAGCAGAAGTTTATGTCCGATTGATGGCTCGCGAAAACACAATCGGTATCTGCATGACGAGCACCGGCGGGGCCACCGTCACAGCGCCTGGAACCCGGCAGGGGGCCGTCGGAAACTGCGCCCTTGCCTATGCCATCCCTGTCAGCGAAAGTCATCCGCTTGTCTTTGACAGCGCCTGCGGGGTGGAATCCTGGGGAAAATTGAGGCTTTTACAGCGTTACGGCGTCCCGCTTCCGGAAGAGATGCTGCTGACTCGGGATGGCGAATTGACGAGCGACCTTTCCCAGGCAGCAGCGATCTTCGCCAATGGGGGAGCACTTGGATTCGGCCTTTCGATGCTGTGTTCCATTCTTGCGGGGCCGCTGAGTGGAGGCTGGATGCCCATTCACAAAAAACGGCGGGTCGATGCGGAGGATTCCCAGCATTTTTTCCTGGCGCTTGATCCCGCAAAATTCTGCGATATCGAACGGTTTCAGAATGAACTGAAATTGACACTTCAGGAAATTCGCGATCTCCCTCCGGAGAAAGAGTCGGAACCGGTCCGAATTCCCGGTGATCGGGGAGCCATGTGCTATGCGGATGCCATGGAATATGGCGTTCCCGTGCATAGATCGATTGCGGATGAGATTCGAAATCTGGCAATCAGGAAAAAAATCGACGTTCCGTGGCCCGCTTCCGGTGATTCCATATGATCTTCTCCCGGAGCGTGCCTCCAAGTTCAAGACGCGGATGGACAGTGGCTGTGCTCCAGCCGGGCGGTCTGAACAATCCGGCTATGAAATCTTAACCATGCCGAGATCTGCGGGGGTTCCGGCAGGAATTCATTCAGACTGTCCGTGATTGTAGTTGCCGAAAATATTTGGAACTGATGCCGGGAGAACGGGATGATTATCGGAGTCCCTGTGGAAGTGAAGCAGCATGAATATCGCGTGGCGATGTTGCCGGTGGGCGTGGAAGAATTAACCCGCAAGGGACATCGTGTTCTGATCCAGGCCGGAGCGGGTGCCGGAAGCGGAATTCTCGATCAGGATTACCAGGCCAATGGGGCCGAAATTGTAGCGACTTCCGAAGAGGTTTTTGAACGCGCGGAAATGGTGGTGAAAGTCAAAGAGCCCCAGGAGCAGGAATGGCCGCTGCTCCGCCGGGAACAGATTCTCTTCACCTATTTTCATTTTGCCGCCGACCGGGTATTGACGAATGAAGTTCTCAAAACCGGCGTGACCGCGATGGCCTATGAGACATTGCGCGGTCCGCAAAACAGCCTTCCCTGTCTGATTCCCATGAGTGAAGTGGCAGGGCGGATGAGTATTCAGGAAGGGGCCAAGTATCTGGAGCGCCCGCAGCAGGGACGGGGCATCCTTCTGGGAGGAGTTCCTGGCGTGCAACCCGCCCATGTCACCGTGCTGGGGGGCGGGATTGTCGGCAAGAACGCTGCCCTGATTGCTTCCGGCTGCCGTGCGAATGTCGTCATCATGGATGTGAACGCGGATCGGCTCCGGCAGCTCGAAGACACCATGCCCGCGAATGTGACCACATTGTTTTCCGACCGTCACAACATTCGTGACCAGCTTCAAATGGCTGATCTGGTGATCGGCGCCGTTCTGATCCCCGGAGCCCGCGCTCCCCATCTGATTACCCGCGAAGACTTGAAAGTCATGAAACCCGGCGCGGTGATCGTGGATGTCTGTATTGACCAGGGGGGATGCTGCGAAACAAGCCGTCCGACAACACATTCCGAGCCAACGTTCGTGATCGACCAGGTTGTTCACTATTGCGTCACGAATATGCCGGGAGCGGTCAGCCGGACAAGCACTTATGCCTTGTGTAATGTCACGTTTCCCTATATCGCGCTGGTTGCCAATCGTGGACTGTCGGCAGCCTGCAAGCAGAATCTGGGACTGTGTGACGCGGTCAACATGCACCTGGGCCAGGTGACGAACAAGGCCGTGGCGGAAACTTTCGGCATGAAATACGTTCCCTGGAAATAGGGCAAGGACCTGGGAAAAGAAGGACCATAAGCCGTCCTTCAGTGGTCCGCATCTCACGATTCGAGAATGTTTCGCGCCGCCTGATAGGCCCGAGCTCGTTCCCGGTTAATGGCCAGGGTCACATCCTGTTCCGCCAGCCCCACACGCTGGGCATAGGTCCGCAACAGACGGAGTTCTTCCCGGGAAATTTGGCCGTCGGCAAGGACCGCCACAATGAGTTGGTTCAGCATGGCCATGGCCTGCGAAGAATTCTGGGGAAGCGGGATTTCAATTTCTCGAACCTGAGCCTGGCGAATGATCTGGTCGAGTTGCTGCGGCGTCACTTGGCTGCGAGCAGCCAGTTGTTCCAGCGCCGCCCGTTCCCGGGGATCGAGGACATGGTCAGCCAGCATCACCTTTGCCAATAAAGTCAGGGGCAATTCAGCTGCGGCCGGAGGCATCACGCTTCCCGAATCGGCCCGGGAACTGGCGAGATGTACCGCGTGAGCCTGGGCCAGTTCCGGAGAATAGGATTCCACGGCGCGCAGCACCCAGTCGAACTCCCCATTCGTCAGGCAGGCACCACAATAAACGCATTCCCCTGCTTCGTTCACTTGAAGGGGCGCTCCGCAATGGGCACATCCCGCCGAGGTAAACGTGCCTGCGGGAACAGACTGAGCTCCATGCCTGCGTTCCAGGGTGAACAGGTGCGTATAGATCGTCTGGTCCCGTAAAACGGTATCACGCCCGGAGACTTTATCGATCAGCGTTCCGGACCAGCGGACCAGGACCCGCAACTGATCCATGCCTTCGGTGACGGGAATGCCGTCGATCAGTTCGACCTGCCCAACGGCCGGGTCTTTCCAGTATCGGGCATTGGACGACATCTTTTTGATGAAGATGTCCCGGAATTCGGGCATCAACACGGGAGCGGCATATTTGCCATCGCGATAAAATTCCGCCGCCCGCATCCGCCAGAACATCACCGAGACGCGATCTTCCACGTGCTGCACATTGAAACCGGGATCGGCGGCAACCAACTCGGCCATGCCCGGAAGTTGCTGCTCCACTTCGGGGACCTGCCATTCGGATTCCTGGGTAATTTCCGTTAAGACCCAGTCGTATTCGCCGGAATTCACTTGCGCGCCGCAGGCGGGACATTTGGCCCGGTCGACAATATTCAGGAGCGCGCCGCACCGGGGACAGTTCCCTTCAATCGGTCCGTGAGTTTTCAGCGACTTCGCCCCGGGCCGGCGGCAGAAGGACCAGATCTCCACAAATGCTCCGGAATGCTCAGATCCGGAGATTTTTCGATCGGTTTTCAAGTTGAGATTGTAGTCCAGAGCACTCGCCTGAATGCGAACATGCAGCGTATCAAACTGGCTCGTTGAAAACAGGGCTGCAAGATCCGCCTGCTGCACCTGCACTTTCTCCATGACATTCCGCAGTTCTTCCGCCTGCTGCATCCCGATCTGCAACGAGAACCGTTCAAAAATTCCATCGCTGACAAATGGACGAATCGTGGTGAGATCCTGGTTGCTCCAGGCATCCTGGATTTTGAGAAAGGCGGTGCGGGCCCGCTGGAGAAACGTTTGGGGAGAGAATTCGGGATCGCGGGATCGAATCTGCTGAAGAGCCGCCTGCTGTTCTTTTTCCGCCTGCCGTTGCCGTCCGCGCCGAATGGTTCGAGTCACATGCTGCTGCTGAGCCTGCTGGGAACTGAGCACAATCAGGATCACAATGATGATGATAATGATCAGCGCGACATGCGGAGAGACAGGAGTGCCGCCGCCGGAGTAGCCACCACTGCCGTGATAGCTGCCACTGCTGAATCCCCCTCCGCCAAACCCTCCTCCGCCGAATCCTCCCCCCCCGCCCCCTCCGCTACCCCCTCCGCCAAAACTTTCCCCCCCTCCGGCGCGAGCAAAGGCGATGCCCGTACAGGAACCAATGACCAGGACCAGCACCAGTCCAACAATGACCGCAAAACGCCAGTGGAATGGCTTCGCGGCATGATCGTACTGAAACGGGGAATGTTGCGTGTTTGGAGAAAAGCGTTGAGCCATCGGCATGACGGGAATTCTATTCGATTGTGTTCGTACCACATTGACTGCGTTCCGCCACGCGGGAACCAGTTCTTTTTCGAAGGGGACACACGCGGCACATGAGTCCCTGTGAGAGCAATTTGCTCTAAAGCGGAGTTTACAAATGGTATATCACGCGGATCCTGGTGAAATACAGGGAATTCAAGGCCGAGCGTGATCGAACAAAGACCAAACTGGTCTAATTCGAAACAGGTTTTTTTGCCGGGGCCGGTGCACCGGCTTCTTGAATCAATTTGGAGTTCAGTTTTTCCATCGCCAGTTTCAATGTGGGAGCCAACTTGTGGGCCGCTTCATAATCGGTTCGGGCACCGGCAAAGTCTTTCATCGTTTCGCGGTTTTGAGCACGTTTGACATGGAACTGAGCCAGCCCCGGAACCTGGTTGATGAGACGGGAATACATCTCTTCCGCTTGCGGATATTTTTTCGCCGCCACCAGTGCCTGGGCACAGACGTATTGGGCCAGCGGCCAGTCAGGCTTGAGTTTGAGGGCCTTCTCCGCTGCCTCGACCGCCTGGTCATGCCGGGGGCTCTTCAGCAGGCTGTTCGCGCTGACCACTTTCTGGAATGCCTCGGCAAATTCCGGTTCGATTTCCGTTTTCCGGGTGGAAGGGAGATCGATCTCACGGCGGCGCAGTTCGATCATCGCCATCACACAGTTCCATTTATTGGTTGTGGGGGAAGCCGCCGCGATTTTTAACCAATGGAGACCATCCTCTTCGCGACCGCGGAGGAGGAAATTTTCTCCGAGAAAATAGGCGTAGTTGGTTCCGTCACCCGCAAGCATGGCATGGTGGTAACAGAATTGGCATTGAGCTGGAGAAAACGTGGGGGACTTCGAATCCCGGGGCCGCAGTGTCAGTTCAGACAGGGATGGTGAGTACACGAGGTCCTCGTTCGGACGATTGATCATCCGATCGAGCAATTTGTTGCGTTCCGGAAGATTCTGTTCTTCTTCACATGCGATGACTCCATGAAAGCCCCAGTATCGGGAGGCTTTTTCCAGTTGCACCAGCCGTCCAATTGCCTCCAGCGCCTGCGGGAAATTCCGTTCCATCAGAAAGAAACAAGTCACTTCTTCGTTGTAATTCTTCTGAGCCTGGCTCAGGCCCTCGATTGTCTGGAAACAGAACTCGCGGGCGGCTTCGAGATCGCCGCGGCCGGTCCGCTGGCACCAGAGATACCATTCCAGCCAGGAATTGTTATATCGCTCGGAAGCCGCTTGAACGTATTTTTCACACTCTTCCCACTCCTGGAGTCCTTCCAGGCAGCGGGCAGCACATAACAGGCCCCAGCCGGAATACGATTCGGCAGCTCCCAGGGCGAACGGACGCGCTTTCGAATACTGGTCTCGGCTCATGTACCATTCTGCCAGCTGCCATTTCACGCGGGCTTCATCCAGGCCGAAGGAACTTAACTTCAACGATTCGAGTTGTGTCTCTTCCCATTTGTCGTATTTGCCGGTGCGGCGATAAAACTCCGCCAGCAACCCGTAGTTTTGAAAGGAAGGTTCCAGTTCGATCAGTTTTTTCCAGCATCGCTCTGCCGCGGCCCGGGTCTTGTCCGAGGGAGGGGTCGTGTTTTCGTGCCGCGATCCCAGAGCCTGCAAAACGATGGTGGAAGGGGAGTGTTCTTCCCATTCCCTGGCTTTACTGCCCACATTTTTCCAATCCACCTGAATCCTCGCCACAATGGTTCCCGGACAGTCGGGGCTGACGACATTCAGGAATTGGAGCATTTTCCGGCGCTGATCCAAAGGAGCATGGGAGTCGCTGGCGGTAATCAACATGTCGGCCAGCACGTTGTCCCGTTCCGCCCAGATGAGATTGATCGCATCGGCCAGTTTGGGAACCTGCAACCATTTGATGCGGTTCAGCAGTTTCCAGGCACTTTCGGTGACCGGAAGGGCGATCAACGCGGGAACTGTTTCCGAGAGCGCCTTCTGTCCCTGGCTTGTATCCGTATCAAAGATGCCGCACAGACGTTTTGCCGGATGGTCCCGCAGCAACAACTGAAAGAGTGGCTGCATGGACTTTGTCGGCAGCCCCAGACTCCATTCATTTGTCTGCAAGATCTGCAACGAATGAACGAAGTGCAGGTTCTGCACCAGCGTGGCGAGCATCGACAAAGATGGCTCGCTGGTCTCTTCTGCTGGCGTTGTCTGACGCAGCGCTTTGACCAGATCCACTGTTTTCAGAATCGCTGCTCGTGAATCTTCGGCTTTGGGAAGTTCCTGGGCCAGCGTCTTGATTGTTGCGGGAAGTCCGGGAACCGACTGTACGTTTTCCGGAAAGGAAACAAGAAACTGGCGGAACTGGGTCTCGCCGACGCTTCGTTGCAGTCCGATTTGCGGCTCGATGGACATGGCATAGGCGGCTCGGAAACATTCCGGATGCTCCTGCATGAGGGCATTGATCGTTCGGACTCTGCGATCGTTACTGGCAGAGAGAATCCCCATTTGAAATTGAAAATAAGCCGCATATTTCCGGTTCTTTTCCACACACTCGGCCAATGCTTTTTCATCCCAGTTGACGAACTGTTCCAGACTGAATCCCCAGTCGGGAGTAGCGTCTCCATCTCCCAGCGTCTTCGCCCGTTCGATCTCCGCCCGGGCAATGTCCCCCCGTCCGCACAATCCCCAGGCGAAGCTGCGGCTCCATGCAACGGCAGCATTGTCCGGATGCAGGTGAAACGCCCGTTCGGCATACAGCAGTGAGCGGGCCTGAAAAACCTTGGATTCGGCCCCCCAATGAATTTCCGTCACACTCCCCAGCATCGCGTAAATTTCCACGATCCGGGCAAGGACCGCGGGATCTTTCGGGGCTTGCTGCAGCGCGGCATGGAGTTTGCGCAAGAAGGCCACCTGGGCGATGAATTCCAGCGGAACATCATCGTCCAAGTCGGTGTCCACTTTGGACGATTTCCGCTTCCCGACGGGAACTCCGACAGACTTCATCCAATCCACAAATCCGGATCGGGACCATTCTTCAGCTTGTGTGACGGTCTCGGGAAGTTGCTGAAGCTGTTCGGATTTCAACGCCGCTGTCCATGGAGCCGGCGGAGCCTCTCCGCTGGTGAGCGCCAGCGTGAGAGCGATCTCTTCGGGATTGGCGGACTTCAGATCCATCCGGAAAACATGCTGGGCGGAATTCTTCTGATCGACATGTTCCCGCAACAGGCGATCGCGCGTCCAGGCATGCATCTCTTCGCGGGCGGAAAGCAGAAACGCCTGGCGAATTACTTCCCGGACCAGGAGTTTTTGAAACGGCCGCTCCTTCTGTTGACGGTCTTTCTGCTGGGGAACCTCAAGGACCACGACCGCCGGGACCGAAGAAGACTTCTCGGGAGTTTTCTCTTTTTCATCCGCGGCAAACAGGAATGGACCACTGATTCCCACGATCAGGCAGATCGCAATGATCAGACGGTTCAGCCAGTCAGGACGGAAGACCGGAGCCCCCCATCTCCAGATCGCGAATGACTCCGAGGAGTCCAACGCAACCGGCCTGACCCAGCCGTGGCCCATGTGATTCCGACCGCACAAAGTCATCGCCCGCAACGAGACTTTTGATTGTTGACAGCGCGAGTGTTGAACGCCCATGGAATCCTCCGAATAGCGAAGAGATGGTCCCGAAGCAATTTGCATTGGCTTTTGGTCAAGATCGGTTCTTCCCCACTTTATCGCAAACAGCAAAGAATTTCATGGCATCCACTGTTGTTGAATGGCGTCCCCTGTCGTCGAGGCATATTGTCGAATCAGGAATCTGCCGCAACGAAAGGCGAGGGCAACAGAATCCCCGCCGCCGTGCAGAAGTTCCGGTCGGTGGTCGCGTTGACCAATGCTCCCCAATTCATTTCGTCTCATTCAACGGATATGACACCGCTTCGGTGCAGCCAGCAGGTTCTGCAATGCTGCGATCCCCAGAAGACTGCACTGCTGCCGCAATGGAGTGCCAGTCAATTCTCCTTATTTGTTTTGCAGCGAGTGAGGCTGGAGTCGATCCGAAAATGCATTCAGAGAGTCCAGCGTCTGCAGTTGTTCTTCGATTTCACCCAGTTGTTCTGCTGAGAGTTTTGCTGTGGAAGAGAGAGACGACTGCAGAGCAGTGAGCCTTCGGGAGATCTGCTCCACCTGCTCCCACTGCGACTTCTTTAAGTCGCTCTCCGCAGCAATCTCGGGAAGCCAGCGGAGAATGTCTCCCAATTCGCTGAGGCGTTGAGATCGAAGGGATCCTTCGAGTTTTCCATCGAGCACTTCCCGGAATCGCTGCCGGATCTGAATGATCGCATCCGTGTAGCTTGCCGGCTTATGTTCCGGCGTGACATGCTCCAGATGTTCCGCTTCCGCATATGTCTGGCACGAGGAAAGCATCAGACAGAGTGACAGCATGATGAGACACCACGGAATACGAGCAGTGCGATACACAGGGAAGGCCATCAGAATTTCCTCGTTTCGGCGGCGGAGGCGTCATAATGTGGGACTGGAATGGTTTCCAGAAATTCATGAATCAATGGGGTCGCATCATCGTGATCCACTCCCAGACGGACTCTCAGGACAGGCAGAGCGGTCGCCTGAATATCGTCAGGAATCACATAGTTCCGGCCATCAAGAAAGGCATGCGCCTGGGCTGTCCGTTGCCAGGTCAGAACTCCGCGGGGACTGACTCCCAGCGAGACGTGTGGATGGTTTCGCGTCGCTGTCGCCAGTGCGATCAGATAGTCCTGCAGTCGGGAATCGACATGAACGCGAGCGACTTCGTTCTGGAGTTGCACGAGTCGCTGCGGCGGGAAAATGGGCTCTGAGTCAATGAAGGTCTCTTCCGTGTCACCAACGGCCATGGCCAGCATTTTGCGTTCATCTTCCGGTTCGGGATAGCCGATGCTGAGCTTCATCGCGAACCGGTCCAGTTGGGCTTCCGGAAGAGGATACGTACCATGCTGGTCGAGCGGGTTCTGCGTGGCAATGACAAAAAACTGCGCGGGCAACTGATAACGCTGGGCATCGACGGTGACTTGCCGTTCAGCCATCGCTTCCAGCAGTGCGCTCTGCGTGCGTGGTGTTGCCCGGTTGATCTCGTCCGCGAGGAGAACTTCAGCAAACACCGGCCCTTCCCGGAATTCAAACTCCTGTGTCTTCTGATTGAAGATACTGAATCCGGTGATGTCACCGGGGAGCAGGTCGGGAGTGCACTGAATCCGCGCGAATCGCTTCCCCAGTGCACTGGCCAGTGCCTTCGCGAGCGTCGTTTTCCCCAGTCCCGGACGGTCTTCCAGCAGGAGATGTCCTCGCGCCAGCAGCGTCACCAGGACGAAATGAACGACCTCTTCCTTTCCCTGCAAAACGGTATTGAGCCGCTTCCGAAGTAAAGCGATCGAATCAGTTTCAGGCGTTGTGGCGGTGGCAAGCACGGAATCCTCGGATTCAGACGGAGACGGTTGGACGATGTAAACAAGCGGAAGAAGTGCAGGAAGAATGGCCGAACTTCGGTGGCGTCGGTTTCTCATCACGATGACGAGCCAGGTCCCGGCAGGCGGAACGTGACAGCAGCAGGAGCATTCGATCAGAGCAGCGATTGCCGTTGTCTGTTTCAAAGGGCAAATGACGACCAAAGACTTCCCGTTCCAGTTGTGAGGAAAAATCCTGAAGCGTGTTTGAGTATTCAGGCAGAACAGCGGCAATCTGATTCAGCTGTTTCCGAGGCGTGGTCCCTTGTGTTGTTTTCCAGCCATTCACCCGAAGGCGATAGGAAAGGATCTTCCAGGCCTGAACGGCGCTGCGTTGCCTGGGGCAAAGCCGCCAGTTTATGATGAACCAGTTGTCCGCAATCAGGTGTCTGAACCAGAGCAGGCAACCCACAAGCAGAAAGCTCGCACACAGCCACAGGCGACGCCTCCAGGCAGCGATGGCTCCTCTCCACGCTGCGAGTTCAATGGTTCTCCACAATCCCAACGGCGGAAGCAACACTTCATAACCCGGAGTCGGTTCCAGCGTCACCCAGGCACCATTGCCAAGACGAACTTCCGTCCAGAAATGAACGTCCGACTTCCTGACCGGAGTGTGCCGTGACGCTGCATCATAATTGCCGGGTGACGCATAAAACCCGCTGACGACTCTGGTCGAGTAGTTCAATGCTCGGAGCAGCATGGCCGCAGCTGTGGCGAATTGGTAGTCCGGCCCTCGATGGGATTTGGTTAAAAAAGAAAGTACCGGCGAAGTGGCCTTGTCCGGTTCCCGGAATTCATGGTCGTAGTGAAAGTGTTCGCGCAGTTGGCATATGACCGCTTCAATCTGCGTCCAGCCACGTGGAGAACCTGCTCCCCATTCCTGAGCAATCCGGGTCAATTCAGGGCGAAGGGATTCTGGAACTTTCTGGTATCGCTGCTCGTTCCCGTTCCATGGTTCCTGAACCAGCTTGGTATGATCTACTGTTCGAGATGCGAGATGAATGGGAACCAGTTCCGCAAGCTTCTCGCGATCCATCCTCACGAGTCCCTGCGGTCCCGGCTTGTACAGATCGGGGCGATCGACATCAGCGATGTGAACACCATGCAGATGCAGCGGGGCCGGAATCACGTTGGTCTCCAGCTGAATAATCTTGACCGCATGTGTCTCAGCAGGTCCGAGAAATTCCCAGTTTTTTGAGCGATCCGGCAACCGCAGCCAGTCCCGCCCTGATTCCTTCACCATTTTCATGTCCGGCGGTTCCGACGAAGAAATCGGCCCAGGTTCGGCCGTCCAGTTGATGCCGTCGAACGTGTCGTAGAGTTCCAGTCTGAGATGCAGCGGAGTTCTGCCGGAGACATAGAACAGCGCATCGCTGTTGATGTTCCTGACATCATTGCGTTGCTTGCCGGATGGTTTCCGGGCGGTGGAAAATTCCCGGTTTGCTTTCTGCACCTGGGTGTGCATGTGTTCTGTTTTCACCATGTCTTTATCAGGCATTAATGCAATCGAACGATCCATGCTGGATGGCTTCACCGGCTCTTCATAGGTATCGTCGAAGACATCGTAGAGACTCGGTTTGTCATCGGTCATGAACGGAGCATCATCAATCGGACCGAAACTCTGGATGTTCTCACAACCGGCCACCAACATTTCACCGTTTCCAATTCCATGCCTCGCATGAGGACTCGAATCTCCAGTCCCTCCTGAGCTGGGAAGAAAACCGTTCAGCGTCGCCATGAATTCTCGATGCCGTCCGCCAGTGAAGGCCAGCAGCACGAACAGAATCGCCAGACCCGGAACAAGGAACCCGTGTCCGGATCTCGTCGATTGTCCCCGCAGTCTCCCGCTCAGCTGGTCCCAGTATCGGACTGTCAACCAGGAAATCGCGATCAAGGCAAACATTGCTGCCAGTCCCTGCACAACCAGTTGATGGGCCGCCGACAAGCTGAATGCAGCAAGGAACAAGCTGAGTAAAACTGAGATTCCCTGGTTTTTCTGCCAGAGACTGACCAGGGCGAGTCCCCAGACTGCCGCGCCCAGAGCATGCATTACCAGCATCTCCAGCGGGCGTCCGACAGCAAACAACCTTCGCGCAATCGGTTCCCAGAGGAAACTGGAGATGGCCAGCATCAGCAGAAATGGACTGATCGCGGGAGGAATTGAACGGCCGACAGAGCGTCGTCGTAACCAGAATGCTCCCATCGCGAGCGAAATGGCTTGCAACGAAAACCAGATCACGAGCGGAACAGAGAGAGATCCATCCGCGTCCACGACAGCCAGAATCAACAAGGCCACGATCGCCAGCGTGACTGTCAGCATTTGTAAAGGGAGCGACACCACTTCCAGTTGTGGGTTGTTCCGTGATGAGCCCGCCAGAATTCGAGTCGCTGGTGCAGGACGAAGAGAGGAATCAGACATCACAGGCCCTCTGCCAGCGCTGGGGAAGGACATCGACCAGGGAATCGGTGGACTGAACCTCCAGCCAGGAGTGGCAACCGCAATTCCCCGTGGTCGCCTGTTCTTCAGAAGAGTGAGGCGAGGTCACCAGAATGAACCGGTCCCCGGAAGTCGCGGAATGGTGATGTCCCAGATGTCGGAGAAATGAACGGGAAGTGGTGATGACGAATCTCGATTTCCGCCGCGCTCCGTGGAAGCGGCAGGTATTTCCCGAGCTTTGAATTCCCCCGAATGGGATCCGGGCCAGCTGGTCGAGAAGACGATGCAGTTCAGACTGGCTGGCACCAATCGAAACACGTTTGTTGCCGATCATGCAGTCCAGATCGGAATGCTGTGAATGAAGCGATTCGCAGAGACTCGCAACGACACGCAGCATCTGCTCTAGAGTGCCATTAGGATCAGTCCCGTCGTGCGAAGCGGAATCGATGTCAACAATCAGTTGCATCGCACAAGAGGCTGGGGCCTGCCGTTCGGTGACAATCAACCGCCGATGTCGGGCAGTCTGGCTCCAGTGAACTCTGCGCAATGGATCACCCATGCGGAACTCCCGGGTCCCGATCACATCCCCCATGTCGCCGACACGGCGATCCGCCAGTCGGATCTGTCTCGGTTGAATCTCCACAGCATCCGGCATTCCCGCAAGTGACACCGAAGCCGGCCACACGACCAACTCACCCGAACATTGAACGAGCTTCCTCCCGTGGCGGATTCCAAATGGAAATCCCGTTTCGATCATCGGAGTTTCGAGTGGATACACACCTCGACGTAGAGGGACGAACGGCCAGAGAAACTCCACTGTCGAACTTCCGCCGATGCAGGAGAGAGCGATTCCTTCCTGCGATTCACCAGAGACCGCAAACCCCTTCTGCAAGGAAAGTCCCCAGACCGGCCATGGGCAACGATTGCGAATGCTCAGACGGACATTCACCGGGTGACCTTCACGGCTCCGGCGACGCTCGAACATCAGTTCACATTGAATTCCCCAAATCGCGACCCAGGGCCAGATTGTCCCCAGCAATCCGATCGCAGCAATGACTGCCACAATCGACCACGCATGTGGATTCACCAGCAGGCTGCAGGCTGCTCCGACAATCCCGATGAGCGCCACGCAGGTGAGAGGATGCTTCATCCAGTACACCCAGCGATTGACCTCTGGGCAGAAGTCATAATGCAGCGCCGCCTGCAATCGATGATTGAGTTGAATGAGCCAGTGCATGAGAAAAGTTGAAGGTTGAAGGTTGGGTGGCGGGTCGATCTTGATTCAACCCTCAACTCACAATTCTTCCCGGTAGGCGACGGCCATTCTTCCGAATGCTCGTCCGACGGCGGCAACCTGTTTGTGGATGATTTCGGGGTCGTCACCGTTCTCGACCATGTGCGTCAGCTCTTCCATCCGATCTTCAAACACTCGGGATTTCATTCGGTGATATTCACTCAGGTATCCGTACCGAAGGTACGTTCCCACCTGCAGACGACGGTTCCAGCCGTGGCAAATGGGCAACCAGTGCAGGGCGTGCCCCTTGTTCCCGGTCGTCGCTGCCGAGAGTGCTTCCGTCTTCGCCAGATTCAGTTCTTCAATCGTCTCATCAGGAGAGGGGTAATAGGCAAAACAACCGACGACGCTGAAGGCGACGATAACCAGAAATCCTAATCCCACCAAAACTGGAGCGGGAATCACAACGTCCCAGCGGCTGGGAGCCTGTTCGGGAGTCTGTTCCGGAACTTTGACCAGCCAGTCTTCAATCACCCAGCGGCGATCCAGCAGCTTCAACCCCAGTCCGAGGGAGGCAAGAACCAGCAGGCCAGCCAGGCCGGCCAGTTCATAAAGCTGTGTTTCCAGTTGAAGCTTTCTCCAGATCTCTACTGGATAGCCGCCGACCGGAATGTGATCGGCCCGAAATGGCTGGCAATAGGCATCAAACGCATGGGTGTGATCGGCCGCTTCAATCTCCGGTGGATACAACGGACGCTCGATGCCATAGGAAATCCCCAGCACGATGGAAATCATCAGCCCCATCCAGATCAGGCACTTCTTCCAGCCATAGTTCCAACCCATCCAGGCCAGGAGTCCCAGATTCACTCCTGCCCCAAAGATCAACAGAATGAAAGCGGCCCCGATGGAATTCCCGTGTTGAAACATCGATCCTAGTTGTCCCATGGCCATCATCGGAGTGGCATAGGCGGGAATCGCGATTGCGGTCATGAGCAGTGGCGATGTCGGGTTATCATGTGCCATGGTTCGCTGCAGAATTCCGGGCGGAAGAAAGACACTCAACAGGGCCGCTCCAGCCAGTCCGATGAATACGAGCCCGAATGTGTTGCTGACGGATTCCCGGGCCATGACGACAAGAATGGAAATCAGCCTTTTGATTCCATGAGGAGCAGCAGGTGGTTCCGGTTCCTGTACTTCGGTGTCGGGATACCATCGATCGAACAGAGCACCGGAAATTGTGACGACCACCAGAGAACACCCGGCAAACGCCAGAATCGTCAGCGGATTGGAAAGTGTGAGCCCATAGAGCAGGGAGAGTGGGTCGAACAACGGGGAAGAGAGAGCAAACGCAAAAATTGTCCCGACCGCAATCCCACTCCGACGGAGCTGCTTCACGATGGGGATCGTTCCCAGCGAACACCCCGGCAGCAGCATTCCAATGATCCAGGACTGAAACAGCGAACTCAGAGAGTTCGACCCGAAGAGCCAGCGGGTATGGGCATGTCCCATTAAACGGTGCAGCAGGCCCATCACGCACAAGCCGGTGAAGATGAACGGAGCGGCCTGCAGCGATGCCTGCAGAAACCGCAGGCAGACTCCCCACAAAACCGCTTCATTGACCATTTTGTTTCTCCAGGACGGTATTTTTCTTAATGCGTTTTCATGATGTACATGCAATATAATTGCATATTATCTTTAGATGCATTTGATGTCAAGATTTAAAAATGAAAATCCGGCTGGGAAAATGTGCGACTGAAAGTCAGCCTCACGGATTCTCCCTCCCCATGAATGTGCTGGCCGATGCAAATCGAGGTTTCCACAGCCGCTTGATTCCATGTCGTTCACGTCTCTGATGATCGCTGGAGGCTGGTCACGCTGGGCGATTCAACTGGCGAACGCAGCCTTTGGGGCTGGCTCTCTCCGGTCATCAGCTGGCGGCAACTGGCCATTCATCTTGCGGGAACCGGTTTGGCGGACATGATGGCATTGAGAGAGACAACAAATCACTTTCAGAACGAGTTTGTGTCATTCTTTCAATCCTATTCCGTCGCGGAGCGGGAGCTGACTCTCGCTGACATCCGGAAGATTCCACGCTTTCAACCAGGTTCTCACAGCTCTTCTCAGCACCCAAAGAACGCGTTTCTTCAGATCATCCCGCTTCTTGCATGGACTGGAATCGTGGGCAATGGCCTGCTGCCGCATGGCTCAGGGATTGACTGTGAAATAATCGGCGGGCTCATTTGAAAATGGATTGCACTTGATGCCAATTTGCACTACAGTTGCACGTGACACTTGAATGCATGTTCGGCCGACAGCTTCGCTTCAGCGACAGCTTCGCCCCCTTCCTCTGCTTTCAGGAGCCAATCCTCAAGGCCTCTCCATTAACCACAATGTTCTTCTTCCGTTCTCCCCTTTCAGTTGTGATTCTCTGATGTCGCCGGAATCCGCCACAATCAGCATCGAGCAGGCCAACCAGATCCTCAAGGCCCATCGTCTCCGGAAAACATTTGCGAGGATCAGCGTTTTGCGGGCGATCACATCGTTTCCAGCACCGGTCACTCATGGAGAGATGAGCGAACAGTTGCTGGGGCAGGGTTTTGACAACTCCACGATTTTCCGTGCTCTCAATGATCTCTCTGAAGCAGGCATTCTGGTCCGGCTGGATGTCGGAGACCACACATGGCGATTTGAAATGGGACCGGCATTGAGCAGGCATCTTACTCCCAGCCAGCGGCATCCGCACGCAGTCTGCCGCGAATGCGGACGCATCGAATGTCTGGAATGGCAGAAGGAGAGCGATCTGCTGGCATCCAATCTGCGCGGCTGGCAGATCGACGAAGCCATCTTTCGCGGTGTTTGCGCACAGTGCCACCCTCCGAAAGGACTGCCACCGGATTCTCATTGAACCGTTCGCTGCAGCGCCGGAGCGATTAAGTATTCAATCGTACTCACATCACAATGGTTAAAAAATCAGGCTGAGCTAGAGCGGAGTTGCAAATGGTATATCACGCGGATCCTGGTGAAATACAGGGAATTCAAGGCCGAGCGTGATAGAACAAAGACCAAACTGGTCTAGATGTATTATAAAACTGTTCATTGCCTTCTTATTGCTCTTGGCTTTCTTATGGCTCTTGAAATTATCTTTCTACGGAAGCGATCTCCGCAATTGACATGTTTGGGCGGAGACATAAGAAGCTGGAGACAATGAAAGATTGGCCTCAATGACTTGCCTCCACGATTGCGGGTCGATTTCGGATGAACGCGAAAGAACTGCTCCTGAAACATTGAAGGGGCAATCAGGGGTCGGCTGAAACTGGATCGTGAAGTCAAACTGTGTACTTTCCCCTGTATCCATCGGGAGAGTGACGATCAGGCCTGCAAAACCGATGACCCGTTCCTGCCCATTGACTTGATCCGTAATGGGGGCGAAACGGACCAGTGATTCATCCTGTTTCAAATCACCGCGTGAGGAATGCGGATAAAGTCCCCATGGGTTTTCCAGGTCATCTGGATGAAGCGCGAGTCCAATTGATGTCGATTTCCTGTCCAAGACTTCCGGAGTCGCCGGGTTCCAGTCAACGAAGTGGGCTACAGAAATACCGTTGTGGAATATCGACCCGTCAGGCATGGACGTCAGCGTGATGGTGATATTTTCGGTATCATCAGAGTTGTCCGGATCGTCGGGGAGGCTCAGGGCCTCGGAGATCAACGCCTTCCAGCGATTCTTGGGAAATCGGAACGAGGCGACCCCCGCAGAACCATAAAACCCTGCTGCGGTGTCAGAAGTGGAAGCATAGGCGACCCCGACGGTCCTGATCAGGGCTGGAGTGAATCCTGCAATCGCGGTCGCCCAGACGGGAGTGCCATATTCCCGCTGATTCCACAAAGCTGCCGGATCAGAACGGTTCTCGGCCCGTGTAATTCCTCCCCGGCCAAACAGGGAGGGCAACGTCCACCTGCTGGAACTTACGTCGCGACGATTGTCAATCTCTGGCAGGGGGCCGTGTTGTGGATTGGTTCTCCGCAGACGGACCAGGAAAGAGTCATCGGGATTGGCTGGAACATATCGTGAGTCCATTTTTGATGCGAAATCTCCGCGAAGATAATCTTCATCCTCCGAATGATCAGGAGGAATCGTCTCCTGCCATTGCCCGGCGACCATGTCTCCTTCAGCAACATCATCACGATTCATCTGCAACTGGGGTTTGTAAACTGGTGACTGGCCAGGACTGATGATCTGGCTGGCATAGAACTCGGTTCCTTCGAACTGAATTCCATCACTCAACTCCAGCACCGGACCGGCACCGAATTGCATCGAGTCCCCCTCTCCCGGGTTCAAACCATCATCGAACAGATTTTCGACAAGATTGCCGACGGCCCAGCGGCGAGCACAATCGCACCACTTCTTTCGTTTCTCGCTGGGAGATTGGCCTGATGACGGAGGTGCTGCATAGCCAGGACATGCTTCCGAAAGGCCTTCCGGGCGATTCCGTGGATCAGGGTCATCCCATTGTGAGAGAACGCTGTCCCGAAATCTTAACCCTTCCAGGGCCGCTGTGTTGACAGCCGCCTGCATCTGACGCCGGGTCAGCGTCACAAGTCCGAAATCAACGATCAGGGCTGCCAGTGGAAACAGGGCGAAGAGAAAAATGGCGAACCAGATCAGGATCGTCCCCTGCCGATCCGGAAGGAAAGGCGAAATGAAATTTTGCTGTGGAGACAACTTTCTCATCGGGTACATTCCTGACCGGCATTCAGTCCGCGGAGGAGGCTGTGAAAATCTCTCGCCGATACATCCCTTGAGCACTGATCACTTTTCGATAGGGACGGACCGCCATGCCATGCGCATAGACCTGTCCGAATCCATACTGATTTTCTTCAGTGAGAACATAACCATCAGGAAAAGATGCGGAATTGACGACAGCCTGATCATTCGCCTGAATGGGGACGTTGATGATATTGTCTTGTCCAATGGCATCGGCGGGAGAGACCATTCCGCCTTCCGGAGTCTGATATTGATAAGCCACCATCGCTGCCGATTGATAAGGATAGTTAATACGCAGAGCGACAAACCCCGTCCCCAGAGAGCCGGGCGTGGATGACTCCAGGGAATAAGGCCCCTCTCTTGCATATGTTCCCGATCCCGGCGGATCTTCCGGAGTGACTTCTTCCACAATACGCCGCCATTCGACAATCGTTTCGACACCGGTTTCAGGATCTCTCGCTCCAACAAGAGGGATCAGAATCGTTCGAATGCTGTCGTGAGTTGCCAGTGCACCCGGATAGCGGTATTCCTGTGACTCACTATCGTAGATAAACAGCGGCAACAGCATGTGGTTGATCAAGGGAAGCGAACCCGGACTTTGACGATAAGCCATGTAGCTCTCTTCATCCATGATCAACAGGGATTCATCGTAGAGTCCGCTTTCTTCGAGAGCTGTGTAAAAATCTGCCTCCGGCGGTGCCGGAAATCTTGCAAATTCCATGGCTCCCACATCCGCTGCCTGCTGCAGGACGTTGGCACCGAAGATCAGAAATCCCAGCATCAGGATGCCGCTGAAGAGCAGCGTGAAACAGAAGGAAATAATGGCAAATTCCACCAGTGCCTGCCCGGAGCGCCATGACGGTTGCAAAACGGCGCTTCGTTCATGGCCCTCATGGCAACCAAACCGCTGATGCCTCAGCGAGCCCGTGGACCGGCCTTGCGTCGACCATCGGAATTTCAAACAGAAGATGCTCATGATCGCCTGGCTCATCAGTCGCTGATCATTCGGAATGAGAGGGTTTCGCCTCCGGAATCATAACGTCAACAACATGCACAAGCAATCTAACTGCATATGATGACCACATCGTCGTGGGCGAGAGACATTCTCATACAAGCCGCGAAGAAACATCTTGCCAGGAAAGTACATCCGAAGAAGCGAACACGGGACACATCGATTTCCAAAACATTCCTGAACAGGGGCGGTTCGTGACGTCCCACGACCTTCACCGGTCATTGGGGAGCCAGTGGGACAGAGAGGTAAAGCCGCTTGTCCGATGCAGATGATGTGCCATAGCTCGATTTCGACAACAATGAAATACTCTGTAGACTTGGATGCAGAGGAGACAGCGGATATCCTGTACGCTGCCCTGGGGCGGAAGAAGTTGCAACAAATGCGTTTGTGACACTTTTGTGACACCCATGCCCAAAATTGACGTAATCCCTTATGCGCCCGTAGCTCAGCAGGATAGAGCAACGGATTTCTAATCCGTCGGTCGGTGGTTCGAATCCACTCGGGCGCATTTTAACAAACCGTTTCTCTGTAACAGTTTGTGACAATTTTGCACGGAGCAAAAACGGAGCGACTGATAGATTTGTGGTAGAGGCTACCACATTTCTCTTCAGCAGGTCTGATTGAACAGACTTGGCTCCGCAATGAAAAAGTCCAAAAGAGTTCCGTCTCTGACGCTCCACAAGCCCTCCGGTCAGGCTCGCGTTCGCATCAACAAGAAAGACTACTACTTGGGGCCATATGGCTCTCCTGAAAGCCATGTCCGATACGCAGAACTTCTGAAAGACATCGCTGAGACAACCTCGGCTGCTGAAATTCTCACCAATCTGCCGGTAACGGCGACGACAGCAACGGTCAACGATGCCATTCTGCGATTTTCAGACAAGCTCACACAGTAGTTCCAAGTTGTTGTGTTCTTTGTTATTCGACATAAGGTCGATCACCGTCGTGGAGTAAGGCGACGACGGTGATCGCGATCCAGTCCAGCATCCGCCGGAACCGCAGTTTCTC
>Ga0182738_1000447_pt1 | contig 59352 bp, 39 predicted proteins | sample eDN5th30CBELigMG_FD_128876 | JGI IMG/M metagenome (GOLD analysis project Ga0182738, IMG submission 128876) | Enriched Miracle-Growth compost microbial communities from Emeryville, California, USA - eDNA 5th pass 30_C BE-Lig MG (version 2)... ... | reverse complement strand
GGCTCTTTTGCGTTCTGAACTTCGTCAGCCTGCATCGACGAATTCTAGGAATTCGCCTGCTTCGGCTTCCTTGTCAGAACACAAATCGCTCGATCTCGCCTGACAAAGCACCTTTCCGGATAGTCTCTTACTGGCCAGTGGGAATGACTCGGATCGCCTGATCCTGAAAGAGCGGTTCTGTATAATCGTCCGCTTCCAGTTTCAGCGTGATTTTGGCTGTGCCTGCCCGGGTGGCCATGACCGCCAGATGGAAGGTTTCCGTTCCGCCGACAGGCAGCTCCCGCAGCGGCGTGAAAATCACCTGCTGGCCGGTGACCTGATACTCTTCCGGACCTCGTGCGGCGACAAATTCCACTCCATCAGGCAAAATGAATTGAGCCCGGATATTGTGGCTGGAGGCGGTCCCGGCGTTTTTCAACGTCATCTGCAGCGAGATGCGTTCATTCACGAGTACGGTCCGCTGATCCACCTGATATGTCGGCGTCAGTTCGGAGAAACCTTTGACGTTCATCGTGGTCTCGAGGGCGCAGCGATTCCCGGCTTCGTCCATGGCCATCAATTTTCCGTGATGCTCGCCCGTTTTCTTAGGCAGATAATTGATTTTGATTTCCCGGCTTTCGCCTGGCTGAAGTTGCTCCAGCCTCCAGGTGATCAGTCGAGTTTTCGGGTCCCAATGACCTCCTCCCGGGATGGCTGGCAGGTCAATCTCGTCTGCCAGTTTTTCCTGGATTGTAATCCCTTTCAGCACATCCGAAGATGTATTGGAAATCTTCAAAGTGAAGTTCGCCATCCTTCCGACAAAACGATTTTCCGGACCAGTTCGACTGAGTTCCAGACGGGATTCGATGACATTCACCTCTCCACGAGTTTCCGCGTGCAGTTTCCCATCGTTGGTGACTTGGGAAAGTATGGTGTAACGGTCTGCTTTTTCCGCCTGCACGACCAGATCAACCGTCTTTTCTTCTCCTGCAGCCAGCAATCCGCTTTCATATTCCAGGTCGTTTCCGCCGGGATGTGTCATGCCGGTCGGCAACACTGCCCGTAGAACCACGGATTTGGCAGGGCTGTTACCAATATTTTTCAGCTTGAATCGAAAATTCATCGGCTCGCCAAACGTGGATTCTTTCGGGCCGGTCATCTCAATGGTCAACCTGGGGGCATTCACTTTGATACTGGCCGAGGCCGAGGCTTCAAAGGAAACCGTGGCCACGCTGCCAATTTGTCCCGCTTCGATGGGGATGACCTTGAGCTGGATCTTGCGTTCGCCACCGGGTTCGATCGTGCCCAGTTGCCAGGTCAGTTTTCCTTCACTCAGATATGCTTGAGGAATCGTCCCTTCCAGCTGAGCGCCGCGCGGAATTCGATCTTCCACTTCCACATCTTTGGCGGCACTTCCCCCCACGTTGCGGATGATGATGGCATAAATGACGGGCTGTCCCACTTCGGCTTCAGGCGGAGCAATTTTCTCGATCTTCAATTCGGGTGACTGAGCCCCCTGGGGAGCATTTGTGTCTGGATCTGCCGTGCCTAACAGCAAATTGGGTTGCGACCGGACGGATGGTGAGTCCGCCATGTCCGGAATTGAAGGGGGAGGCAGTGATGATGTCGGAATCGGATTGACCGGTGGCAAATCCGGAAGAACTTCCCCCGCTGCTCCCGGCAGCGATGTTTTTGGTTGCAAAGTCTCCGGTAAAACCGCGGGGAGCGCAGGAGAAGTCTGAGGCTGAGAGTTGGTCGGCGGCATTTCAGGCAGCTGCCTGGAAGGGAACGCCTCCGGTACCGGGCTTCCTGACAAAGGAGTCTCTGGCCGTGAATTCTCTGATCGCGGATTGACCGGACTGGCAGGTGTCGGGACAGGTTCCGCAGGGAGGTTGGAATCCCCGGGAAATGGTAATACGGCCGGTGGCTGAGATGCCGCCGGTTGGATGGTCAGGGGGCTTGCAGAGGGCGTGGGCAGTTCCCGGATGGCGGGTTGGAGTTGATTATCGGGGATGGGGTCCGGCAGGACTTCTCCAGTTGGTGGAAGTGGAGGCATCGTGGGCGCTGTTCGTTCCCCACCTGCCTGCAGAATACCTGGTTGTGAAGGCATTTCCCGCATGCGTAATTCCGGAGCAGCTTCGGCATTTGCCGGAAGAACGCCCGGAAACAATCCCGGAGCCCGACGCGGGGCTGGTGTGGGAACCGGTTCAGCCTCCAGATTTCTTGCAGGGTTGGTCGTCGGTAACGGCTCTCGATGTGCCGGAGGAGCTGCCGGCAATTCAGACATCCCAAACGGATCGGCAGCTTCCTGTTCAGCAGCTTCCGGTTTTGTCGTGGCCAGTGGCTTCGGGTCTGCCTTCTGCAGCATACCTTCCAGGTTGGGCAACGGCTCCTGGGACTGCCCCGCAGGTTTTGTGATTTCTGCCTCGCGAGATCTGCGTGGGAGGTCTGTGTCCGGCAGGAGTGGCAATGCCGTCCCACCGGTCCTTTGGACGGCAGAAGGTTCCGACTCGAAGCCTCCCGCATTAATGACGGCATTTGAGTCTGGACGTGCAGCAGAAGTTTCCTCGGCGGAAAGCGGAGCCGGGATGGGCTGTGATGCTGGAAGTTGTGTGAAAGCCGGCATCTCCCGTACGGGGGTCAGACCGGGAACGGGTGAGGCTTCTGGAATCTCGTTCGTTCTGGACAGGGGTGCTGCCAGGGGATCAAACGGGGAAGCCGGCAATTCGGCGGGTTCAGACGGTTGTGCGGGTTCAGACGGTTGTGACGGTGCTGTGCGAGCAATGTCGGGAAGCGGTTCCGCTAGAGGAAGTCGTGCGGAATTTTCGGCATCATGAGACATCAACTCCACATGCTGACCGGGCAGATCAACAAACTCTCTCGATGCGGCATTCGGCATTTTGGCCAGACCGGCAGGTGTGGGGAGCGGTTCTGCTTCATGATCCTCGACTCCCAGACCATTGTCGGCGAACTCTGTTTCTGATTGAACCGGGGCTGCGGACGGACTTGAGGGCAGAGGATTCGCTGCTGGCGACCGAGGTTTGTCGTTGAAGAACAGCGGCAGTCCGGACGCATCGGATTCGGTGTTGTTTTCAATCGACTTTCTGGTCGTGGTCTCCTGGGCCACCATCGCAGCTGGATCGAAGGGGCGACTTTCTGGTGACTCGGATTCGGATTGAACAGGTGCAGCGGCGAGTGTGGGGACTGGTTCCTCAGTGTTTCCACTCAGATCGATGGCCTGATTCCAGTCCGGGGTTGACTGCTCCGGTTCCGCTTCGGATTTCTCCGGAAGAGCGACAAATTCTGCAGGGTCCATTTTATTGGCAGCAGACTTCAGGCCATCGTGGGCTTGCCAGACGACAAAACAACTGCTGCCAATGACGCTGCTCAGAACCAAAAATTTGACAAACAGGTTCTGCATTTGGGGAATCCTTTCCCAGTTGCTGCTGCAACCGCAGCAAATCTACTGGAATCACAATGAACTGCATCGACGTTATGAGGAAAATCAGGCGCGACATGTGTGAGTTATGACCACGAGAGTGCATTCGCCTCGTACAGACCGCATTCCGCGAAATGAAATGCAAACGTTTCATCTCTCGAAACACGCTGCGCGAGTCCTGGCAAGAACAAAGTGCTCTGCCTGTCACCCAAACCTGCCTGATCACCCAACCTGCTGCCGAATCTGCTGATCGGCGAAAAATACCGAACAATTTGTAGAAGTGTCATAGCAGAAATTTCAAACACAGGTAAAGGCGAAATGCAAATTAGAGAATTCACTGAAATTCCTGGGATTTCTGTGAACTCTGTTTGATTGCGTCGAATAGGGGTCATACACTGCTTGGCTGGGCCAGATGGAATGCCCCTGTCGCGCCACGAAGGACATGCTCGGATTTTGTAGATTACCTGAACGGTACCGATCTCCGACTCCCAGACGGCCGATATTATTTAAACGTGCTGCTTTGCCTTGCGAATCAATCCGGACAAAGGCATGCACTCAAAACGGAGTAAAAATGCGTACCCGCCAGACTCTTACATGGACAATCCTCTGCAGCTGCCTGTCAATCTGGGCAGCTTCTATAACGTGGGGATTCGAGGAGGGGAAAGATCCCGTCGGGCTACGTGGCTTGCTTCCAGCTTTTGCCCCTGAGGGGTTGTCGGACGAAGATTTCAGCAATCTTCAGGCATCCATCGATGACTCCTGGAAACCCTGGGTGGAAGAAACCGGAAAGGTTGTCAAAGACCTGTACGAAGGCAACGCAGAAACCATTGAAGATCAGAAATATGCACTGCAACGCGTGCAGATTAAAATCAAAACACTGGAAAAAGCATTGGCGGACGCACGTTACCGCTCGATTTTTCCTCAATTGCAGTCTTTGTATGCCAAGCTCAGTCCAGAAGCAAATTTGGCCCAGGCCATGCTGGAGACCTTGACGATGGAACCGGCTGCTGCCCGGGTCGAACGCCTGACCCCTGCATTTGATGAGCTTCATCAGAAATCCAGCCGCCTGAATGATGATCTGAAAACGTATCGTAACGGTTCGGACTGGACAACATGGACCCGCCTGAATGAACTGCAGTCTGTTCAGGCCGGCGATGCCAATGCTCCAGCACTCGTAGAAGACATCTTGACGAAACTGGCAAGCCGAGAGACCTACAATCCGGAAATTCGCGACTTCATCAGCCGCGAGCCTTTTCTGGCATTGGAAGATGCGTTGCAGGGAATTCACAACGCAGCCACCGCCAGCGTGGTGCATCAACCTGCTGAACTGCGAGAACTCTACAGCACTCTGGTACAAGCTTTGAGTGACTATCGCGATGAGCCCACCACGCCGGGAGAAGCCAGAATCCGTAGCGTGCTGGATGAATTGCGTACCAAATCACCAGATGGCGGCGTGGCTGTCGCCGCTGCGGTCGGAAAGAGTTATCTGAATTACAACCTGCGTCTGAATGTTTCCGAAGGATTTGTGAACCGGTTCGCCCAGGAGACCCGACGCGAACAGCGTCCCATTCAGGACCGGGTCATGCAGGCCAGCGTCTATGGCTATCAGTGTTCCGACATCACCAGCCGAATCGATCTGGTTCCCAGTGAAACAAACGCCCGTTTCCGCCTCCAACTGACGGGTACGATTTTTTCAAATACGAATGGTGTCACCAGTCAGGCCACCGTTCATACGATCGGTCGACACGGCTTTACAGCCAGTAAGCCTATCGTTTTCGACGGTCAGGAATTTTATATCGAACGGAGTCAGATCTCGGCTTATGCCAACAATCAGACCGTTGGTGCCACGACTCGTTTCAGCCGGATTCCGATTTTCGGACGCGTGGCCAACAACATTGCCGTCCGCAAAGCCAACGAACTGCGCCCGCAGACGAATGCGATGGCGGTACAGAAGATTACTGAACAGGTCAGCCAGGAACTGGAGCGGGAAGCGGCTGAACAATTTGCAAACGCCAGCAAACAGTTGCAGACCAAAACTTATGGTCCGCTCCGCAAATACAATCTGTATCCGGATGTGATGGCCCTGAGCACCACGAATTCGGAACTGCGACTCTGGTCACGGCTGATGGATTCCGGGGAAATTGCCGGTTCTCAGGCGATTCCAGTGGCTTCGGTTCCCTCTGATGGAATGGTGGCCCAGATTCACGAAAGCCTGCTGACACACGCGTTTGATCGCCTGGGGTTGAATGGCAAAACCATGACAGAAGACGAAGTTCGTCAACTTCTGGAAAGTCGACTCACTGAAATCCTGGGCCGCAAGGTCGAAATCCCCAAGCCTGCCGGGCAGGCAGATGCTGCGGAGCAGGCTGCCAATACGCTGGTGTTTGCCGAACAGGATCCAGTGCGTTTCACGATTGACGGGGGCGTTGTCACCATCTTCGTGCGGGCCGGACTCAAACGGGATAACGGCGACGATATCCCCACGCAGATCATTTCGGTTCCATTCACCCCTTCATTGCAGGGCGATAAAATCGTGCTGACTCGTGGAAATGTGGGAGTCAAACCAGTTTCCCGCCCCAGCAGCGTGCCGGCCCAGGTCACGCGCGCACAGGTCATGCGGCAGAAAATTCAGAGTGCGCTGCCGGAGCAGTCTTTTGATCGTTCTATGGAATTGACGACTTCCAATAACAAAGTTGTGAAGGTTTCCGTCAGCGATCTGATTGCTGAGGGGGGCTGGCTGGTCTTGACGGTGAAATAAGAATCACTAACAAAACGTACAGCGAACTTGCTCGCGGAATAAAAATCTCCCGTGTCCGAAAGGTTTTGTTCGCGGCTCGAAGAACCGGTCCAACCTGACCGATCGAAACCAGCTTCATCGTTGAGAACGATCAGCCGCACGCGTACAGTGTGCGGCTGATCTTTTTCGTGCCGCGACAAAACGTTCTGATTGTTGAAGATTACCTTTCCACGAGCGGAGTTCTGCAGGTCATGATCGAGTCGAAAGACCTGACTCCCAGCGAAAAGATGCGCGCCGCTTTGCCGGATGATGCGCGAGATTCCCGTATCCGTCCATGGCTGGCGGTCTTGACCGGAGTGATCTCCGCGTTTCTGATCATGGGGTGCTGTCTCTGTGGAGTTGGCGCCTGGTGGTTCCGGCCCTTGCTTCAAGAAGATCCGGAACAAGCCAGAGTCCTCACGCAGCAAATGGTCGACATTCAGATTCCAGAAGTTTTCCAGCCACATGGACTCATTGACTGGAATCTGGCATTTGTCATGCGTTTGAGGGGAGTCTATTACCAGCGATATGTCGGGGATGGAGTCTTGACGCTACTGGAAATCAATACCCGTTTGTCACATGATGAAACGATTCGTAATCACATTCGCAAAACGTTGCTGGAAGAAGCTTCCGGTGGAACGGAACTGGTGATCGATCATTCCCAGACTCACCGTGAAGTCATGGACGTCGCCGGCCAGCAGGTTCCCTTCACATTTGAAGTCGCCCGGCACGGCAACAATCTGTATCACCTGGCAGAAGGGGTCTTCACCGGCAAGAGTGGAGAGGTTCTCCTGAGTCTCCGGGTCGACGATCTGCACTGGAAGAATGAATTGGATTTTGCCGCAGCAGACAAGGGAGCCATCCCTGCTTCGGTGCCCATCTGGTTCCGACAGATGATTTCATCAATCGGTCATCCGACGTCACCAGACCTTCCAGCGGTCGAGAACCCTTGACGATTCCAGTCAATTCGAGCAGGTTGTTTTCACTCTCGCTGGCGAATTACACGGTGGCGGCAGCCCTGCGGATCAGCCACCAGAGCACGGTCAGCATGCTGGCAAAGAAGACCAGAAGCAGGAGTCCGTAACGCAGGAAGATCCAGTACAGATCTTTCATCGGCTTGACGGTATCTTCCGTACGCTCCTGAACAATGGCGATCCAGTCAATACCGGATGTCTGGGCGACAGCAGCCAGCCAATCGCCCGCATAGCTGGGGTCCACTTTGGCAAGCGGATCATGGTATGCGGAGAGCCCCTGACCGCTACGGACAGCTTGCTTCAAAGCATCTTCTTCTGCGCGGTTGAGCTGGAGAATCTCTTTCAGCTTGCGGTCTCCTCCCACTTGCTGCATGGTGTTTGCCTGCAGCCAGGGATGGTCCAGAATCAGCGGGGGATCTTCTCGCAGATCGACCAGGCAAAGCAGTCTGTCCTGCGCCCGGGCTTCGGCGGGGATTTCTTTTTTTGGTCCTTCAATCCGTTGTTCCCATTGATTGAGCAGGTCCGAAATATGAATGGTGCGGGCCAATACTCCAATCACTTTTGTATTGTCTGGATTCCAGATGGGAGCTGCCAGGGCCACCATGAATTTGCCGGTGTTGGAACTGCGAAAGGCCATGGAAATTCCCGGAGTTTTACGAGGGGGAATCTGTTCCAGATGATCGCTCTCCGTGAGTTCTCGCCCCAGGCCATGAAAATAGTCGCGAAAAGAGAAGGCCTGACCAATACTCTCCTGCCAGGGAGAGCGATAAATCTGGATCCCATGCCGGTCGGTCAGGAAAAAACTTTCATCGAGATTCCGCTGCTGATCCGTCAGACGGGCATCAGTCTCAGATTTCCACTTATCCAGAATTTCCACATAGTCACTTCTCAGGCCATAATGCGCCGCATCGTAGCTGGTGTCTTTTTCATTGGCTGGAAGCCTGCGGGCCAGGCGTTCCAGTTCCGACTGTCGGTCAGCGAGATCCTGTTGCAGTGCCGTGGCCAGCAGGCGGGCAGTGGCGGCATCTCCCGCGAGTGCCCGTTGCGAGAGATGCTGCTCCGCCTGGCTCACGGATTCTCGAATCACGCGACTGCCGATCCAGGACAGCATGCACAGAAACAAAATCGGTCCCAGAAATCCCAGCCAGATCAATGGTCGCCGGGCTCGATTGATCTCGCGCCGTTCCAGCATGTCGAGAATCATTTGAGGGTGAGGAATACGTTTTGCCGGGTCTTTCTGCAGGCACCGATCAATAATTTCCGCCAGCGAGGCATCGATTCCTGAAATCTCGCGATGCTGTGAGGGCGCCGGACCGGATTCAATGATCTCGCGATAGATCCGCAATCGATCGTCCAGAGAATCCGCCTGGTTGAGAAGTGCTTCTGTTGCCTCCGTTCGATAGGGGGGAGTGCCGGTCAACATGTGATACAGCAAGGCCCCCAGCGCATAAACGTCCCAGCGCACATCTGGAACGGCATTCTTCACAGCCTGTTCCGGAGCCATATAATAAAATGTCCCGAAGGTCGTACTCTGATCCGTCACCAGACGGGATTGTCCAAAGTCTCCCAGTCGGGCCTCGTCTCCCCTGTCCAGCAGAACATTTCCCGGCTTGATATCACAGTGCAGAATGCCGGCGCTGTGTGCATGGACAAGCGCCCGGGCCACGGCCGACGTAATATTCAAGGCTTGACGGATAGAGACGGAACTCGTCTCGAGCATGTTGGCCACGGAACGGTGTGGAAGATATTCCATCACAAAATACGGGGGATCGTGATCCACTCCAACGTCCAGCAAGCGGACTACATCCCGCGAAGCATCCAGCACCGCCAGCTTCTCAACTTCCCGCGTCAGCAGCGTCCAGTCGAGGCCGCGGCGATTCGTGAAAAACTTGATCGCCACCTGTTTGCCGGTCTTGCGCTCGCGAGCCAGCCAGACCGTTCCATAGGAACCTTCTCCAATGTTTTTGAGCACTTCGTAGCCTCCCACGGATGTGGGAATGGCGGATTGCTGCAGACTTTGACGCCGTGAATTTTCACGATCCGGTCCGCTTTGCACAGGTGTCTTCTCTGTGGAAGAACGGCTGGTGGCGGGCTGCTGAATCTGATCCATAGACACTTATTCAGTGGTTCCAGGCCTGTTGAGAACGAGACAGAAAGAGATCAGGAGAGAGGAGCAGTATCAGACAAAGTCTTTCCTCTCTCCCCTCTTCTATTCTCTGTCAGGCAATGATGTCGTCCACCGGGTTTCCATGAACGTCCGTCAGACGGAAGTCTCGGCCGGCAAAACGATACGTCAGGCGTTCATGGTCGAATCCAAGCAATTTCAGGATTGTCGCCTGCAGGTCGTGAACATGGACCTTGTCTTCCACCGCCTGAAAGCCAAATTCATCCGTTGCGCCGTGAACGTGCCCTCCTTTGACACCTCCCCCGGCCATCCACATGGAGAATCCCCAGTGATTGTGGTCACGACCATTCACTTTCCCCGCATTGGAACCGGGTGTGGGCAGCTCCACCGTGGGGGTGCGTCCAAATTCTCCACCCCAGATGACGAGTGTTTCATCCAGCATTCCACGCTGTTTCAGGTCTTTCAGAAGTGCTCCCAGCGGCTGATCCAGTTGCTTGGCGAGGCGACGGTGGTTGACTTCCAGATCGTCATGATTGTCCCAGGGCTGCCCTTCTCCATGCCAGAGCTGAACAAAACGGACCCCGCGTTCCACCAGCCGACGGGCAATCAAGGTCTGTCGGGCATGAACCCCTTCTCCGTACATTTTGCGAATGTGTTCCGGTTCGCGGCTGATGTCAAAGGCGTCCATGGCATCAGACTGCATCCGGTAGGCCAGTTCCAAAGACTGAATACGAGATTCCAAAGCTGGATCTGTCCCACGAGCTTCCAGATGCTGTCGGTTTAATGCCTGCACCAGATTCAACTGGTCCCGTTGCTGAGAGGGAGAAAGCTTGTCGTTGCGAATGTTTTCGATCAGCTTTTCCAATTCGGTATGTTTCGTATCGATGTATGTCCCCTGATACACCCCCGGTAAAAATGCCGACCGCCAGTTTGCGCTTTCCGTAATGGGGTATCCATTGGGACACATCGCAATGAAACCGGGTAAGTTCTGATTTTCGGTGCCCAATCCATAAGTCACCCAGCTTCCCAGGCTGGGGCGTGGCAACCGTGCATCGCCACAGTTCATCAATAGTAAAGAAGGCTCGTGATTGGGGACATCCGCATGCATGGAACGAATCACGCAGATATCATCAATCGATTCCGCTGTGTGCTCAAAGAGCTCGCTGACCTCGATCCCGCTCTGACCGTATTTTTGAAACTTAAACGGCGAAGGAAGGGCCGCCCCGGTTTTTCGTTCGGTCTTCAGCGTTTTGGGAAGCTCTTTGCCAGCATACTTGGCCAGCAGCGGCTTTGGATCGAATGTATCCACGTGTGATGGGCCGCCATTACAGAAAATGTGAATGACATGTTTGGCACGCGATGGGAAATGAGGTTGTTTGGGCTGCATTGGAGATTCCGCAGCCTGAACGCGTGAAGAAGAACTTTCTTCACCCAGAAGTGCCGCGAGACCGAGCATTCCCAAGCCCTGTCCGGTTCGTTGAAGTAAATCGCGTCGATTGAGGAGTGAGTTCAGCATGATGTTCTCGATCTTCTCAGAAGGTGGGAGGGGGACCGGCGGGCAGGACAACATCCAGGAGCGCTTCGGACCAGATTCGGCAGGACGATCAACACAGTTTGAAAATATGGCTTGAGGGCATCCACAACCATGCGGGCCACGTTCGAGAGCAGGGTGTGGCAGTCAAACAGTCGTTTCAAGTCTGATCGGATTGAGACAACGGGAAAGAGGAAAGCGTCAACGAGAGTCTTTCCACTTTTCTCTCTCTTCCCTGGACGTCACTTTGAATCAAGCTTCCAGACTTGGAAGTACTGTCAAACCACTTCATTCTAGAGCGGATGTCAACCGTGATGATAGGGTAAATCAGTATTAAGGCGAAATTCGACCGTGTTCGATGGAAGTGTGGCGGGCACGCCGCGCTTGAGCGCATTCACCCTGCATGGACCGATTTACTGTTTCGCCGTCGTCTTGCAGCAAAACGATGAATCGTTGGATTCTCTCTGCGGGTGTCCACACAATGCGACGGACAATACGGGAGTCATGCGTTCTAGAGCAAGTTGCTCTGGCCTGGGCCCGCGCAGCGCGCGTTTCGACTGATGAAACGCAACTCGCCGCGTGGCGGAACGCGGCCCATGCGGGAGTCATGCGCTCTAGCCGCGGTTCCAGGGGTTCTTCTTCCAGGGATGTGCCTTTTGTGGTGCAGCAGCGTGGTCCGGTTCCGGAGAACTCGATGAAGGGGCCGTCTCCCGTAACTCTTTGGCCGGTTCCGGCGAGGATGTGGGGACGGCATTGCCTGTTGACTCCATGGCAACCTGCCCGGCTGAGGCAACGTCTTCAAGCGCTGGTTTAACTGGCGCTGGTTTAACTGGTTCTGGTTCAACTGGCGCTGGTTCAATGGGGATCGATTCAGCTGGGGCTGGTGGCACAGGCGGCACTAAAGCAGGACTCATGGCAGTTAATTCCAATGCAGACCCAGCAGGCGTTGCCGCTTCTGGTACTGTCGTTTCTGGTGCTGTCGTTTCTGGTGCTGTCGTTTCAGAAACATCAGAATCTGCAGGGAGCGAATCCGCAGCTGCAGCAGCAGTTGTCGTCCAGGGCGATTCCGGCTTCTGTTTTGGGATGTGAACGTCTTTTTCCGGCTCACGACTTCGATTGTCCGTTTGCTCACGGTGACGTTGCGATTGCTGTTGTGCCAGTCGTGCTTTTGCCCAGGGGTTTTCTGAAGCCGGTCTTTGAGGGCGTGCTGATGACAGATCAGGCGACACCTGTTCATCGGGTTTGACCTGAGACTCGCGCTGGCGCTCTTGAGGAGCAGGCCGGTCGGGACGCTGAGAAATGGGGGGGACGACGTCAAGAGATTCGGCTTCCGCGCGGGGAGGCAGGTCCTCGAGGTGCTCAAGACCAGCGGGTTTCGGACCCAGGTATTGATAATAGGTACAGGCAATACGGGCGTTATAGAGTTTGCGCCGACGGTCAGCCGGCTTCCCGAAATCGCGTTCGAATTGATGAGAAGCTGTCAGGACATAGAGTGACCAGTCATCCAGCGGACGCAGCAATTCTCCCATATCCCGGTACAACTGGCGAACTTCGTTTTCATCCCCCAGCCGTTCCCCATAGGGAGGATTGCAAATCAAAATGCCGGCATCCCGATTCGTTGGGAAGGCCACAAAATCCTTCACATCAAAATGAATATCGGTGGCGACTCCCGCCTGACGGGCATGCTGGGTGGCCATCTTAATGGCAGACCGGTCCCGGTCGGTGGCGATGATGGGAATGCTCAGCGACTGCCGATTTTCGCAATCCTTGACTTCCTGCCGGGCCGCTGTCCAGGTGCTGCGGGGGATCTGCTCCCAGTTCTCGGCCTGGAAAGATCGATTACGTCCCGGCGCGAGATTCCGGCCGATCATGGCTGCTTCAATAGGAATCGTTCCCGATCCACAAAATGGGTCGACCAGCAATCGGTCCCGGCTCCAGTAACTGAGTTTCACCAGGGCGGCTGCCACCGTTTCCCGCAACGGCGCCTGACCAACCAGATTGCGGTATCCCCGTTTGTGCAGTCCATCCCCGGAAGTATCGATGGTGATGAGCGCACGATCCCCCAGGATGGCTGCTTCAATGGGATATTCAACTCCGGATTCGGAGAACCAATGCCGGGAATAGACCTTTCGCAGTCGTTCGACAATGGCCCGTTTCACCATTTTCTGGGTGTTGGGGACGCTGCGGATTTCGGAACGGACACACCGGGAGATCACGGGAAATCTGGCATCGACGGGCAACCATTCTTCCCAGGGAAGCAACTTCACCTGGTCAAACAGATCGTCGAAATTTCGGGCTTGAAAATCGGCGACGACAATCTGCACACGTTCCGCACAGCGCAACCAGAGATTCGTGCGGCAGATGGCGGAGAGATCGCCTCGAAAGCGAATACGTCCATCATCGACCGTGGCATTGGCATATCCCAGATCTGCCAGTTCCCGAACAACAATGGCCTCCATCCCGAAGGCTGCTGAGGCCAGTAAATCAATCTCCGCCATATGAGCTCCGATGCCGACGGTTCGTCCGTAGTCGCTTGAACGGATAGAACCAGGTTCCAAAAGGGACGTACCGCGGCGGCACTGGCTGGGAAAGTCGTTGAGGGTTCCCCAGCACCCAGGAATACGTTTCCACCAACAGGGCGGATGAAATTTGTGCTGCCGCTGCGTCTTCCACACGCGATTGCCGGCAGTCCACGATATCGACCGTACCGACAATCATTCCCCGCGGCAATGAATCCGCCTGAATCTCATGCCTGGAAATGAGGTCTGAGATTCCGGGCAGTGTGGACAGGCGTTGTGAGGCGTAGAGGTAAATCTGCGTCTGCGGACGTGCCTGCACACGGCGGACTTCGATGGTTTTGATTCCCCGCAGAATCAATTCGGCCCAGGGCTGCTGAATACTCAAAGCCAGCAGATCCGGGTTCATGTCGACATTCATGGCAGTGAAGAGTTCGACTCGAAGAGAAGACCCTCAATCAATTTGGCTGCACACCACCAGCGTGCAGCCAAACAGCTGAAAGCCATTCCGGTGAGAGCAACCTGCTCTATTGCTCTGGAACGGATTCACCACGCATCGGCTGATTGATCGTTTCGCTGACGTCTGCAGCGAAACGATCAATCGTTGGGTGCTCTCTGCGAGTGTCCACGCGTATGACGGCCAATACGGAACTCATGCGCTCTCGCCGTCTCACTCCAGCGGTTATGGAACAGTGACCATGTTCCGCTTGGCGGCCCAGTTTGTGAGCCATAACAACACGGGAGAGGAGATGTAAATCGAGCTGAATGTTCCCACGACAATTCCCAGGATCACGCAGTAGGAGAAGGCATGAATTCCATCACCACCCATGAAGTACATGATCACCAGCACGACCAGGGTGGTCATGGAGGTCAACAGGGTTCGAGACAGGGTCTCATTTAAACTCTGATTGATCATGCTTGATGTCAGTTGCGGATTGCGACCCCGCACTTCACGGATACGGTCGAACACCACGATGGTATCGTTCAGCGAGTATCCGATAATCGTCAGGAATGCCGCGACCACGGTCAGGTTGATCTTGAAATCTTCCAGTCCAAACAACTGGCCGATGGAATTGCCGCTGAGATAAGCCCCCAGAGCGACCAGTCCCAGAGTGATCAGGACGTCATGGATCAGGCCGATACAAGCAGCCAGGCCAAATGATGCCCGCTGAAATCGGACCCAGAGGTAAGCGATAATGGCCACCAGACTGAGCAGCATGGCTGCGATGGCGGCCACTTGAGTGTCGTTGGCCACGGAGGTATCGAAGGTATTGAGTTCCTCAAAGTAAGGGGCGCCATCAAATTTGTCCTTGAGATGCTTGATCACCTGCTGGACATCTGCTGTAGAAACTTGAGGGCCGATCTGGACGTGAATGTCATTGGCTTTGGAGTCTTTCGTTCCGGGGCCGCTCGCCGACACGGCATCGTCGATGTTGTCGATCTTCAAATGGGACCGCAGGAACTGGACCACTTCTTCCGACATGGCCAAAGGGAGCATGTCCTGGGTGACTTTCACATCGAACGCATGCCCCCCGGCAAAATCGTCGGCGGGACTCTCCGCATTTTCCGCAACTTTGGGAATATCCTTGATCTCACTGGTTTCGAGATGTTGCTGGACCAGGTGATAAGGCGTTCCTGCAAAGGCTTCGACAATATTCTTCCCGACCGCATCGGCATTGGATTCGATGGTCCGCATGCGGAAGAGGATCTGCTCCGTCCCCCCTTCTTTGATGGACAGGCGTTCGAGTGCCAGGGATTTTTCGAATTTCTGGCTGAGCGCATCACGCACTTCGTCGGATGTCGGAGTGTCCCCTTCAAACTTGAAGGTGACCATCGATCCGCCACGGAAGTCGATATCCAGATTGTCTCGTCCACGAATCCCGACCAGCAGCAGGCCGAAAATCATCAATGCCAGCGAAGACACCAGCGCCAGACGGGTCTTGCCCATAAAGTCGATCTTGCCAGCGGGAATCACGCTGAACATTTTCAGATCAGTGAGCCAGCCTTTGCGTTCGCAGACGTCGAAGATAATGCGGCCGACATAGACCGCTGTAAACATACTGATCAGAATCCCGATAAACAGGGTAACGGCAAAGCCTTTCACCTGATCGGTACCGATATAATAGAGAATCACGGCTGAGATCAGGGTGGTGACGTTGGAGTCGAAAATGGTGGTGAATGCCTTTTCGAAACCGTTCTTGATGGCCATCCGCATACTCGAACCACGTTCGCGTTCTTCCCGCATGCGTTCGAAGATCAGCACGTTGGAGTCCACGGCCATCCCGATGGAAAGCACCAGACCGGCCAGACCGGGCAGGGTAAAGGTCGCATCAATCAGGGCCATGGCCCCCATCACCAGAATCAGGTTCAGCAGCAGACAGAAGTCGGCGATGACCCCCAGCCACAGGTAATATCCTGCAGTCACGACGAAGACCGCGATCATGGCCACGACCAGCGAGGAGATTCCCTTACGCTGCACGTCTGTTCCCAGCGTGGGGCTCACGGTCGATTCGCTCACGGGATTGGGATACAGGGGAACCTGCAACGCCCCGGCGTTCAAAACGCTGATCAGTTCGTCAATTTCATCCTGCGAAAAGTCTCCGTCAATGATCCCGGAAGACCCGATCACCGCGTTGATCGTAGGGGCGGAATGAATCTGTTCGTTCAGCAGCACTGCCAGTTGATTTTTGTAGCCGGCCCCTTCACGCGGACCGTATTTGGCAGTCAGTTGCTGCATCAGGTGTCCGCCCCGGTCATTAAAGGTGAAGCCGACGGCCAGACCTTTTTCGGAAACCTGTTCGCGAACCCCTTTCAGGAGTTCGCCGGTGATACGCCGCTGAGGATCGGGATCGACGACCACCAGAAATTGCGTGACGTCTTTTCCGTTCCGTTTGACCGTCCGGAGAACTTCGTTGCCATAGGCACGGATCTTGGGTTCACCTGTTTTGATATCAATGGCGGCTGGACGCCATTTGGCGACAAGGTCTTTATTGCGATAAACTTCGTCGACATCTTCAGGGAGTTTTTCACCTTGTGTGATCAGATTGGCATGATCCTGTTCGTTCCGATTGGCCAGCAGGGCGAACTCCAGTTTCCCCAGGTCCAGAATCATCCGTTTGGTCTGATTTTTCTTGTCTTCATCGGCCCCGGGAACAATCACTTCGAGCCGATCAGCTCCGACTTTGCGAACCGTGACTTCTTCGGTTCCGGTCGGATTCACTCGGCGGCTCACAGAGGCCACCATCTTGTTCATCACATCCGGTGTCACTTCTTTGCCGGTTTTTTCGACTTCTTCTTTATTAACGGCAAAAACCATGTTGGTTCCACCGGCGAGGTCGATCCCCAGATTGATGGCGTCCATGGGACTCCGCCCCTGGATCATTTCCATCGCGAATGGCCCGATGGCCAGGGCGATCGTGAAGAGGACAATGCCGATTCTCGTGGCATAGTCACGCATCTTTAATGCGGAAGCGATCAGGCTGCCCAGCACAAAAGGGACGACAACCACACTCACGATGAGCAGCAGCAACAGCCAGCTATTCATTGTCTGGGCAACCGGCGTGCTGACAGCATCACCTGTCTCGATCGTTGTTTCAGCAGCCGCCAGCAGCAGATTCATACTCAGCGAATTCATCCCGTGTACTCCATCCCTGTTCCATGGGCTCGACATCGCGCCGAGTGATTCCGGACCAGTAGATTGACATGTCTGTTTCTGAACTAATTTTGAATTTCTTCATCACTAAAAACCGCGTCGACCAGCTGGACCAGGTTCGGTGGCAATCTCGAAAAAGGAACAGCCCCTGCCTGCACTTCCGAAAAAGCTTTCGAGCCCTCAACAACCGATTGCAGGCGACAAGCAAATGACCCTGAGAATCCTGCGATCCAAAGAACAATTACTCACTCGCTGGCTTGTCCTTGGAGTCTTTGGAATCCTTCGCCAGCACTTGTCGAATCGCGGCAGCCTGCACCTTCAGACGGGTCGAATCATCAACGCGAACTGTGACTTCGGATTTGTCTTCTGACACGCTCACCACGTATCCCAGAATTCCGCCAATCGTGACCACGGGATCGTTCTTTTTCAGAGACCCGATCAGGTTGTCTCGCTTGGCTTTTTCTTTGGCGTCCGACCGTCCAAAAAGCAGCTGAACAATCATGAAGATTGCCAGACCACCCATCAGATAAATCATAAATGGACCCATTGCAGGCGGCTCCTGGGCCGCCGGGGCGGCATTTTCCTGAGCCAGCAGGGTCAGCATGAAATTCCACTGCAACATATTGGCAACCAATACTCTGGACGGCGATTCCGCCTGCACAAACACATTTCAAAAAAGAGAGAACCGGTCAATGCACTCCACTGTTTTCCATGGGAAAACCATTCGAAAACAGAGCAGAATGAATCGACTTTCACAATCAAAATTCGGAGACGTCACTACGGATCGCCCTCGAAGGAAGCGGGTAGTTTAGGGATCGGACGACATGCGAGCAAGATGGTCATGCCGAAACTCTTGCCCCGAGTTTGACTTAATTGCCTCTCTCAAATCTCGCATCACTTGCTGGTAATACCAGAGATTATGCACCGAGAGCAGCATCGGCCCCAGAATTTCCTTCACTTGAAAAAGATGACGCAGATATCCCCGGCTGAACTGCTGGCACGTGGGACATCCGCAGTCTGCATCCAGCGGGCGATCGTCCGTCAGATGTTTCAGATTTCGCATTTTCACCTGCCCGCGACTGGTAAATGCCGTGGCATTGCGGGCATTGCGGCTGGGCATCACGCAATCAAACAGGTCGACTCCACGCAGCACACCTTCAATAAGATCGATGGGCCGTCCCACTCCCATCAGGTAGCGCGGCTTCTGAGTGGGCAACTGCGGAGTTGTGAAATCCAGCGTTTCATACATGGTGGCAGGGGCCTCCCCGACACTCAGTCCCCCTATGGCATATCCTGGAAATTCGAGCGGCAGAAGCCCCTGAATAGATCGTTCGCGAAGTTTCTGGTCGGTCCCTCCCTGAACGATGCCAAACAGGGCCTGATCGGCCCGCTGGTGGGAATCCCGGCAGCGACGTGCCCAGCGGGTGGTACGATCCACAGCCAATTGCAGTCGATCCAGCGGAGCATCATGGGGAGCACACTCATCCAGACACATGATGCAATCCGCCCCCAGATCTTCCTGGATCTGCATGGCCCGTTCTGGCGAAAGATCGAGCAGACTGCCATCAATATGGGATTTAAACACCACCCGATCGTCGTCGAGTTGGCGCAGTTCCGCGAGGCTGAAGACTTGAAAGCCACCGCTGTCGGTCAAAATCGGGCCGTCCCAATTCATGAACCGGTGCAATCCCCCCAGTTCTTTGACAACGCGTTCTCCCGGACGCAGCGCGAGATGATACGTGTTCGCCAGAATCATCTGGGCTCCCATCGCCTGTAACTCATGCGGCCAGACCGCCTTCACCGTTCCCCGGGTGCCCACCGGCATGTAACAGGGAGTCTCAATCACCCCGTGCGGAGTCACAAACCGCCCCAGACGAGCCTGTGAAGAGGTGTCAGTATGATCTAGATGGTATTCGAACATGGAGGGGGGAGAAAAAGGAGAAAAGGAAGAAGGGAAAGTGGCAAGGGATTTGGGGACGGTTCTTAATTTGCCGGTGAATGAATGGTAGACTGGCGGGCGATCATGCCGGCGAGATATCCGGCTTTGAAACCGGCATCGATATTGACGACCGCGACATTGGCGGCACAACTGTTGAGCATTCCCAGCAAGGCGGCCACTCCTCCAAAGGCGGCTCCGTACCCCACGCTGGTGGGGACGGCAATGACCGGACAGGGAACCCAACCTGCCACCACGGATGGGAGAGCCCCTTCCATCCCCGCGACCACAATCACCGCCTGTGAGCATTCAAGGCGATGCTTTTGCTCCAAAAACCGTTGTGGTCCAGCCACCCCCACATCCATGACAATGTCTGTCTCCACCTTCATCCAGCGTAATGTTTCCGCTGCTTCCTCGGCCACGGGGCGATCCGATGTTCCCGCAGTCACCACGCAAACATGTCCGGAGCGGCAGGCGTCATCAGGGGGTGAATCATCACCATGAATGCGAACGGTTCGCGCCACGGGGTTGTACGCAGCCTGTGGGAAATTCGCACAAAGTTCAGCAGCCTGAGCAGGATCACACCGCGTCGCCAGAACATTCTGTTTTCGACTGAGCAAGAGTTCGAACGCAGCCTGCAGGGCTTCATTCGATTTTCCCGGAGCATAAATCACTTCTGGAAACCCACAGCGCCGGGCTCGGTCCAGGTCCAGATCCAGTTCTGGTGCACGAACATTTTCCGGGTGAGAACTGGCAAGTCGCGGAAACGTCAGCGAGAGTTCCTGATGAACCTGGTCGACTGTGCGGTCTCCCATCGCCAGCAACTGCAGCAGAGAACGCAAATCGGATTGACCGTCGGAGGCAGATGTCACAGGAGGAGCTCGACTTGTGCTTTGTGAACGATAGTGCGCATTCACTTCGCATCGTCTGATTTATCGTTTCGCCGTCGTCTTGCAGCCAAACGTTGAATCGTTGGATTCTCTCTGCGAGTGTCCACACGTATGACGGACTAAACGGAAGTGATGCGGTCTGAGGGCAGACATTTAACTCTGCACATTGTAATTTGAACACGTCTGCAAGGCGAACCTCTGCCCAGGGCCTTCGCCTTTTACAAAGCAGATCAGGTCCCGGGAGGGCGAAGCTCCTGCTGAACCGCGAGCAGGATTACGCGTTCCCGGGTTTGCGGCTCGGCAGGAGCCTCGCCCTCCCATGCCAAAGTCAAAAGGTGAAAGCCCTGCCATTCCGGGAGGTATCCTGATTTCCCGGTGCGGCTGGTTTGTTCCGGCCGCAACCAGAGAGATTCGCGTTTCGAAATCTTCGCAGCCTGAGACGAATTGAAGTGTTTGCAGTAAGGAGTCCGACTGTCCGTGTCCGCACAACGCCTGCCATTTATTTCCCATCGCCGTATTGAATTTTCCCAGACCGACATGGCGGGGATTGTTCATTTCTCCAACTATTACAAATGGATGGAAGAGACCGAACACGATTACTTTCGCTCATGCGGGCTGAGCATTATGGAACGCCAGCCGGATGGCACTTACATTGGCTGGCCCCGTGTGAATGCCACATGTCATTTCCAGGCGCCTGTCCATTATGATGAAACGATCGAAAATCGGTTGATCGTCGAACGAATCGGCGCCAAGTCACTTACGTTCTATCTCGAATTCTGGCGAGGCGAGACCCGCGTGGCCTGGGGGAGAATGAAATCCGCCTGCTGTATCTGTCGCCCGGATGGAACGCTGGCCTCTATCCTGATTCCGGACCGCTACCTGTCCCGGCTGGAAGAGGGAGGAATCTCCCAGACTTAGCGCAAGTTGTTCTAAAGTGAAACTTCACCGCCGTGCGTGCGGCTGATGACGCAAACGCGGCGAATCTCGTGAGCCTTGATGAGATCGGAAATTTCGGGCACCGGAACAATTCCCCCCGCGAGACGTCGGCCAAAGAGATCAAACATGACATGGCTGGATGTTCGGTCGGAGACAAGTGATTCACAAATCCGGTGCCGATCGACTTCCCATTCCAGTTTTTCTTCACCGGTGATCTGAATGCGCCCATGTCGGCAATCGATGCGGGCATCGGAAATTATCATTTCCTGCTGTGGCTCTTCCTGAAAATGAATGACCGCAGAGACCGGTTGGCCATCTCGCTTCAATCTTCGGAATTTGAGCACAACGGTATTGTTCTCCGGCAAGACCTCGGCTGACCGGCATTCTGACTGCATGACATTCACGCACCAGTCAAAGGTCATCAGTTCTTCATGGTTTTGACTGTTCCCCTGGCTGGTCAGCTCCATAAATTCGATTGCCCCCAGTTGAGTGGCTGTGAGTTCCCGCAATCTCAACGTGGAGCGCGCCCAGCGGTATGAAAGATCCGGCATCATCATTGTGCCCGATTCCGCTGCACTTTGTTGCAGGCGGACCAGGTCTGCCGGTTGGAGTTGTGAAAGGACTCTTTGCAGGATGAGCGTTGAACGCTGCATTTCAATGGCTCGAAGAATGGGTTCCAGGCCCATCCATTTCACATCTCCAATCACGACTCCCTGGCAGCGTCGCAGCAGGCCATCCAGGCTGGGAGAATAACTGGCGTCCAGATGTTGCGCATTTTCTTGTGCCTGAGCCAGGCAGGGATCATAAATGTCGGTCAGTTGGAGTCGTGGCTGGTGCAGCAACGAATTGAGCACGTTCATTGCCGTTTCGGCAATGGCTCCCACGAGGCCCAGTTTGATCACAGGCAAACCCATTCGGGATTGGTAACTTTCTTACTTCTGAAAACTTACTTCTGAAAATCCATCCTGATGCCTGTGCGTTGTCCACTTTAAAAATTCGGGTAGGTCTTAACACAAAGCCCGACAACGGAGGACGTTTCGCGATGACACGCCTCAAAACCAAGCCCTGGCAGGGCACTGGCGATTTTGAAAATTCAGGAAATCAAGATCGTAAAGTCCGACAATCAAAGGCGTTTTGCGACAACCATTCCTCAAATAAAGCTCCGACAGGAGAGTTGAATCCAGGCCGATGTGATGAATACCATCGTCTTGGAGAGGGACTCCTGCGGATGAACTTCCCATGCGATCGGCGCGGAATCTGAAGATGCTATCGCCTTGATACGAGATTTCAAAGACATCGAACTGTCTCTCAAGCTGTAAACGTTCAAAGCTCTCTCCGGATGCGAAGATTTGAGGCCGGTGCGAAATGTCGACAATTCTGGATCAATGCAATCTTTCATGCGATAGTTTCGTGAAAATTGCGGACATTGACGGACAAAACGTGACACGACCTCGATCTTCCGATCCTGACGACTTCGTGAAAAATCGGCCTTTCGTTTCTGCAAAGCGTACGACAGAATGTCCAGCAGGCCGCCTCGTGCTTTGTCAACTCTACAAATTCGGATCGACCTTAACGTAAAGGCCGACAACGGAGGACGTTTCGCGATGAGCACCCCCAAACCAGGCCCCGGCAGGGGCGGCAAGTTTTCCAGCCTGCCAATTCAAGTTTGAAGTTCCACTGCGGCATCGTACATTCCCGGAAAGGATGAAAATGGACAACATTATCTGCTTTATTCTGGGAGGAGGGAAAGGTTCCCGGCTCATGCCATTGACCGCGGAGCGTTCCAAGCCGGCAGTCCCGCTCGGGGGAAAATATCGTCTGATCGATATTCCCATTTCAAACTGTATTAACAGCGATCTCCGCAGGATTTACCTTCTCACGCAGTTCAATTCTGTCAGCCTGCACCGGCATATTCGTCAGACGTACAATTTCGATCCATTCAGTGGCGGGTTTGTCGAAATTCTGGCGGCAGAGCAGACCAATGAGTCCGTGGACTGGTATCAGGGAACAGCGGATGCTGTGCGCAAGCAACTTCGTTATCTGCAACAACCTGGTGTCGACTATGTCCTCATTCTTTCGGGCGATCAATTGTATCGCATGGACTATCAGAAGATGCTGGAGACACATCTGCGATCCCAGGCTGAAGTCACCATCGCGGCACTTCCCATTGAAGAGGAACTTGCTTCCTCGTTTGGAATTATGCGGTTGGATGAGACCGGTCGGGTGCAGGGCTTTCTGGAGAAACCGCAGACTGCTTCCGAGCTTTCACAATTCAAGACCGATCCTGATTGGATCGAATCACAGGGGATTGCTTGCGGCGGGCGTCAATATCTGGCGAGCATGGGGATTTATCTGTTCAATGCCAACGTACTGGTGGATGCACTGCAAAAAACCAGTTATCACGACTTTGGCAAAGAAGTGTTCCCTGCCTCCATTCGCAGTAAACAGGTTCAGACCCATCTGTTTGACGGCTATTGGGAAGATATTGGAACAATCAAGGCATTTTACGAATGCAATCTGGCACTGGCATCTCAATCGCCCCCATTTGACATGAATTTACCGGGACTACCTATATTTACTAGACCGCGATTTTTGCCTCCAACACGTGCACAGGGAGTGACGATCACCGACAGTATTCTCTCGGATGGATGCGTGATCGGCAGCGGAACGGTTGTCGAAGAATGTCTGATTGGTCTGCGTAGTGTCCTGGGAGATCAGGTCAGAATTCGCCGCTCCGTGATGATGGGAGCAGATTTTTATCAGCGTGAAGACCGCGCTCGTACCACGGACCCTCAGGCCCCTCCCATTGGCGTTGGAGCAGGTTCCAATGTGGAAGGAGCGATTATCGACAAGAATTGCCGCATTGGAAAGAACGTCGTCGTCCGATTGCCAAATCAGCAGGTTCCCGATGGACGTTGCGGGCCGGTGATCGTGCGTGATGGTGTGATCGTCATTCCGAAAAATACGATCCTTCCCGACGGCTGGAAACTGGGGACGATCGAACCCTGCACCTTCTGAGGGGGTGTGAGATTAGCAAATCCGGAGCAGGTTGCTCTGGCCTGGCCCGCGCAGGGCACGTTTCATTTGATGAAAGACTGCTCGCCGCGTGGCGGAACGCGGCCTGTCTTGTCTGCAGCGGCCAACACGACTGAATGAGGGCATGAGGGCAACATGTGAATGAGGGCAACATGGAGATTCAGAGATTTCATTGCCTTCTCTCCGGATGGAACTGACGTTTTGTTCCGTGATTCTCCTCATTGTGTGGATCAATGAAGACATTCTAATGAATTGGCAAAGACTTTCCGTCCTTTTGTGAGATCCATTGGATCTCCCCTCCGGCGGCCTTGTATGCTCGTTCGGCAACCGGTGCCTGCTCACCAGTCTCGCCGATCACGGTCAGCTTTTTCGGAGCATTGAGTGCCAGCAGCGCCGGGATGTCGCCGTACTTGACGATCCCGCTGATGAAATTCTGGTCACGATAGTCGGAGAGATGCGCGAAGCGAAATCCGTCGATCTGCACCGTGACCGCGTCGACAGCATCTCCGCAGACTGCCCCGGCGGCCGCGACCACCGGACCCATGCCATTCGTTCCGACCAGCAGAACCTGTCGGACGTTGTGCCCGTCCGTACGAATCCAGTGGATTAACGACAGCACATCATGCGTCCGCTGCGCGAACAACGAATGATTGTAGCCATAAGTATATCCTGCGAACTCGCGAGGGTTTTTGACGACACGGTTCCGGTCGGTCGGAAGTTCATCGTTGACAAACTCCCCCTGGGCGAACAGGTCTGCGGTAACAATGGAATCTCCATTCTTCAGCAGTTGCTGAACTTCCGGACGGAGTGTCCCTTCCGATGAGAACAGGCCGGCTTTCCCTTTATCGGTCAGCCACAGCACCACGCGGCCGCTCCAGGCTTTTTCCCTGGGGAAAATCGAAACAACCGGTAACTGTTCCCGATGGTCCGGCAGCGTGATCAAGTCCGTGAATAGCAGGTCACTTCCATAATCTCTCTTGCCGACTTTGGTCCGTTCGACGGCACCCACCGAGTCCATCGTCCGGCCGATGATCGTCTCGACTGCTCCGCCGACCACTTTCCGATACTCAGCCAGCGAATTCGCGTCGGTGGGCCACAGGGACTGGATCTGTTCATCGGACTGGGCCGCCCATTCCGCCAGCAGCCGGCGTTCGAATTCGTCCCCTTTTGCCTGCGGCGCGGGGTGCTCATCATCCCAGACGCTCAATGCGGCAGGAGCCCGTTCCCGTTCCCGCTCGCTCATGCCGTTCTCTCCCAGCAGTTCCCAGTCTTCTTCGACGATCGGTTCCTTCAGACCCAGTTTTAAATGCTTGTTGAACCAGGCATACATCTTCGCCCGGCTGACATAGTTGTAGTTGTGCGGAAACTGCGGCATCGGGGTGCAGTCGACGTTGTCCTTCGCCCCCAGCATTCCGTAGATCTTCTTTAATTCTGGGAATCCGTCGGTCATCATGTGGAGGGTCCAGTCGTTCGCGGTGGTCATCGCCTGGGGACGGGGAGCGAACAGCGCCGCCAGTTCGACGTTTCCGGTACCGATCCGTAACAGGGAAGCGTTCTCACAGGTGCAGCCCCCCTGCATGGACGTGGAAACCATCCCTTGGGGAAACGCCACGACCGGACGAGGGTCGATCGCTCCCAGCAGAATGGTCTGGGTTCCTCCTCCGCTGCCGCCGGTGACTCCCAGCCGCGCAGGGTCCACATCCGGAAGGCTTTCGAGAAAGTCCAGAGCCCGGATCGAATTCCAGGTCTGCAGTCCCATCAGGGATTGAGCCCGCAGTTCCGCTTGCGTGCTGTACAATCCCCAGTTTTCTTCCCCTTCCATCTCTGGACGCTGCCGGGCGAAGCGATGTCCCAACGCATACGAGATTTGATTGCTGTCGGCATAACCAATCATGTCATAGATGAAGGCGACACATCCCATTCGAGCCAGCTGAGCACACAGGGCCAGCTTGGGAAACCGACCGGAAGCTTCGAAGCGTTCTTCACCCAGCACAATCTGTTTCCGGACTCCGTCCACGCCGGAGTCCTGCAATCGTCCCCCATGCCCATGTGGACACAGCACGCCAGGAAAGGGAGCGGATTTCCCTGAAGGGCGAAACAACATTCCAGTCACATAAAAACCAGGCATCGATTCGAAATAGACTTTTTCAACGGTGAATCCCTCGCGCTCGACTTTGCCATGAATCACCGCATTGAGCGGTGTTCTCGGAGGCATGGGCCAAAGGCCGGTGGAAACCAGGATTCTCCGCCGCAATTCCTCCGACCGTTTTTCCCATTCCTCCTTCGATTTGGGAACCTGAAACGGGAAATGACCATTCAGATCCTTGGGCGGATCGATCCGGCGATCCTGAAGAACCTGTCCTTCCGCGAGCACAGACAACTCGCTCTCTTCTGCAGCCAACAAAGAGGGAGGGAAGGCGATGATGCTGGATCCCCAGGCAGCAATGATCAGCATCAGCAATAGCAGAGTCCGCTTCATCGTGTTCCTTTTGATGTGGAGAGCAAAAGCGAATCAGTAGATCGTGGTATCCATGGAATGATAGTGCTCTGTCGACACGTCCGGAAGAGTGGGAACGCCTGATCAAGTTCCGCTTTCGATGCCTCCTGCGATAGAGCGCATTCACCCCCGTATCGACCGCGTTCCGCCACACAGCGAGTTGCGTTTCACCAGTCGAAACGCGCGCTGTACGGGCTCAGGCCAGAGCAGCGCTTTGTTTATGTTAAAATTGGGGCAGGTCTTAACGCAAAGTCCGACAACGGAGGACGTTTTGCGATGACGTCTCCCAAAACCAAGCCCTGACAGGGCACGAGAGTGGCGAAAATGTCCGACAACGGGCATAATTTTGCTTGCGGAGGAGTCCAAAGATGAGAACGGACGGAGCGCAGGAGCAAAATTATGGTGAGACAGATTTTGGCAATGGCTGGGATTTGGGCTGGGATTTTCATCGGCCTGTGCAGCCAGATGGCAATGGCTCAGAACGAATTGCCACCTGGTTCAAAACCTCTTTCAAAGATCTTGCAATTGTTGGAGCAGAAAAAAATTCAGCCGGCCAGAGTTGTCCTCGATGATCGTAAATGGGTCGTTGATGGGCTGACGAACAAGGAGTCTGTCCGTCTGCATGTCGACCCTCGGACAGGCCGGATCACCCAACGGGAAACGATCCCGGATCTGGATCCAGTGGAAGGTGCCTTGCCAGTATCCCGGATTCTGGAGAAGTTGGAAGCAGCCCGTCCTGGACCGGTCCGTGGTGTTCGCTATCAGAAAAAACGCTGGCTGGTGGAAACTCACAACGGCAAGGTGACCACGGAGATTCAGGTTTCCGCAGAGACCGGGAACCTGTTGATGGGCCGCGATGAAAATTAGGGGAGGTTGCTCTCGCCGTCCCCGGAGCTTCCCGTTTCGAAGTTTTCGAATCTCCCCGGCCTGCTTTGCACGCATGATTCCCCACCTGCTGCCACTCTTGGAAATGTTTCACGGTGCTTCTGAATATCGTATGAAAATGAAATTTAATACTCGCCGATGATCCGTCCGTCGGACTTATTTCCCAGATAATTTAATGTTGCGAAATCAATCGAATTGCTGATCATGATGACGCTGCCGTCAGCTTTCAGGAGATGCACCCCATCGGTATGTGCACTCATCAGGCCGTGGTTATAATTCAGGGCGTCCTGATAGCTGACAGAGGGAATAGCCGTTGTTGCGGGTTGTTTGCTGCGTGAGCTGTTCGGTTTCATATAGGTTGTTACTCCATAGGCCTGCGCGCTCCAGAGTCCGTGAAATAAGTTAAATTGTGGAAGCACTTCACCAAGCAAAATTGTATGGCTCAGACCATCCGTGATATCAGCCATTCGGCAGCGATATCCGGGTGCGGCAATCGCCAGACTGAAGATTCCACTGGTGCTGCAAACGTCTGCTCCCGCGCAATATTCGGGAAGTCCCGCTATGTAACAATCAGAAGATTGATCCGGCCCCATTGGGAATCGATAAGGTCCGGCACATGTCTGATAGGCAGCCCCCTGTGACCAGATTCCATCATATCCCCCCATCGCTGCACCGGCAGGATTACTGGGACAGACCTGCACGTCAAGATAGGCCGATTTTAACAGACCGGCGTTTTCCGGAGAGATATTATCCTGACCGAAGTCGAGTTTCTGATACAATGAAATCTGGTCAAGATATGGTAATAAAAACTCGTTGATGTTGTGAATATTTCCCAGGAGACTGGCCGGCGGAAACACGCGATGCGTATCGTGGTAATGATGCAACGATAATCCCAGTTGCTTCAGATGATTTCGACAGCTGATCCGCCTGGCGGATTCACGCGCCTGTTGAATTGCCGGTAAAAGTAATGCCGCAAGTGCAGCGATGATTCCTGATGAAACTAATAACTCAATCAGCGTAAATCCATAATGTGTTTTGTGCGCCTTGCGTGAATGAAAAGTCATATTTGGTTTCCAGTCGTTAATATCGTGGTGATACAACATTTCCAGGTTTGGATGCTTGATCCGAAGTGATGTTATAAAAAAGGAGAAGAGAAGAGGGGCAGGACTGTCGTTGATGCTTTCCTCATTCTCCGTGTCTCAATCCGATCAGACCTGGAACGATCGTGATCGATCCAATTGTTTGGGTCTCGCGAATTTCCGTTCAGAATGAACCGTGGTCAACATGGGCTCGATCATTTTTCGAGAGTCCCGGGAGCTGCTGGTGGGGTTGCGTTTGCAATGCATCGAACATCGTTTTTAAGGAAAGCAGGTATTTCAATTGCAGGTTGCAGTTATTGAACAGTGGGCCGCCATCTTTAGATGATGTTGATCTCCATAATGTGTGTTTTCAGGTACAGGTGTATATGTAAAACGCGTGAAGATTGCGCTGTTCCGAATTCCCCGGACCTGGCCTGTGGCGATGCGGATGTGGGCTGATGTCAGGATGGCTCACTGGACGGCTTGTGAGGAATAAATGCGGTCCTGTGTGCATCAGCAGAGGAATTTGTTTCCGCCGTTGCAAGAATGTCTTCCTTGTCCGGCTTTACGATTCGAGCTACCTTAATCTTTTAAGCAAGTTGCTCTGGCCTGGGCCCGCGCAGCATGCGTCTCGACTGATGAAACGCAACTCACCGCGTGGCGGAACGCGGCCTGTAGGGGGTGAATGCGTTCTAAATCGACAAAAATCGGGTGATGAGACAGGTATGAAAACAGTCTGTTTGTTCGACATTGACGGAACGTTGCTCGATTCCGGGGGAGCCGGCCAGCATGCAATGGAGCAGGCGCTCCTGGAAGCATTTTCCGTCTGCGGACCTTATGCGGATATTCCAGCTGCGGGCCGTACCGACAAAGCTATCACCACAGACCTGTTTGCCCACCATGCTTTGCCAGTGGATGAGTTCAACTGGTCACGATTTTTGAAAGCGTATCTCGAGCACCTGCCGCGATCACTGGCCAGTATGCGTGGAAAAATACTGCCCGGGGTGGTCTGTTTGCTGGAGGAATTGAGCAAGCGGGATGACGTGGCCCTGGGACTCCTCACCGGAAATCTGGAAGTGGGGGCCATGCTCAAATTGCAGCACTATCAGATCGACCACCATTTCCAGTTTGGCGGCTATGGCGATTCTCATTTTGACCGGGACGATGTGGCAAAGCTGGCTTATGCTGCTGCAACACAGCATCTGCAACAGGCGCTTCATCCCGATCGGCTCTGGGTGATCGGCGATACGCCGGCCGATGTGAAGTGTGGCCGGGCAATCGGTGCGAAAGTGATGGCGGTAGGGACAGGAATTTATACGTTGGACGAACTTGCCCCCAGTCGGCCGGATCAACTCTACCAGTCGCTGGAGGATGTGGACATGGTTTTGCAAGCCCTGGTTGATTAGAGCAACTTGCTCTATATAGTCCGGGTTTGATGTTTTCTTTTCTCTATTTCTCTCTTCCCTTTCCTCTTTTTCCTTCCCCCCCGCATCGAAGCTGGTTTGGAACAACCTATGTTTCCCGGACTGAACGCACTCTGGTGCATCCTGCTGGCCTGGCTGATCGGTTCCACTCCGTTCAGCCTGCTGATCGCCCGCTGGATGGGCGGATTCGATTTGCGAACGCGTGGCAGCGGGAATGTCGGTGCCACCAATGTGGCTCGCACCATGGGAACTCGATGGGGCCTGCTGGCGTTGTTGCTGGATGCTCTCAAAGGGGCGATGCCTGCCTGGGGGTTACCATTGCTCTTTCAGATTCCGACTGAGTCGCTCACTCTGGTGAGTGTCTTAACGGGGGTCGCTGCGATTCTGGGACACATGTTCCCGTTATGGTTGAGGTTTCGAGGCGGCAAGGGAGTGGCCACCGCGCTGGGAGTGGTGGTGGTCCTGGCACCGTCGGCAATGGGGTGTGCCCTGGCCGTCTTTGTGGTGACATTCTTGATTTCGCGTGTTGTTTCGCTCGCCTCCATGGCCGGTGCTGTGGCTTTCGCCATTGCTCAGATCTCAATGCAGGGAGCAGAACTGTGGAGCCCTCAGCAACGCGCGCTGGGAATCTTCAGCCTGGCTGTGCCTTTGCTGATCATCATCCGGCATCGAGCAAATATCGGCAGGTTGTGGCGGGGTGAAGAAAAGCCGCTGCAAATCCGAAAACCTTCCGCTGCTGCAGAGCATCCAGCAGGCAGCATGGAAAGCGATCACCCCGACGCCGCCTGAATCTGTGAGAATGCCTCAGCGGCCATGCTGGCTGTTCTCCACAGACATGTCTATTGTGCGGTTGAAATTGTTTTCGTGAATTGTTTTCTTTAACGACCAGGTGGAGCAAGGGAAAAGGAAAAGACCGTGCTTTCCCCTCTCTCCAACCTCCTGCTTTGTCAACTTTAAAAATTCGGGTAAGCCATCGTGTAGAGTCCGACAACGGAAGACGTTTTGCGATGACGTCCCCCCCCCAAACCAAGCCCTGACAGGGCACGATTTCCCATGCAAGCAATTGAAATTCAGCCGGTGATTCGTCCGGTTCAGGGCCGTATTCGTCCTCCCGGTTCCAAGAGTCTCACCAATCGTGCGTTGATCATCGCTGCACTGGCACAGGGAACATCCGAATTGTCCGGAGTGCTGGAAAGTGTTGACACCCAGGTCATGATCGACAGCCTGTCACGGTTACAGATTCCGGTTCATGCCAGTTTCTCTGAGAAAAAATTTACAGTGACCGGTTGTCACGGGAAAATTCCCGTGGCCCATGCCGATTTGTGGTGCGAAAACAGCGGCACCAGCATTCGCTTTCTCACCGCTCTGTGTGCCACGGGGCAGGGAACATTTCGTCTGGATGGGAATACCCGGATGCGGGAACGCCCCATCGCCCCTCTCATCGACGCTCTGCGTTCCACCGGTCTGCTGGCGGAATGTACATTGCAAAACGGCTGTCCCCCGGTCTCTCTGATCACTTCCGGACTGCCCGGCACGACGATTCGAGTGGAAGGAAACCTTTCCAGTCAATACCTCAGCGGTCTGCTGATGGCCAGCCCGGCAGCCAGAGAAAATGTCATCGTGGAAGTGCAGGGGGAACTTGTGTCCCGCCCTTATGTCGACATGACGCTGGCACTCATGCGAGACTTTGGTGCACAGATCACGGAAACAACACCCAACTGCTTTCAAGTTCAGGCGACTCCTTATCTCGGGCGAAATTATCAGATTGAACCAGACGCCTCGGCAGCCAGTTACTTTTTTGCGTTGGCTGCTGTCACCGGCGGCACGGTCACAGTGGAAGGACTGCACCGGCAGGCTCTGCAGGGAGATGTTCGTTTTGTGGATGCACTGATGCAGATGGGATGCGAGGTGATCGCGGATAAACATTCCATCACCGTCCAAGGAGGAGAGTTGCGAGGCATTGACATTGATATGAATGACATCAGCGATACAGCTCAGACGCTGGCTTGTGTGGCTCCGTTTGCGACCGGTCCCACACGGATTCGCAACGTTGCTCATATGCGACTGAAAGAAACCGACCGGGTGGCAGCGGTGGTCACGGAACTTCGACGGGCCGGTCTTCGGGTGGATGAACACCCCGATGGCATGACAATTTACCCCGGCACGCTTCGACCTGCGGAAATTCAGACGTATGATGATCACCGCATGGCGATGAGTTTCGCCCTGCTGGGGCTGCGTGTCCCGGGAATCCGCATTGCCGACCCCGATTGCACATCCAAAACTTATCCTCACTTTTTTGACGACCTGGAGCAATTGTGCCAGACCGCCCGATGAACCCCTGGCACGGAAAAAAGGTTCCCGCTGCTGCTCAAAACAAGACCGCTGCTCCCGTGGGAGCACGCTGGTTGGCGCTGCAGGCGTTGCTCACGTTTTCTCAGCAGGGAATCTTTGTCGGCAGGACGCTGGACGAACTGTTCAGCACATATCGCACTCCCCCCCGAGAACGCCGTCTGGCCACGGAACTGGCAGCGGAAACCATTCGCCGCGGGTTGTCATTGGACGCGATTTTGTCCCATTATGTCGTGCGGCCCCGGGAATCGGTCGAGCCTGATTTATGGCAGTTGCTGCAACTGGGTGTCTGCCAGTTGTTGTGCCTGTTTCATATCCCGCCCCATGCTGCCGTGCATGAAACCGTGGCCCTCTGCGAGCAACTGGGAAAACCCCGGGCAAAAGGATTTGTGAATGGAACGCTGCGCAGCATCGAACGGGAAATTTTAAGTACCGCGAACAAAACCTTTCAGACTCCCGGAATAGAAACGACTTCCCAGCAGGTCAATCCAACCCTGCGAGATCTGCATTTCGATCGATTGACGGCGCACCTCTGGCCGGTGGTCGTGCCTCACGGACCAGAGTTGGAACTGCACTGCATCGAACTTGCCCGTTCTGTTTTTGTTTCTCCGCAAGAGAATGCGGTGGACTACATCTCCCAGATTTCTGGGCTGCCCGCCTGGTTGATTCAGCGATGGGACGCCCAGTTCGAAGATCGGGACAAGGTTCTGAAATTGGCCTTGTGGTACACCACTCCCGGGCGCATGTCGTTCAGAGTGAATCTGGAAAAGAATGCGCGGGCGGACATCCTGCAGATGCTGCAGGATCAGGGGATTCATGCCGAAGCGGGAACTCTTCCGGAATCGATCCGGCTGGAAGGCTCCATTGCCGTGGGAGACTTGCCGGAGTTCCAATCAGGCGGATTCAGTGTGCAGGATGAATCCGCCATGCAAGCCACTCAATTATTGAATCCGCAACATGGGGAAACGATTCTCGACTTGTGTGCGGCTCCAGGCGGGAAGTCCTGTCATCTCGCCGAGCGTTTGCAGGGAACCGGCCGCGTGGTGGCTTGTGATGTTTCTGAAGAGCGACTGCGAACCATCACTCATAATATGACTCGGCTGCAACTCAATAATATTGAAGTCTGGGCGGTCACTCCGGAAGGGGAGCATCTTCCACCCGGGCCCTTCGATGCTGCTCTGGTGGATGTCCCCTGTTCAAACACTGGTGTGCTGGGGAAACGCCCCGAGGCCCGCTGGCGTCTCACTCCAACCAGCCTGGTGGAGTTGATTCCACTTCAAAAACGGCTTCTGAATCGGGCTCTCGATCTTGTTCGACCGGGCGGGCGAGTGGTCTATTCCACCTGCAGCATCGATCATGAGGAAAACGAACAGGTGGTGCGAGCCGTTCTGGCCAGTCGTAGCGATTCCCGTTTGATCTCCGAGACGCTGCATTGGCCCGGCCATCCCGCGGATGGTGGTTTCCAGGCACTGATTCAGCGTGATTGAAGTTCAGCGTGATTGAAAACGAAACAGCACTCACTCGCGACAAATTTTTCTGTGAGAGCGCATGACTCCCGTATTGTCCGTCATGCGCGTGGACACTCGCAGTGAACATCCGCCGATTGATCGCGTTTCGCTACAGGCGACAGCGAAACGATCAATCGGTCGATGCGGGAGTAATGCGTTTTTGGCAATTATGGCTGCTTTTGCAACTGCGTGGAGACTTCCAGCAGATCCACTGCAGGGGCGCGATTGCAGAAAATGGTTGCCATTCTGCCATAGGTGATGCCATGTTCCGGCATCTGGAGCAGTTGGGCCAACTCTGGACCGGCCGAGATTTCCAGAATCGCTCCCAGATCGATTTGTCTCAGCACATTATGATTGATCAGGACCCGCCCCAGCGGAATCTGCCCGGCAATGATTTCATCGCGAACCGCCCGGGTGACATAGTCGAAATTGAAGCGGACAATACCAAATTGCACCGGCTGGCCGGTGTCGGCGCGTGTCAGGATGATCTTACGGCAATAAACCTCCCCGGAATGTGCAGTCTTTAACACATGCACGTTGACAGGGGATTGATGATACTTTTCCATGGTCACCGTCATATGGTGATCGTGGACGAGCAACTGTTTATAGGGTTCTGGGGTGGTGGCTGCGGGAATATGTTCCGCACGCGCGATGAGGGCACCGGGCGGCGAAAACAGGGAAGTCAGTTTCGTCAGCTCATCATGCGGATTCACAGGTCAGACCATCCGATTATGAAAAGACAGTGCACGTTTTCCAGAGAGTTTTTCCGGCGAGCCGTTCCTCAGAGGTCCCCGAAGCCAGTGATCGAGACATGATTTTGTTCGATCCTGGCTCCTGAAACCGCGAGTTCCGACTTGCCCGATTTCACTCCATTTCTGCAGTCTAGAAAACCGATCGCCAGCCTGCGACAGTTCCGCCGGGAGAAAGCGGCTTCCCGAACAAAAATGGCGAAAATGTCATCTTCTCCCGGGGATTATCAGCTCGAGAACCCCTGACAAAACTTACAGCGAACTTGCTCGCGGAAAGGAAACGTTCCTGGTCCGGGAGGTTTTGTTCGCGGCTCTTAAAAATTCAGGCGGATCTTAACGCAGAGCCCGACAACGGAGGACGTTTTGCCATGATGCACCCAGAAACCAGGCCCTGACAGGGTATTCGAACGCATTTCCCCCGTATGGACCGCGTTCCGCCGCGCAGCGAGTTGCGTTTCACCAGTCGAAACGCACGCTGCACGGGCCCGAGCCAGAGCAACTTGCCCTAATTGCATTCGGCCACGAGCGGACCGGCCAGTTCGTTCAGGAAGAACAAACGACCCGGCAAGGTGCACATATAAGTGGATGGAATCCACGGGGTCGGCTCATGATGCAACGACATCCACAGGCTCATTCCCTGCCAGAGCATTCCCCGTCCAAAGGTGCCATCGCAGCCGCCGATAATATGGTCTGCTTTCAGGAACAGGCCGGGACCAATGGTATTGGCATAGGCGGGAACTTTTGTCGTTCGACTCTTGAAGCTGGTCACGGCATTCTGTTCGATGGTGAGTGGATGAAGTCTGGCCCCGATCCGGTGTGTCTGGGCCTTCCATTCTTTCTCGGTCGTATAGTCCGCGGCAAATTGTGGTTCCCAGAAAGCGATGTGGCAGACACGGCCAATTCCAAAGACCACTGCCAGCCTGGCGCCATCCGCTTTCAGTTCGGCAATCTTTTCGGCGTAGGTCGGCAGGTTGGTTTTGGTAGCGAAATTCCGTTGCTTCTTCGGCACGGTCAACTTGCCCAGCGGACCATAGAAGGCTTGTTGCATGGCATTTTGAAATCCTCCCGGGGCATCTCCGGGCAGCGTATTCCCTTTGGAATCGCTCCATTCATCCATGTTGAAGCCATAGACATGGTCGCAATTGATTTGCCACTCATTCAAGAAGTAGACCGCCCAGCGGTACATGCCCATTGGTCCCACCGGCAGAATCATGGCGAGCTTGTGACCTGCTTCGCGAGCCCGGCGAATGGTCATGGCGATTTCATGGCCCATCAACGTGTCAAAATCGCTCAGTGCAGAACAGGAAACTGGTAGAAACTTCTTGTTCCACCACTTTTCTCGTTCGGTGATCTTTGTCGGATCGTCGTTGATACAGGCATCAATCTTCGCCAGATCCCAGCCTTGAGGAAAAAAGTTCTCAAGCAGCGAGCCTTCAATTGTCGTCAGCAGGTCCATGATCGTCTCCACGGGAATTAGGTGAACCGATATGATCGGATGTCGGGACGTTATAGGTTTCCTTCTCTGGCTTCAACCAACGTGGAGATTCCTCATCCCCGGGGCGCGAAAGTAAGATTTCATGGGGCCGAAAACGATTCTTGTAGGCCATCGACGGACAACGGGCGATCCAATATCCCAGATAAACAAAATCCAGATTCCATTGCCTGGCCAGTTCGATCTCACATAACAACGAAAATGTTCCCGGACTCAGATCCCGCCAGCGCGGTACATGATAGAAATAGACGCTGGACAGGGAACGAGGCAATAAATCGATCAGACTCACACCGACCAGTTCGGAACCCATCCGATATTGCAGTTCATGCAGACTGGGGAATGCTCCCTGTAGAAAACTCCGGGCATATTCCTGGGCACTGAACTGTTGCAGGGGCCAGCCGTTTTGCTCCGTCATCTCGACATGCCACTGGTTGTAAAGCGAGACACGTTCTGTCGAGAGACCGGCTGGATGCAAGGTCACAGAAATCTCAGAATTCTTCTTGAATGACCGCCGCTGACTTTTATCTGGTTGAAAGTCCGCCACCACGACTCGAAGAGGAACACACTGCACGCAATCGGCACATGCCGGACGAAACATATCAATCCCAAACCGTCTCCAGCCTCGTGAAAGCAGTTCTTCCAGCTGCGCCGGCGAGAGTCCGCGATAGCTGCGATATTCCAGCGAGGCCACCTGTTCGGGCAGATACGAACAAGTTCGAGGAGGCTCCTGCAGGTGGTATAATTCGGGAGGAAACGGCTCGATTGGCATCAGTCAACTCTCTGGATGTCATTTCCCGTCTTCGCAATCCGAGAGGATTTGCTTATTCACCAGACATTGCACCGCCTCTTTCAGTGAGAGCCCCGCCAGAAGAAAGACCTTGCGGGCGGATGTTGTGCCCGAAATCAGCGACACCTGGGATTTCGCCAGGTCAAACGTCTCAGCGACCAGGTTTCGCAGGGCCTCATTTGCTTTGCCTTTCTCCGGAGCAGTGGTCACTGAAATTTTCATCCGACCAGCATGCACGCCCGTCACCAGATTCTTTCGTGCTCCCGCATGTGCCTGGACCGGCAATAAAATTCCATCCTGAACTGATTGAAATTCAATCTGATTCATGACGGCTCGCATCCTTCAAACAGTGAAGTCCCGACACGCACCAGCGTGGCCCCTTCTTCAATCGCAATCTCAAAATCGTGACTCATCCCCATGGAGAGTTCTTTCAAAATGATACGATCTGCACGGCACTGCAACTCATCCCGTAACTCTCTCAGCCCGCGAAAAGTCTGGCGAATGCTCTGCTCTTCGTCTGTCAGCGGGGCCATGGTCATGAACCCGGCAAGCTCAACATGTTCAATCTGTTGAATCTCTTCCCAGGCGTCCCGAAGGGCGTTTGGAGTAAAACCGCTTTTCGATGTTTCACCAGAGATATTCACCTGTAACAGCAAGCGGGGGACAAGTCCCAGTTCTTTTGCAATCCGGCTGATACGATTCAACAGCGTGACCGAATCGATAGAATGAATCATGGCCGCGCGGGGCAACACGCTGCGAATTTTGTTGCTCTGTAATTGTCCAATCAAATGCCATTGCAATGCTGTTTCCGGATGGCTTGTCAGAGATTCCAGGATGGCAGCACGTTGAATGAGTTGCTGAGGACGATTTTCTCCCAGCACGCATTGACCACACTGAATCAAATCCTGAATAACCGGCATGTCGACAGATTTGGTCACAGCCACGAGCCGGACCGTGGAAGCGTCCCGTTCTCCCCGCAGACATGCAGACGCCATCCGCTGCTGCACCTGCTGCAGATTTTCACGCAAACGGATCAAGTTGCCAGACGTGTCAGACATTCTCCTGTTCCCGAACTCGAGCGCATTCACCCCGCATCGACCGCGTTTCGCCACGCGGCGAGTTGCGTTTCACCAGTCGAAACGTGCGCCGCGCGGGCTCAGTCCAGAGCAACTTGCTCTCGCTCCCTGTCAGGGCCTGGTTCTGGGTGCATCATGGCAAAACGTCCTCCGTTGTCGGACTTGGCGTTAAGACCTGTCCAAATTTTAAAGTTGACAACACATTAGAGGCAGTCCTTCCCAGTCTGCCGTGCAGCGACGGCGAGAGGTCAGCGGCCGGGGATCAGAGGTCAGGAAATTCGACAATGTGCGTACTTTTTCCTGATTTTCCGCCCCCTGATCTCCGAACCCTTTTCTCCATTCGACCAGACTTGGAATCCCTGAGAAAGGCAGACACCCGCGGATGTGCTCTAACATTCCGGGCCATCTGGAAAGAGTTGGGAAACGCTGGTGCGATCGTGAATGGACTGAATTGCTTCCGCGAACAATCTGGAAACTGAAACGACGGAGATATTGTGGGGCAGCGGGTCGTTTTGTGGTTCGATGGTGTCTGTGATGAAGAGTTGCTTGATCTGGCTGGCCGCAATTCTTGGAGCCACCCCTTTGGACAAAGCCCCATGTGAGACTGCCGCGTAGATGTCATTGGCCCCACGGGCTTTCAGCACGTCCGCCATGGCGATGAGTGTGCCGCCGGAAATGGTGAAATCATCCACGATCAGTACATTTTTGTTGCGAACGTCTCCAATCAACTCCAGGACATGTGCCTGCTCGGTATGGTCCCGTCTCACTTTGTTGCCGATCACCACCGGCACTCCCAGATAATTCGCATAAGCGGATGCGCTTTTGGCGAAACCGATGTCCGGGCTGCAGACCACCATATTGGGAATATTCAGCGTGCGAATGTGATCGCAGACCACATAGCGGGCGTACAGATGATCGACCGGGATATGAAAGAATCCCTGAATCTGCGGAGTGTGCAGATCCATCATCAAACAGCGATCTGCCCCGGCCCCTTCAATGGCATCGGCACAGACACGTGCCCGGATGGAGACGCGTGGTTCGTCCTTTTTATCTCCTTTGGCATAGCTGAAAAACGGGACCACCGCGGTCACTTGCTGGGCGCTGGCCCGCTTCAGAGCATCCACCCAGAACAACAACTCCATAAAGTTATCGTTCACCGGATGATGCGTCCCCTGGATGATGAAGCAATCCCGTCCACGCACATTCTCCAGAATGCGCACAAACACATTCCCTTCGCTGAAATAATGTGCTTCGCAGGGGGTCAGACGGACACCGAGTTCATCAGCAATACGCTGGGCCAGCAACTTGTTGGCAGAGCCGGCCAGTAAAGCCAGTTCGCCTTGCGGCGGCTGAAATGCGTGAGGGCGGGGACCATGATTGGGGCGGTGCTGCATTCGAAGTGGCTTTGAATGGAATCGATAAGAGGTGAAGCGATCCGCAAATCTGGAGTTCACGCACACTTCGCATCATACAGACCGCTTCAGTCGTGGCAAGCCGCCGCACCGAACTGTTTGGACCAGAGAACGATCCCCCAGTCTTTCCCACAATTGATTGTTTCGCTGACTCCTGCGATGACTGGAACAAGTTGCTCTGGCCCGCGCAGCGCGCGTTTCAATTGATGAAAGACGACTTGCTGCGTGACAGAACGCGGTCGATGCGGGATGAATACGCTCTATCGACCCGGAGACAGGGGCTCGGGAGAATGCTGCTTGAGCAGAATGAATGCTTTGATTTTTTTGGCTTCCTCCCAGCCGGGAGCTTTGGCTGGAATAAGTGGTTTTGCACCTCCTGCCGACCGTCCATCCTGCGAACCGGCAATTCTCCCCAGCAGCCGATCCTGCTGCGGCACGCCGCTTGCCGCTGCGGGGGCTGTGGGGCTGCGAAGCTCCGCCGGCGCGCTCTGACTTTGAGATTCTGTCTGCGAAACGGCAGACCGTTCGGCAGGTTGAAGTGCCGATTTCATCTCAGACGGTGTGGGCGAAGCTCCCTTTCGAAGGACGCCAGACCGGGGAGGTGCACTGGCCGCCAAGGCATTTTCATTGGATTGTTCCACTAATTGCTCAAAATTGAACTGCCGCTGCTCCGGCAGAGTTTCCTTTTCGTCTTTGACCTCACGGCGTTTTCCGGAAACGTCGTTACGGGCGGGCGCATCAGGAGAGGGTGATGCTGTGCCAGACGGCTTGGAGAATGCCATCGCTTTTTCCCGGTCCGTCGGAGTTGAAGCAGCCGCGTCAACATCATCTCTAAGATTGGCTCTGTGAACGAGATTGGCCCTGTGAGGATTGGTCTCCTGATCCACATACATCACCGCATCAAAGGCTGCCACACGATTGAGCACGGCAGCCATTTCTGGGCCATCCATTTCCAGTTCCATGGTCACAGCAGTCAATCGCGACTGATCGGCTTTGTCCCGGTCCAGCGCCAGGACCTGATTGTCCGGAGAGCGAACTTGCTGCTGCTGTAGCAGCACCTGCATCTGATTCATGGCTTCCCGGACATCCACCACGGTGAAGACCACGACAATGGGGGTCTGTCCGTCCCCCTCCTGCAATTTTCCGGGAACATTGATCGACATGCCCGCCAGTGATTTTTGTCCGAGTTCAGCAATCCGCTGCCGGATTTCATCTCTGGAGACATTCACCACCTGAACCGGTTCTCCTAGTTGAGCGGGAAGAGAACTTTGCTCCGGTTTTGGCGAGGCCATCGACATCGAGAGCTCAGCCTGTGCGAGTTCTGCAGCCTCCTTTCTGGCAGCCACGGAGCTGGCAGGAATCGATTCCGTGGTCGCCATGTTCTCGGCTGGATGCTGATTGAGAGCCCAGCCTGCCACCAGCAGGAGTGTGGCTGCGGAAGCCACCGTCAGCCAGTTCCCCCAGCGTCTCAGTCCGGCAGGCACAGAGGGACCTTTGCCGGGAGGCAGGGGTCGGGGCAATTGATGGATGCGAGCATCCACACCGGCGCGGATTTCCGGCGGAGCATAGGGACGTTTCAGCATCCGTACCTGCTGGCTGACTTCCGTGAGCACGGTCAGTTGTTCCCGCAGGTCCAGCGAATCTTCCAATTGGCGCTCAATCTCAGCCCGCTCGGCAGGGGTCACTTCCCCATCGAGGTATGCGGATAACAGTTCGTCTGAAAAATGATCCAACATGGTCTTTGTATGACTTCAATAGAGCTGCAAACAAAACCTCCCAGGCCAGGGAAGTTCGGTTTCCGTGAGCAGGTTCGCTGCAGGTCTTGTCAGGGTTCCTTACTTTCGTTCGCGTTCGATGACACGAATCAGTTTATCGCGGAGAAGCTGACGGGCACGATGAATACGGCTGCGGACAGTGCCGATGGGACATCCCGACAACTCGGCAATCTCTTCGTATCGCAACCCTTCAATTTCCTTCAGGATGATCGCATCTCGATATTCCGGTCCCAGTTCTTCCAGGGCTTCCCGCACCTGCTGCTGGGCGTCTTGCTGCTGCAACTGATGGGAAGGATCTGATTCACGACGTTCTTCCGGTTCCTGCCCGGATCGCTCCTGGTACTCATCCAGAGAAAACCGAACGGTGTTTTTCTTGCGACGGCTGGAAATCGCCACATGATACGCAATGCGGAACAGCCAGGCATAAAAGGAGGCTTCCTGACGAAAAGAGCCGAGTTTCTGGTATGCCAGCAGGAACGCATCCTGTCCTACGTCTCGCGCATCATGCACCGATCCCAGGAGGTGAACCAGTGTTCCATACAATCGGTCCTGGTGCTTGAGCACCAGTTCGCTGAAGGCTTCCCGGTTTCCCGCCAGAGTCGATTCAATAAGCCGAGAATCGTCTGACTGCATGATCACCACATTAAGACGGCGTGTCTTCCCCAAGAGTTCCCGGTATTCTATGCAATTTTCGATCATTTCTGCCAGATGAATGACTTGGCTGCAATGCTTTTGCCACCCCGTCACATCCCCTTGTCTTCATTTTTCCTGTTCCCCGCCTTCGGCTTTGCGGTTCTCTTCAGGCTCGATTACTATCTCTGGCATCCTCTGGCATCAATCAGCAGTTTTGAGTCTCACCAGATGGAAGCAAGGGGAAAGTGGAGAGAGGCAGGGGAGAGCATTCACCCCGCATCGACTGCGTTCCGCCACGCAGCGAGTCGCCTTTCATCAGTCGAAACGCGCGGGCTCAGGCCAGAGCAACTTGCTCTAAAACACAGCCATTCCCCCATTCTTGATCCTGTTTTTCCTTGATGTCACTTGGCCCTTCAGCATGAAATGGCACCATGAAACGAAGCTTTCTCCCCACAGTGGCATTTCTGGTTCTTGCTTGTCGCGGTCCGATCCAGGCTGCGGAACCGAATACGCTGTCTGAAAATGAAAAACTCTCTGGCTGGAAGCTCTTGTTTGACGGCCAGACGACAAATGGCTGGCATACCTATAAACAGAAAGAGTTGAACCCCGGCTGGGTGGTGGAAAATGGAGCAATTGTCCGAAAGGCCAACGGCGCCGGTGATCTGACGACAAACGACCAGTACGACAGCTTCGAAATCCTGCTCGATTACAAAATCGCTCCGGGGGGCAACAGCGGATTGATCTTCCATGCTCCGGAAGGCAAGGAAGGGGCTCCTTATGAAGGCCCGGAAGTTCAGATTCAGGACAATGTGGCAGGCAAAGATCCCCAGAAGTCCGGCTGGCTGTATCAGTTGTATCAACCGGGAAAGGATCAGATCACTGGAAAAGTCATTGATGCCACCCGCCCCGCCGGCGAATGGAACCAGCTTTATTTGCGAGTCACTCCCCAGAATTGTGAAATTCAGATGAATGGAGTGCATTACGTCACATTCCAGAAAGGCTCTGAAGACTGGAAGAAGAGAGTGGCTGCCAGCAAATTCAAGGCTTATCCAGAATTCGGCACGTTCTCCAAAGGCTTTATTGCTTTGCAGGATCATGGAAACGAAGTGGCGTTCCGTAACATCAAGGTTCGTGAAATCAAACCCGGTCAGGCTGCACCGGACATCTCGACCGGCACACTCCCTCTGAAACCGACGCTTGCCTTCCCCAAGCTGCAATGGGAAGGCTGGCAACCGGAAGACGATGCCGGTCGGGCACAATCATTCCGTCCGGTGCTGATGACGGCTCCCGCTGACGGCAGCGGACGCCTGTTTGTGGGTGAACAGCATGGCGCTGTCTGGACATTTGAAAACAAGCCTGAAGTCACCGATTCGAAGCTGTTTCTCGATCTGCGGGATCGTGTGAACTACAGCGACAAACAGAATGAAGAAGGCTTTCTCGGGCTGGCCTTTCATCCGCAATACAAAACCAACGGGCTGCTGTATGTTTATTACATCCAGAAACCTGGACTCATCTCGGTCGTCTCACAGTTTCAGGTTTCCAAAGACAACCCGAATCATGTCGATCCCGCGACAGAGAAGAAACTGCTGGTGCTGGAACAGCCGTTCTGGAATCACAACGGCGGGACGATCTGCTTTGGACCGAATGGCTTTCTGTATGTGGCATTGGGGGACGGCGGAGCCGGGAACGATCCTTTCGGCAACGGTCAGAATCTGAATACGCTGCTCGGAAAGATTCTCCGCATCGATGTTGATCATCCCGCAGCAGACAAACCATATGGAATCCCCCAGGACAACCCGTTTGTCGAGACCAGGGATGCTCAACCGGAAATCTATGCCTACGGATTCCGAAACGTCTGGCGGATGGACTTTGATGCTGCGACAGGCCACCTGTGGGCTGCTGATGTCGGCCAGAATCTCTGGGAAGAAATCGACATCGTCCAGAAGGGGGGCAACTACGGCTGGAATTCCTTTGAAGGGACACACCCCTTCGGCTCCAGGCCCGGAGATCCATCCCGGACCATCTTCCCTATCTGGGAATATGACCATCAGGTTGGAAAGTCGATTACGGGAGGATTTGTCTATCGCGGCAAAGCACTTCCGGAACTGGTGGGCAAGTATGTCTATGCAGACTATGTCACCGGAAAGATCTGGGCCTTGCACTATGATGAATCGGCCCGGAAAGTCATTTCGAATGAAACGATCCCCAGTGCAAAACTCCCCATTCTCACCTTTGGTGCCGATGCAGATGGAGAAATCTACTTCGGAGTGGTCGTTCCCAACGGAAACGGTGTTTACAAATTTGTGAAAGAGTAATGCTTTGTTAACTCTAAAAATGGGGGTCAGTCTCAACGTAATGTCCGACAAACGCCAAGTCCGATAACGGAGGACGATAACGGAGGACGATAACGGAGGACGTTTCGTTATGACGCATGTTGGGTGCAGGGCTCCGGCCGCGTTCCGCCACGCGGCGAGTTGCGTTTCATCAGCCGAAATGCGCGCTGCGCGGACCCAGGCCAGAGCAACTTGCTCTTAACACTTAACCCTGATCGGGCATTAGTGATCTCCTTCGTAATAGGGTTCGACATGCACGATCACATCTCTGACAAAGGGCCAGTCCGTCTGAATTCTGGCTCGTACCTGCTGGGCGATCAGATGTGACGCTGCCACGGTGATATCCGGTTGGACTTCGATATCGATGTTGACATGTGCATCCGGGCCCGCATGTTGAATGCGTAACTTTTCCACGTCAATCACACCTTCTACCTGCAGGGCGGATGAACGGACGCGAGCAAAGTCTTCATCCTGAGGAATGTGATCCAGCAACTGATGCAGGTTTTCCCATGTTGCCTGGATGCCCAGGGCGACCATCAGGACCGCTAAGATTCCCGCTCCGACATGATCCACCAGCCAGGCTTGCGATTGCCATAACGCAACGGTCGCCAATGTGATTGTGGTGATCAGGCTGGTGAGCATATCCACTTGAAAGTGAATGGCTTCGGCCTTCAAGGCGGTGCTCCGCGATTCCAGACTGGCTTTGCGAATCCGATAAGTCACGAAAGCCAGCATGACTGTTCCGCAAGCAGGGATCAGCCACGTCCAGCGGTTTCCCAGTCCGGGATGGGGGTCCGCCTGTGTCGCAGCCAGCAGATTCTGCACCGCCATCCAGCATCCGGCAATGATGAGGAAGAGCCCCAGTTGAAATCCTGCCAACGGTTCGGCACGCCCATGACCAAACGGGTGTTCCACATCCGGGGGGTTGGCTGCGTAACGAATCGCTGCCAGCAGGATCAGACTGGACAGAACATCAAACAGGCTGGCGATGGCATCTACAAACAAGGCTGATGAACCGCTGAACCAGACCCCTGTCAGTTCCGCCAGAATGATGATCGATCGCACCAGAATCCCGATGGTCGTCACCTGGATCATCTCCGCCAGGCGTGCTTTCCTGACGGCAGCCACGCTGACATCAGGAGTCACAGCTTCGGGGAAGGCGTCAAGGGACAATGCTGGATTCCAAATTGAAGAGACCATGTCATGCGGAGAGTGAGACCATTCTTAATGCAGGTCTTCACCCGTGAGCAGGCGTTCGATGGCATCCGCATGGACTGCCAGTCCCAGCACACTTTTTCGGACTTCCTCTGCATCCGCAGTTCCCAGTGGATAGCTGTTGAGGGTGACAAAATAATCTTTCCCGTCGACCTCGCGCAGCGCAATGGCACCATGCGGCATGATGGAATTCAGTCGAAGTGCCTGTTCGTGAAACTGATCTTGTGCCGGACAACACAGGCTGTAGATCTGCAGCAGACGATCTTCGATCTCGTGCTGGCTGACTTCAATATACACGACCTGACCCCGACCGTCGGCCAGCGTCACGCGCACCCGATAGCGATGGTCATCCTGCCGCTCCCATTGTAAATGAAGTTCATGCAGAAATGCCTCGTGCAACAGTGATTCCAGGTCTCTCACCTGGCCCAATACGGCCTGCAGCAACTGCGAGGCTTCAATGCCGTTTTGAGGACGATTTGCCGGACTCTTCTCCACCATGAGCCCCAGGCATTCCCCCAGTTCCAGAGGAATATCCGGACGCAAAGCACGAATGTTGGGCATGGGATTTTGTTGGATCGCATTGGAAAGAGACTGGATGTCGAGTCCGGTAAAGGGGACCTGCCCGGTCAGCATGACATAGAGCGATATCCCCAGGGCATAGACGTCGCTGGCGGGTGTTGCGTCCAGTCCCTGCAGAAGTTCCGGCGCCATGAAATGCGGGGTACCGACCAAAGTTCCTGGCACTTCGGACAGGCTGGAACTGTGCAAACGCTTGGCGAGTCCGAAGTCTCCAATTTTGGGTTGTCCCTGGTGAGTGAGCAGGACATTGTCCGGCTTTAAATCGCGATGCACGATGCCCATCTGGTGAGCCGTTCCAAGCCCTTCCGCAATCCCCAGTGCAACCGTCATGGCACGCACAGGATTTAAAGGACGTTCGTTCACAATCTTTTGCAGCGATCGTCCGGGAACAAATTCCATCTCCAGGTAGTGCAACCCGTGATGCTGGCCAATGGCATGCACGGTGACAATATTGGGATGATTGAGTGCAGCCGCGGCCTGACCTTCGGAGTAAAATCGTTCGAGATATTCCGGATCTTTTTCGACCAGGGAGGGCGAGAGAATCTTCAGGGCACACGCACGATTTAATTGCTGATGACGGGCCAGAAAGACCCAGCCCATGCCCCCTCGCCCCAGCAAAGAATGAATGTGGTAATGCGCCACATCCGTTCCCACCAGCGCCAGCAAAGTCGCCTCATCTTCGACACGCTGAGGCTGCAAGTCGAATTTGGCAGCCTCCGGATGAGCCCATGTGATCGTATTCAACGAAGCGGCATCGAGCCCCCCCGCAGGCATTCCGCAACGAGGACAAACGGTGTCGGCCGACCACGCCAGAAATGATTCATTGCAGGCGGGGCAATAGACGGATCGTGAGTCTGCAGCGGATTGTGACATGGAATGCACTTGGAACGATTTTTCTCATCAAAACAGACAGGCGAAGCCTTGTCGCTGATCCTGCAGTCCCGCACGAGAGCAAGTTGCTCTGCCCTTCACCTTATACAAACCGGGCAAATTCCGGGAGGGCGAAGCTCCTGTTGAGCCGTGAGCAAGATCACGCTCTCCTTGATTTGCAACTCGGCAGGGGTCTTGCCTTTCCATGTCAACGCCTCGCTGGTCCTACAGTCCGGCACGAAAGCAAATTGCGCTGGCCTGGACCCGCAGTGAAAGCGTTGCCGTATTGCGGCTGAGAGCAAGTTGCTCTGGCCTGGGCTCGCGCAGCTCGCGTTCGACCGATGAAGGTCTGCTCACGGCGGGTGGAACGCGGTCGAAGCGGGGTGAATGCACTCGAGCTTCAGGGTGCGTCATTCAGTAGCAGGAAGCCCTGTACTCGTGCCCTGTCAGGGCTTGGATTTGGGGTACATCATCGCGAAACGTCCTCCGTTGTCGGACTTTGCGTTTAGACCAACCCCAATTTTTAGAGTAGACGATGCACTAGGATTAGGGCGAGGCCATGTTCGCTGAGTCTTTGTTCGCCGAGTATTTGTGTACGCATAAAAACAGGCCCCACAATGCCTTTCGAGCATTCCGGAGCCTGTTGAAATAGCGTCATTTTCCCTGAGGCGGCCTGCCTGGACCACCGGACCAACCGCCACATTCTGAGTGAAAAATCATTCTGAATGTGGCGCCGGGACAGGCAGTGCAGAATCTTCAAACGCCCCAGCGGGAAAATTATTTGCCGTCGGTGCTGCCACCTTCAGGCGTGGCTGCTGGGGTCTCGGTGTCAGCCGGAGTTTCGGTCGTAGCACCGTCAGCGGGTGCGGCTTCGCCATCAGCGGGAGTTGCTTCGCCGTCAACCGGAGTGGTCTCGGGGGTCGGTGCTGGAGCTGGCGCCGGGGCAGGTGCACATCCAGCAGCCACGAACAAGCCCAAAACTGCGAACAGGGTGGTCAGGTTTTTCATATGAAATCTCCTCTCGGGGGTGTCTTCTTGGAGGGAGCGAGGAACCAGGAAAGCTCCATCCGCACCCCTACCTGCTATTCAACAGATTCTCAAGAACAGGTCGTTATTCCCGAAATTCTGAACAATTTCGGAGAAAGCAGAAATTGAATGTATCGGATCTCTGCAGGAACCGTCAATTGTGAGTCTGGGTAAAACGCAAAGAATAGGAGCTCTCTTGCATCCCTGGTGCAATCCGAATAACTGACAAATCTTACCTAGTCCGTAATTCCGTTGAATTCGGAAAGCTCCAACGGCCGATTGATCAAGATAACTGCATTTTCCAGCGGTTCCCTCACGATTGGGAGACCGCGGAACCTGCGGGCAAGCTGCGCCAATCCGGGCGTGGGCGTGCGATGGTCTGGTTCCACCGAAAGTGATTGACAGCAGGAAGCTGGAGCAATCGATGAAATACGTAAGTCAGCGATGGTTAGGGGCAGCGGCAGTTTGGCTGGGGGGGCTTGTCGCTCCAGCTTGCGCGGAACCTATCATTTTTCCCGATGAGCCGTCGGGATATTCCGTGGACGACTCCGAAGCGTCCGTTTCGCTGGGGCGACCGGCCGAAGCGTCGATTTCGATCTCGGATGCAACTGGCTCTGTTCGTATGGGGCAGAGTGCATCGGCCAGTTTGTCGACGGGACCGGCTCAGCAGACTCAGTATTCACAAGTCCCGCCAGCGCCCGGCCCCGCCGCGACACCTCAAATCTCGCGACCGATCCAGCCGGCACTGCCGCTGGCAGCCAATCCTTTTGAGGATTCTGTCGGCTTTGCCCAGACTCGGCCCAATAACGAGATTCTCTGGCGCATGGGACGTACCAATATCGACCAGTACGGTTTTACTGGCGGATATACCCAATTCAACTTTTTAGCGCCGCTGTTTTCCGAAAACGGTAACGCTGTCACATTTATCAATCCGCGGATTGGCGTGACCGATTACGGGATGGCGATGGCCAATGTGGGGATCGGTCATCGCCGGTACAATCCGGGCCGAGACCGCGTGTATGGCGGATCGTTCTGGTACGACTATGACAATGGACACGCCAAGGAGTTCAACCAGCTCGGGGTCAGCCTGGAAAGCCTCGGTCAGTATTACAGTCTCCGGGGAAATGCTTATTTCCCAGTCGGCCAACGGGAGGCTCTGGCAGGGTTTACCGATGGTGAGAGATCCTTCACCGGAAACAATATCAGCGTACTCCGAAACTTCGTTTACCAGAATGCATACCAGGTTTATGAGGGGGAATTTGCCGTCCCCATGCCGGTCCTGGGGGCATATGGCTTTGATATGGGCGTGGGGATTTATTTTCTGAATGGTCAGAGTGCACGTGATGCCACAGGTGTCAGTGCTCGCATTCAGTCGCAAATTACAGAAAACTTCTGGATGAACGGACTGTATACTTATGACAAACAGTTTGAATCCAACTTCTCCCTGAACTTTGAATTCACCATGCCGGACGGAATGGCCCGGCGATGGTTCCGTCGCCCGTCTGTCAAATCGTATCTGACACAGTCTGTCATGCGTCGATACCGGGTCGCGGCGGGTGAAAGTCACAAGAGCTCAAATATTCTGGGGCGCGACACCAACGGCAACGTCGTGACCATTGTTTACATCGATCCCAAAGCCCCTGCGGGCGGAGACGGAACGATTGAGCATCCTTATCAATCCACATCGGAATATGCTGCCGACGCCGATCCCAACCGTTACCAGTTCGTATATGTTCGACGCGGCAGCGACCAGCAGGAAGCGGACTATCTGAACACTGGAATCACCCTGGTGAATTATATTCCCAGCGACCCCAGCGATCCCGGACCACCGGTCTATGGTCAGAAGCTGATCGGGGATGTCGATTTCGCACAGGACAATCTGCCGCTGTATGACGTGGTCTTCGGGAGCACCCTTTCACAGTTCAGTCTGCCCGCGGAAACCACCAATGGCACGGGGGATAAACCGGTCCTGAGCAACTTTGGTGGGACGGAAGTGGTTTCTATCTTCGACCCCAACCAGCCGGCAAACAGTGACGGTCATGAAATCTTTGGGCTGACGATCAATGGGGCCACCAGTGCACTCGATCCCACCGCCAATGCCAGCGGGATCGTGACACCAGCCGGCACCACTACAGATGGCTTCTATATTCATGGCAATACCTTCCAGAATGTCGTGAATGGCATTGTGCTGAATAGCGACACCACGACCAGTCCGGGTCTGGATTATCACGAATACGGCCGTATTGTGGACAACGTCTTCACCGGGACCACCGGAGAATCCCAGCAGGCCATCAATATCAATCATGTCGCCGGTGATCTGAACCGGCTGCTGGTGGCGGACAACACGATCACCGACTTCAATACCGGTGCCAATGCCGGGGGAATATTTATTGATGCTGCTTCGGGAACCACCATTAACGGTGTGACTCCGATCGACCCGATTACGGGTGATCCGATTGGTCCTGAACTGGGGATTCGGCGAAATACCATTTCGAACTCCTCTTCCGGAATCGTGCTGACCTCGGACGATGCTCTTTTCGCAACAGATGTTGATGGCAATATCGCCACCGGGACCGGTCTGGCCACTCTGCCTGGAAACGGATTCAGCGCCACTGCCACCAACGGCGGATTCTTTGACCTGACCACCTTCAATAACAACTCTTTCACCAACTATTCCCAGGTCAATTCTGCCGACACGGCCAATGGCAATGGCGCGGTCTTCGACGCCACTGGCGGATCGGTCATCCTGGTTGAGGAAATGCTCTCGAATACTTTCGACAACAATGCCCAGGACGGGATGAAGGTGATCGCGGACAATGCGCTTGTCGGGTTTGCATCCATTGGAAATCCCGATCCCCTGGACACGACCGGCGGAAATACCTTCACCGGCAATAAGGACGACGGCCTGGATATTTCCGCAACCAATGGTGGTGGAGTCGTGGTGTTCAGTCCCATGGTCAATAACCAGTTCAATACGAATGGAGACAATGGGCTGGTCGCGAATGCACAAAGTGGCGGCACGATCGCGATGATGATTGGTGATCCGACTGCCGAGAGCACGATCGGAAATCAGTTCATCGGGAACGGCCTGCTGGCTCCTGTGCTTCCGGAAAATGGAGCGGGAATCAATCTGTCCGCAACAGGTGCCGGCTCTGTATTAAATGTCCCAGTGTTAAACAACACGGTCATGGCAAATGTCGGCAATGGAATTCGCTATGCCCTGGACAATGCTGCTCCGCAAGACCTGATTTACATGCAGGGCAACAAGGTTCAAAGCAATGGTTTGAATGGCGTGGCAATTTCCACTGTGAACACAGACATCACGGAAATCTTCTTTGACAGCAACGCCGTGATGGGAAGTCTGGGTGGCGATGGACTGGATATCACCTCGACGGATTCCGCAATCGACACGATCACGGTTTCCCAAAACGGTCTGCAATCCAACGTCCAGCACGGTTTCGACCTGAATCTGGACAACTCGGATCTGGCCACTCTCAATGTGGTGGGGAACCGGGGCGGAACAGTTCTGGATGCCGGCACGCTGGGATTCAGCTATACGCAAACCAGCAATACGGCGAACGTGATGACAAACAGTTCCTCTGACGGCCTGGATATTGGCCGGGTGATTTTGAATATCGCAGCTACCGGCCAGGGCTTCCGTCCTGATCTGACAAATGCCAACGGACAGTTTCTGCCCACTGATGGAACGGACGTGACGACAGGTCTGTCGGCGGTGAATGGAAATCTGATCATCGCGGGAACCGATCCGCTGGAAGCCGCCGATGGCACCGTGATCGCCGGAGGTGGGATTCCCGTCAAGGCACAGGTGCTGGACTTGACGTTCACGGATTTCAACACGGGTGAAACTCTGAACTACGATCTGGCACACACTCAGCTTGCCAATGACACCCTGCAGAATGGGGCCAGCCTGATCGGCTCAACGGGAACCGTCATTCTGAATGACGGCCGATCTGTGACGGGAACCTTCACCAATACTGGACTGCAGTTAAATCAGAATCTGGCTGCGGTGGGGGCCGGGATCTCGAACAACGGCATGGACGGGATTCACCTGAATGTCACGAACGGTTCTTCCATCGGTGCGATCAATATTGACGACAATATGATCCAGACCAATAACAATCACGGCATCGAGATTGTGGCTGCGGGAGGCAGTACGCTGCCCACGACGGGAGCACCCATCGTGATTAACAACAACGACATTCTCAATCAGGTGACCGGAGATGGCATTCGCATTGTCAATCCGGATACAGCCGGCACTCCTGTCGGCATGGATGTTACGAACAACCGGATTTTGAGTAACGCCGGAGCAGGTGTCCGGGCCACCGTGAATGCCCTTTCAGGTGGCATCACCAGCAACCTGACCGGGAACACGATTTCCAATAACAACAGTTTCGGGGTGACCTACACAGGCACCCAGAATGCGACGGTTGATCTGAACATTGGCGGGCCATCAGCCGCCGATCGAAACGTCTTTGACAGCAACGTGGACGCAAACATTGCCCTGAACCTGGCAAATGACGCCCCTGTGAACTCCAGCCTGGTCGTCCAGAATAACTTGATCCTCAATGCACGAAACCCGGCCACCAGTGATCCAGTGTTCGGCGGAGAAGGAATTTCCATCTTCACAACCAATCAGTCTGTTCTCGAAGACGCTCAGATTCTGGGGAACATGATCTCCGGGAATGCTGGCGAAGGGGTTAAACTGCTGGCCAATGGCAATTCGAAAGTCCATACCGCCGGTGACCCCACCAGTGGCGGACTGCTCGTGACCGGCAATCAGATCAGCGACAACGGCCTGAACGGGATCGATATTCGACGCCAGGGAACAGCGGTGATTAACGGAGTGGTCGGTTCCACTGCCGACATGGGAGACTATACAAATACCGATCTTGTCCCCGGGATCAGCAATCAGATCACCAGTAATGGTGCAAATGGTCTCAATGTGGCCACCGAAGGCGGACTGAATGCAACGGGTGACGCTGTGCATATTGTCGCCGGCCAGAATCTGATCGCAGGCAATGCGAACAATGGAGTGAATATCGAAACCAGCGGCAGCTCCAATACACGGGTTGACCTGCTCTCGAACGTGATCAACGGGACCTACACCGGCGATACGAACTCCTTCACTCAGCAGAACGGGATCAACCTGGTGACCAATGACGTCTCCTACTTCGGGAATGTCGTTGGTGGAGTACGAGGGACGAACTCGCTTTGGGATGGCAATATCATCATGAATCACGCTCAGAATGGAATTGAGTTGACTCGTGCCAATACCGGAGCAGCCACATCTGAACAACACATCGACATCTTCGGAAACGCTCAGATCGGAGTGATTTCGGACAATGGAGCAAACGGAATTCAGATCAATGATAATTCCAACCAGCAGGTCTTCAGTCCTGCTTCGGTCTCGTCCGTCATGGAAGTGAACATTGGCGATCCTGCTTCCCTGAACGCTCCACCTCCGGACCACGGAGCGGAAGTTCCACCAGATTTCTGGAATATCTATATTGGCCAGAACGGCAACGATGCCATTCAGGTGAATCAGCAAGGCTCGGAAGTCCTCCTGTTGAACGTGAACAACGTCCTCGCCATGGGAAGCAAGACGGGAGCATCGGGAGGCCGATATGGACTCAGCTTTAACGCCGGTGATGGTGACGCAGCAGATTCCAGAGTAGTCTCCGGAGCCGATACGGTCATTCAGGTGAACTACAGTACCTTCACTGGTTTTGCGAACGATGGAATGCACGTTTACTTTAACACAGCGAGTGGTGGTTCCTTCAGTTCGTCTGGAAACAGCGCGATCGGCGGAACATTGAATATGCTGGTCGAGAACAGCATCATCGGTCAGGACGAAACCTCATTTAACGGTGGGGATGGTGTGGATATCGAAGTGACGGATAATGGATCGAACTTCATCTTCAACAACAACCTGATCCAGAACAACCAGGGTGATGGATTCCGGATGAGTCTGCATGCGGAAACTCTGACGGTCCAGGGAATCAATCGCTTCGGTGTCGTTCCCAATCGTGACTCCAATAGCCCTGCGGATGGTGTGGACGATACCGTGACGCCCTACGCACCTGGACTCGTGGCTGACATCATCAACTACGATCCGAATTCTCCTTACGCACATATCAACTTCGTGGACGTCACCGCCGGACTGACATTGACGAACAACTTCATCCGGTTCAATGCTCGTGACGGCGTCCAGCTGGCATTGGGGGCTGCCACCAGCCTGGGCCGGGAATTCGATGCTCCAGTCACATTCGTGAATAGCCCGAGTGCCATTACCCTGGATCCCCGTCTGACTTCATATGGTCATGCCATCGTCGCGAATAATGACATGAGCGGAAACTCCCGTTACGGATTCTACACATTGACACAGAACCCGCTGGATTCGGCCGCTTTCACCCCCAGCGGTGCACGTGTCACAGCGCCTGGTGCACAGCAAATCACTCTGGATCCGCTGGCACATATGTGGCTGGACTTCGAAAACAATATCGGATCGGTGCTGAATCCCACGGTCACCGGGGGCGTCTACAATGCCGACCCGACGAAATCTCCGACCACTCGTCCAATTCAGACCAACTTCAATGTCTTCCTGAATGGAACAACCAACACATTCACGCAGGCAGGGGGTGGTCCAGATGGCCTGTCGGCATACCAGAGATTCTTCCTGCAATGGGAAACACCTTCCTTCTCACTGCAAGACAGCGGAACGAATCCAGCAAGTTATGGAGGTACGATCAACCAGCAGGGCTCGGTGAACCCGTAAGTGTTCAACACGATCTGATCGCTGATCACTGCTCATGAAGATTGCTTCGAGGAACGCTCCCTGGTGGAGCGTTCCTTTTTTCTTGGGTGCAGAGAGACACGGGTGCCGTGTTACGGCTTGATTTTAGAGTGCGTCATCACGAAACGTCCTCCGTTGTCGGACTTTACGTTAAGATCAATCCAAATTTTGAGTTGCGTGAGAGGACGCGGAAGCCGTTCGTAACATGGACCTCATTCGTAACATGAACCTCAAACGAAAAAACGCATGATCTTCACAGGGAAGATCATGCGTTCGGGACTCTTCAAGGACAGTCAGCACAGCGACAAGACACATGGCCCTGTGGCAGTCAGTGCAACATCCGAATATCAAACGGAGAAGCTGCTGCCGCAACCGCAAGAGCGGCTCACATTGGGATTTTCAAACTTGAAGCCACGCCGCTGCAGGTCTTCATAAAAGTCGACAACCGTCCCATCCAGGTGCAGGTCATGATTTTTCTGTATGGCGACCTGGACACCGTGCTGGCTGGAAACGTGGTCTTTTTCGGGGTCCGTTTTGTCGTCAAACGCAAAACTGTACTGAAATCCACTGCAGCCACCCCCAGCCACTCCCACGCGGACAACAGTTTCTTCCGGAAAATTCTGCTCGGTCATGACGCGCTTGATTTCGGCGGCGGCTCGTTCGGTAAGCTGAATCATAGAATCTTCTCCATCCTCTGATCTGGACGAATCTTGTATCTTTTTTCTAATGAGCTGGAAAGATCTCACCAGCTCAACAATATGGCATGAGGAACGCGCTGACAACCTGAGTGCGACCGAAATCTGAAATGGCGGATCGAGAAACGCAGCTTGATGCGTGGACTGCGATCATGACAAACTCTGCTTGAGAATCTGCCAAAACAGAGTGATCTGGCGACCTGGGTATCTTGCAATTCTTCCCCTCACATTATAGCGATTCTGGAACGAGGGCAATAGAGTTCCAGACAGGGAAAGAAAATGCGATAGATTTGATTCTTCAGAGTGTCTCGACCCGTAACTATCACTTCTAGCAGGATCTGCCACTGTGTCCCAGAGGATTCGACGCGGGTTGGCGACGTGGCTCACCAGTAGCCGCACTCCCATTTTTGTTCTGGATGATCGGCGGGTCATCCTCGTTTTCAATGCCGGGTGCGAAGAACTCACTCAATGGACTGCCGCAGAGCTGATCGGCCAGACATGTCTCTTTCAAAATGATCCCAACCCGGACAGAGTCAGCTGTCTGACCGGCACGCTCTGTCCTCCAGAAGGTCTCCAACCGGGACAGGTACTCTCCAGGCCCGTCATGATCCAGCGTAAGGACGGCACGACTCTCGAACGGGATCTGCATTTCTTCTCATTGGATTCCAGAGAAGAACAGGGGACACAACATCTTCTGGGAATCATGACAGAGCGCAGCCAACTGCCCCCCCTGAAAGTCGATTCGCATTTGCAGATTGGCCGGCATACCGCAGAGTTGTATCGCCGCTATGGAGTCGATCGACTGGTCGCCACCACCCCCGCCATGCAACGGGTGGCAGCACAAATTGAAATTGCCAGAAAACACCTCACGACGGTGCATCTCTATGGAGAGAAAGGAACGGGGCGGGAACATGCCGCACGACTGATTCATTATTCCAGCCCTCAGCGTGCAAAACGATTCATTCCGATCCGTTGTGAAACCGCATCGCATTTTGAATTGACTCAGATTCTGCAACGACTGGCAGAAGGCATCGAAGGGGATGTCGGTACGGTTTATCTGGATGAGATCACCCTGCTCCCCGGCGATCTGCAATCTGTCGTGCTTGCGCTGTGCGAACAATCGGGACGCCGTTGGATTTCCTCTTCGACCGTGAAGCTGGATGAGGTGGCCGAGGAAGCGTTTCATCCCATTCTGATTGCGCGGCTGACCGCCTTGACCATCGCCATTCCTCCCTTGCGGGACCGTCTCACGGATATCCCGTTACTGGCTCAGCAATTACTGGAGGAATGCAACACGGCCCGGTCGCGGCAATATCATGAATTCACTCCTGCGGTCTTGCGATTGTTTCAACAACATGCCTGGCCCGGAAATGTGGACGAGCTGGCGCAGGTGATTGCTAAAGCGTGTGAACGCAGTGCCTCAGCCGTTGTGGATGTGGAAGCATTACCGATGGAATTTGAAGCACACCTGCAAAGCCGAGCCATTCGACCATTGTCTTATCTCGTTCCACTTGACGAACAATTGGCCCAGTTCGAGCGGGCCTGCATTGTTGAAGCATTAAAGGACTCTCGAGGCAACAAGTCTCTGGCGGCCGAGAAGCTCGGGATTCCCCGGGCGAAACTATATCGTCGGCTGGAGCAACTGGGCTTATCGACCGAAGCGACTGATCCCGACTTTTCCGCTGCTGCCCATTTCCCGGAGACCCCGGAGTTGTAATGGCCCGATACGGCGTCAGTGTTATTTTTCGTTCATAATAAACCGCCTTAAATCAATCCGAACTTGACATTCCCTATTAGGTCTGGGCAAGATGATGGCAGGAAGCGGTACGCTGAGGATGCCGCGAGAGGTCACCCGGCAGCTTTCTTGATCGAGTTTTGCCCCGACAGGTCGGAAGAAATTTCCTTGACCTGTATGAGAAGAGGTTTTCGCTTATCGTCCATTGTTCCCTCCGGAGATCACACCATGTGTTGTCGAAGAACGGCATTTACGTTGATCGAGTTGTTGGTGGTGATCGCAATTATTGCGATTCTTGTGGCGTTGCTGTTGCCTGCAGTTCAGAACGCCCGGGAGGCGGCCCGGAGAACCCAGTGTACGAATCATCTCAAGCAGATCGGCCTGGCACTCCATAATTATCATGACCAGCACAAGGTCTTTCCTCCCGGGCAGGTTTCCTACTACCAGATTCCTCCCACTGGTACAGGCAGCGTCGGAAATTATGCCGATTATAATGAACCGCTGAACTATATCTCTGGCAACCTGACCTCGTTGCGTCTGGCGGATCAAGGCACGAGTTTCTTCCTGTTCCTGCTGCCAATGCTGGACCAGGCTGCGACCTATAATTTCTGGCAGTTTGGAGCGAACGTTCATCGCAATGGAGGAAGCCTGAACGATCCTTCGCTTGTTCTGGACAACAATACTTATCGGATTTATCCAGCCGTCACTCATATTGCTTCGTTCTATTGTCCTACTCGCCGCAGTACGATGGAAACCAACGCACGATATTCCCAAGTGGAACGTGTGGACCCGAATTGGACGGCGGGAGGAAATGACTATGCCGGGTGTATCGGTTCCGGAATCGGATTTTACGATCAAGGGGCGATGAGAACGGCACAGACATATTGTCTGACTCCGGCTCAATTGACGGCCACGGTGAATGCCGCAGGCTTCTCTCCTTATAATCAGCACCCGCTCAATACGGGAATCTTCGGAGTCAACAGCAGCACGAGCATTAACGCGATCTCGGATGGGACTTCAAACACATTGCTGGTCGGGGAACGCAGAATCTTTACTTCCCCTGTCGCCATGAATGGATTCAGCCAGGCCCAACGGACCAGCTACGACGGCTGGGCCTGGGGAGGACCGGCGACATTGTTCTCCACTTACCGGGCTCCGCAGCCGCCCGGACCACAGTTCGGTCACCATTTTGATGAAGCGGGCAGCGAACATCCCATGGGCTTTAACGTCCTGGCTGCCGATGGCAGCGTGCATTTCGTGAGTCTGAACGTCGACCAGCGAACCTGGAATAATCTGGGAAATATCGGTCAGGGATCGCCGGTGACACTCTTCTGAAATCCGTCACGTGTTCCTTCAAGGTCTGAAACATGTCGATCCACTATGAATGCGGCGGATGCGGCTCGGTCCTGAAGATCAAGGAATCTTTGGCAGGAACGAACGGCAAATGTCCGGCCTGTAAGAAACAGTTCACCGTTCCCCAGAGAGAACCCGCCTCTCAGGCGGAGCAGGAGACGGTCGCTGATCTGGTCATCGAAAAGAATGCTCCCGTGCCAGCGGAAACAGTGAAAACTGCCATTGTTCCCGTAGCGGGCGCACCTCCTTCTTCCGCTCCGCAGGAAACGAAGGCAGAAGACTTTGATCTGGATGCCTTCCTGATGGAGGAAGTCGAACCGCAGTCCCGGCCCAGCCGTGCAGCCAATCCAGCTCCTCCGGCTCCCGCCGCTCCGCCCCCCAAGTCCGGTGAAATTACGGACGCTTCGCCTCCCAGGTCGGGAAGCTCAGCGGAACTTCCCGCCGTTGGCGACACGCATCCCGCGATCAATGCATCCACCACCGCCCGGGATCTGTTGACGAAATCGATGGAAAATGGACGGGTCCGAGTTTCGTCCAGGCAGCATCTGGAACAGAAAAAGCAGGCGGCCAAATTTGATTTTTCCGGTGCCATGGCCCAGTTACGGCGAGCTGCATTGTATCTGGCCGCCGGAATCGTGGTGGCGCTGGGCATCTACTGGCTTGCCGACCGGATGTTTTCCAACCGGTTGGATCTGCCCCCGCTCGCATATGTCTCCGGAACTGTCACACTCGATGGTCGACCATTGCCGAATGTCGTCGTCCATTTGACCTCCGACAAGTCGTCGGAAGGGAAGAGTACCGATGGCAAGAAAATCAACTTGCGGGACGCGACAGGAATGACGAACAGCAGTGGTTTTTATGAAGTTCAATATATCGCCGGGGTTCCAGGAGCGCCATTGGGAAATGCTCGCGTCTGGCTTGAACCACTCAGCCCGGAGGACTTCAAGAGAATTCCACCATCCTATTTGACAATCGGTTCGACTGATATTCGAGACGTCAAGGACTCCGGCAATGAGTCAAGATTCAATATTGAACTCAAGACGGCGAATTAGAGCGCATGAACTCCACATCGACCGCGCCCCGCCACGCGGAGAGTTGCATTTCACCAGTCGAAACGCGCGCTGCGCGGGCCCCGGCCAGAGCAACTTGCTCTCTAGGAGCCTGTCCGAGCACTTTGAAGTCCGCACCATGATGAGGAAATTTTTGAAACACAGAGGGACAGAGAACACGGAGACACACAAACCTGATCTCTGTGTCCTCCGTCCCTCTGTGTTTT
>Ga0182738_1000446_pt1 | contig 59481 bp, 52 predicted proteins | sample eDN5th30CBELigMG_FD_128876 | JGI IMG/M metagenome (GOLD analysis project Ga0182738, IMG submission 128876) | Enriched Miracle-Growth compost microbial communities from Emeryville, California, USA - eDNA 5th pass 30_C BE-Lig MG (version 2)... ... | reverse complement strand
CGGTAGAAATCGAGCGTCAGCTTGACGATTTCCGCCACGGTGAAGCGGGCGCGCGGCACGTTGGACGAGGCGCGGTTGACGCAATAGAGGCAATCGAAATTGCAGGCATTGGTCAGGAGCACCTTCAGCAGCGAGATGCAGCGGCCGTCCGGCGCATAGGAATGGCAGATGCCCATGCCCTCGGTCGAGCCGAGGCCCTTGCCGGCCGGGGCATGTTTCTTGTCGGTGCCGCTCGAAGCGCAGGAAGCGTCATACTTGGCGGCATCCGCCAGGATCCCAAGCTTCTCCAGCATGTCCATCGTTGCCCATCCTCATTCTGTTCACGATATGTTCTAAGTCGATGACGGACCGGCGGCAAGGGACGGCCGGTTGCAAAGCGGCGCGGTTCAGGGGCGCAGCAGCGGATCGCTTTCGCCCGGGACCAGTTCCATCGGCCAGATCTTCTGCACGGTGCCGAGCGGGTAGAGGTCCTTGTAGGCCGGCATGGTGGCGAGCAGCGATTGCGCCAGTTCGACGCCGACATCGTGCAGCGACAACCGGTAGCAGGTCAGTGCCGGCGACAGGAATCGCGCCTGCGGGCTCTGCCGGAAGCCGATGATCGCCATGTCGCGTCCCGGCGTGAGGCCGGCCTCGTGCAGGCGGCGATAGAAACCGATCGCCAGGCTTTCATTGACCAGAACGACGGCGGTCGGCCGGTTGGGCAGCGCCAGCAGCTTCTCGCAAAGCTGGTAGCCGCCAAGCTCCGTGATGTCGCCGCGCAGCACGATGTCGGGGTCGTAGGCGATGCCGTGACCGGCCAGCGCCGCCCTGTAGGCGTCCTCGAACACATAGCTCAGATTGATGCCGCGCGTGGTGTTGGCGAGCGCGATGCGGGTATGGCCGCGGGCGACCAACCGCGCGACGGACTGCGCCGCCACGCCCTCGAAATCCATGTCGATCCAGGAATGCTCGCCGCCGGAAAGGCTGCGGCCCAGCGTCACGAAGGGGATGCCGCGCTCGATCAGATAGTCGATGCGCGGGTCCTGGCGCTGGGTCGCCGACAGAATCAGCCCATCGGCAAACTGGCGCGAGACGACGCGACGGAGATGGTCGAAGGGATCATCTTCGGAGTGGCAGGGCAGGACGACCAGGTCGAGCTTGTGGCGGGCGAACACCGTCTGGACGCCGTCGAAGACGCTCATGAAGAAGGTGTCGCCGTGCGTCTTGGTCTCGACATTGGTCTCCATCGTGAAGCCGATGACGTTGGTCGTGCCCTGGCGCAGGCTGCGGCCGGACTGGTTGGCGACATAGCCCATCGCCTTGGCGGCGGCGAGGACCCGTTTGCGGGTGTCGGGATTGACGTCGGCGCGCCCGTTCAGCGCCCGCGACACGGTGCCGATCGAGATGTTCAGCCGCTGCGCCAGTTCCTTGATGCTCACCGTGCCGTCCCCTCACCCTCGCCCGGCCGAACCGCGACGTCGGACGCCTTGCGTACATCATTTTTGGTCCAGCGTGCACCCGACCTGACGACAGGCACCGCCGGTTGCCTGCGCCCTCGCACTTGACAAGCGTACCTCAGTTTGGTGTTGTCGTAAACGTTTACGGCCTTATTGCATCGCACCGTAAACGTTTGCGGTGCGATGTTTGAGGAACTGGCCGTGGGAGGAAGTCCGGAATGCAACGTGCCGTTTTGATCGGTTGCGGAGCGATGAGCCGCGCCTGGCTCGCCGCTGCCAAGACCATCGACAATCTCGAGATCGTCGGCCTCGCCGATATCAATCCCGCCGCTGCCGAAGCGCGCGCGGCCGAGTTCGAACTCGGCGATATCGTCATCGCGACCAATATCGAAGAGCTTATCGCCAAGGCGAAGCCGGACGTCGTCTTCGACGTCGTCATTCCCGGCGCCCGCCATCACATCGTCTCGACGGCGCTCGCCGCCGGCTGCCATGTCCTCTCCGAAAAGCCGATGGCCGAGACGCTCGACCAGGCGCGCGACCTGATCGCCCGCGCCAAGGCTGCCGGCAAGCTGCATGTCGTCGTGCAGAACCGCCGCTATCTCGAAGGCGTGCGCCGCATCCGCCGCGCCATCGACCAGGGCGCGATCGGCGAGGTCACCTCGATCCATTGCGACTTCTTCCTGGCGCCGCATTTCGGCGGCTTCCGCGAGCAGATGGACCATGTGCTGCTGCTCGACATGGCGATCCACACCTTCGACGCCGCCCGCTTCATATCGGGCAATGTGCCGGAAGCCGTCTATTGCCGCGAATGGAACCCTAGCAACTCCTGGTACAAACAGGGTTCCTCCGCCGCCGCGATCTTCGAGTTCGGCGGCGTGATCTTTAATTATCGCGGCAGCTGGTGCGCCGACGGGCTGATGACGAGCTGGGAATCCGCCTGGCGCATCGTCGGCACCAAGGGGTCGCTCGTCTGGGACGGACACCAGGACATTCGCGCCGAGATCGCAGGAAAAGCGATCGACGGTCTCTTCTCCGAGGTGGTTGCCAGCGAGATCCCTCCACTCGCCGAATCCGACCGGACCGGCGGCCACCTCGGGGTCCTGCAGGATTTCATCGCCGCCACGCGCGGCGGGCCGGAGCCGGAAACGGTTGGCCACCAGAACATCAACAGCCTCGCCATGGTCTTCGGCGCGATCGAAAGCGCCGAGACCGGACGCCGCGTCGAAATCACGATCTGAACCTTTGCTGGCCGCGTCCCCGCGACATCGGCCGAAACGCTCCAGGGAATTGATGCCTTGACCAATCCGCTTCTCGACATCCGCATCGGCACGATGATCAAGGGGAACCTCCCCGACCCGGCCGCCTACGTCCGGCAGATCCTGCCACTCGGCTTTGAATCGATCGAGCCGTTCTTCTGGCAGACGATCGGCGGCAAGGACATCCCGAAGCTCGCCGCCGAGCTCAAGGAAGCGATCGGCGACGCCGACGTGAAGATCGACACGCTCGGCATGTTCGGCAATCCGCTCGAGACCACCGACATCGACCAGCAGACGCTGGAAGGCTGGAAGACGCTGATCGACAACGCGCATCTGTTCGGCGCGAAGACGATCGCCGGCTTCACCGGCCGTATCCGTGGCAAGTCGATCGAGGAAAGCCTGCCGCGCTACAAGCAGGTCTGGAGCGAGCTTGCCAAGCGCGCGGCCGACAAGGGCGTGCGCCTCGCCTTCGAGAATTGCGCCATGGACGGCAACTGGGCGAGCGGCGACTGGAACATCGCCCACAACCCGGACGCCTGGGAGCTGATCTTCAACGAGACGCCGGACGACAATATCGGCCTCGAGTGGGAGCCGTGCCATCAGATGGTCTATCTGATCGACCCGATCCCGCAGATCCGCAAATGGGCGCCGAAGATTTTCCACGTCCATGGCAAGGACGCGACGATCCGTTGGGACGTCATCCGCGAGAACGGCATCTTCGGAAAGTATCCCTTCGTGCAGATGCGCTCGCCGGGCTTCGGCGACAGCGACTGGACCCGCGTCATCAGCGAGCTGCGCCTCGCGGGCTACAAGGGCTGCATCGATATCGAAGGCTGGCATGACCCGGTCTATCGCAACGAGCTCGAGATCACCGGGCAGGTCAAGTCGCTGAATTACCTGAAGGAAGCCCGTGGCGGAATGTCCTTCATCGCCAACCCGGCCTGATCGCCGGCGCCGACGACCAACCCGCCGGCCTGCCGGCGGGACTGCCGGGGCCGTGCCCCGCCACGCGGAGGAGCGTGGGTTTGATTGCTCGCCACCAAGGAGGAAACCGATGGCGAATTTCACCAAGACCCTGTTGCTGGGCGCCGCTGGCGTTCTGGCCATGACCGCCGCCGCAACGGCGGAGCCCGTCGAACTGAACGTCTGGACGATCGATCGCCAGGCGGACCCGGGCTATAATTACGTCATGGCGGATGAGTTCATGAAGCTCCATCCGGACATCAAGATCAACATCAAGCGCGTCGAGTTCGCCGATTGGGCGAATGATGTCATGCGGGCGGTTGCGACCGGCACGACCCCGGACGTTGCCTATGTCGACAATCCCAACACGCCGTTCCTGTCGGCCAAGGGCGCGCTGCTCGACCTGACCCCCTACATTGCCGATTCCAAGATCGTCGACACCTCGAAGATCTTCCCGGGACCGCTCTCTTCCGTCACCTGGGACGGCAAGATCTACGGCCTGCCGCGCGGCTCCAACACCATCGCGCTCTACTACAATGCCGACATGTTCAAGGCCGCCGGCCTCGATCCGGACAAGCCGCCGCAGACCTGGGAAGAGCTGTACGAGACGGCCAAGAAGCTGACCGACCCGGCCAAGAACGTCTACGGCCTCGCCTTCTCGGCCAATTCGAACGAGGAAGGCACCTTCCAGTTCCTGCCCTGGGCGCAGTCGACCGGCGCCGATTTCGATCACATCGCCGATGACGGCGCCGTGCGCGCGCTCACGATGTGGCAGAAGATCATCGACGAGAAGCTGGCCTCGCCCGATACGCTGATCCGCGGGCAGTATGACTCGATGGCTTCGTTCAACGCGCAGAACGCCGCCATGGGCATTTCCGGCCCGTGGGAGCTGCCGCGCATGGCGAAGGACGTCAAGTTCGACGTCCGCGTCGCGCTGCTGCCGACCGAGAAGGTTGGCGACACCCGCGCCTCGGCGCTGGGCGAAGGCAACAATGTGATCTTCGCCAAGTCGAAGCATCCCAAGGAAGCCTTCCTCTATCTCGAATACATGTACTCGCAGATGCCGCGCGTCTGGAACGAGTTCGGCTTCATTCCGTCCTACCCGGTCGAGGCCAAGGACCCGAAGTGGGCGCCCCAGTACAAGGTGTTCGAGGAATCGATGAAGTATGCCCGCGTCCGCGGCCCGTCGCCGGATTGGGCGAAGATCTCCAAGGCGATCTCGACCGCCATCCAGCAGGCGCTGACGCACCAGGCTGACGCCAAGACCGCGCTGACCACGGCGCAGACGACGATCGACGGCATCGTCAAGAAGTAGGCGCCCTCCCAAGCGCACCGCCGGCACGCTGCCTTCCCTCGGGCGGCGTGCCGGCCCCCCTCCGCCGTGCCCGGCCGCGCCTGCGCCGCCGGACGAACGGCACCCCATCATCGGCAGTTTTGCGAACGCGCGCCCCCGGCCCGTTCCGGATCCTGGAGATAGCCAATGTCGGCGCTTCTGCGCAGCCTACGCGATGGACGCGGTTTCGACGTGGCGCTGGCCGCCCTGGCGCTCGCCTATCTGCTCGTCTTCTCCGCCTTCCCGCTCGTCTACAACGTCGCCATGTCCTTCCAGGAAGTGGACATGTTCTCGCTCGGCGACCTGATCCGGCCTTTCGTGGGCCTCGCCAATTACCGGGCGCTGTTCGCGGCGCCGGAATTCTGGTCGATCATGGGCAATACGGCGCTGTTCGTCAGCCTGAGCATCGTGTTCCAGCTCGCCATCGGCTTCGGCCTGGCGCTGTTCTTCCAGCAGGATTTCGTCGGCGCCACCTATCTGCGCGGCCTGTTCCTGGCAGCCTGGATCATCCCGGCGCTCGTCGCCGGCGCGATCTGGAAATGGATCTTCGCCGGCGATTTCGGCGTGCTCAACTACATGCTGATGTCGACCGGCATCGTCAACGACAAGATCTTCTGGCTGTCGACGCCGGCGATCTCGCTCTATTCCGTCATCATCGCCAATATCTGGCTCGGCATCCCGTTCAACATGATCCTGCTCTCGGTCGGCCTTGCCGGCATTCCGAAGGACATGTACGAGGCGGCCGCCCTCGACGGCGCCGGGCCCTGGGGCCGCTTCTGGCACATGACGCTGCCGATGATGCGCTCGACCCTCGGCGCGGTGACCTGTCTCGGCGTCATCTTCACGCTGCAGCAGTTCGACCTGTTCGCCTCGCTGACCCAGGGCGGCCCGGCCAACTCCTCCAACGTCGCGCAATACTGGTCCTGGCAGCTCTCGTTCCAGAACTACGACATCGCCACCGGCAGCGCCGTCTCGGTGCTGATGCTCGGCTTCGTCATCGTCGTCGCGCTGCTTTACGTGCGCTCGACGCGCCAAGAACACCGGGCCTGAGGAGCGCGCCCCATGAAACGCTATGTCCTGCTGGTCGTCGCCATCGGCTTCCTCGCGATCTACCTGTTCCCGCTCTACTGGATGTATCTAACCGCCTTCAAACCGTCGTCGGAGACCTTCACCTATCCGCCGAGCTTCTGGCCGGCCGACCCGCAGTTCAACTTCGTGCGGGTGTTCATCGACAAGAAGATGGACGTCTATCTGTGGAACTCGCTGGTGGTCGCCTGCGGCACCACGGTAATCGCCGCCCTGATCGGCACGGGCTGCGCCTATGCTCTGGCCCGCGTCCGCAGCGTCTGGATGGACCTCGTCCTGTTCCTGATCCTGATGATGCAGGTGCTGCCGCCCTCGCTGATGGCGACGCCGATCTTCGTGCTGTTCAACCAGATCGGCCTGATCGCCACGCCGCGCTTCGCCGTCGTGCTGGCCCAGACCGCCAAGGTGCTGCCGCTCTACATCGTGCTCTGCCGCACCTCGTTCATGCAGATCCCGAAGGAGTTGGAGGAAGCCGCCCGCGTCGACGGCGCCTCGCGCATCGTCGCCTTCTTCCGCATCATCGTGCCGCTGGCGCGCAACGGCATCCTCGTCACCTCGGTGCTGATCTTCCTGCAGTCGTTCGGTGAGTATGTCTATTCGCGCACGCTGATCTCGCAGGAGGACCTGCAGACGGCGACGGTGGGGCTGATGAACTTCATGGGCCCGAACACCACCGACTGGAACGGCATCATGACCTATGCGGTGATCTATGTGACGCCGATCGTCATCGTGTTCATGCTGCTGCAGCGCAAGATCGTCAGCGGACTGACCGCCGGCGCGCTGAAGTAGGCGGCGGAAAGACAGAAGGCCCCGCCCGATATCCCGGACGGGGCTTTTTTTTGGATCGACGATGGCGAAGGAAACAAGCCCCTCACCCAACCCTCTCCCGCAGGCGGGCGAGGGCTTTTTCGGCCGGTGGGGCGTCGGGTTCGGGACCGGGCTCGGACGGTCTCCCGCGCGGGAGAGGGCTGGGGTGAGGGTCTGCTGACCTTCCTCTACTTCACCTCGGCGACCGACCCCTTCGCTACCCAGCCATCCACCGTCGCCGCGTCAAAGCCGAACTCGCCCAGAATCTCGCGAGAATGCTCGCCGATACGCGGCGCCGGGCGCTCGATCTCGGACGGCGTCTTCGACATCTTCACCGCCGGCGCCACCACCTTGACCGTGCCGGCGGTCGGATGCTCGTAGCGGGTGATCGCGCCGATATGCTTTACCTGCGGATCCTGTTCGGCCTGCAGATGCGTCTTGACCTCGCCGCACCAGATGTCGACGGCGAGCAGCGCGTTCATCAGATCGGCGGTGGTCCAGCCCTTGGTCAGCGCCGCGAGCTTCTCCCAGATCTCGTCGCGCTTGTCGAAAAGATCCTTCGGATTGTCATAGACCAGCAGGCTGTCGTCGCCGAGCACGCCGACGAAGCGCTTGAACGGACTCATCGCCACCGTCACCCAGCCATCCGAGGTGGGGTAGACGCCGAAGGGCGCATCCATGCCGGGGTGGCCGATTCCGGAATTCGGGCGGACGAAATCCTGCTGGAAATTCATCGCCATCAGCATTTCCTGGCCCTGATGCGCCAGCATGGCCGAGAGCAGGTCGACCTTGATCTCCTGCCCTTCGCCGGAGCGCTCGCGCCAGTAGAGCGCGGAGAGGATGCCATAGACCATGTTCATGGCGCCGATCTGGTCGGAAAAGCCGGAGCCGACGGGAACCGGCGGGCCGTCGCCGCGGCCGGTCGCGGCCATGATGCCGGTCAGGCCCTGGATCAGCATGTCCTGGCCCGGCCGCGAGAGATACGGCCCGCTGTCGCCATAGCCGGAACCCGAGCAATAGATGATGCGCGGATTGACCTTGGCGAAATCGGCATAGCCGAAGCCGAGCCGCTCCAGCACGCCGGGGCGGAAATTCTGCACCACGACATCGGCCGTCTCGGCGATCCTGTAGAGGATCTCCTTCGCTTCCGGCGCCTTCAGGTCCAGCGCCAGCGACCGCTTGTTGCGGTTCCAGGCGAGGAAGTTCGGGCTTTCCGTGCCACCGACCCAGCGATTGTTGAAGGTCAGCGTGCGGAACAGGTCGCCCTGCCCTGGCCGCTCGACCTTGATGACATTGGCGCCCATGTCGGCGAGCAGTTGGGTGGCGAAGGGGCCCTGCAGGAGATGGCTCAGATCGAGGACGGTGACGTCCTGGAGGGCCTTGGCGGCGGTCATGGTCGGTTCCTCACACGCATCGTTGGCCCCCGCCCGGGCGGGTGGCCCTGGTTAGTCGGTCGCAATCATCGAGCGGCGCCAGAGCGGCGTGCCGGACGTGTCGGTATCGATCTTCGTCACGTGCCAGCGGCCGAGATTGGCCGTGAACAGCGCCGCGCCGTCGAAGGCGATGTTGGTCGGATGGGCGAGGACATGCGCGGTCGCATCCTCGATATAGATCTCGGACGGCCCCCCGCCGGCCGGGATGCGCAGCACGCACGACGGCTCGTAGCAGCCGACGAACAGCGCGCCGGAATCGTCGAAGGCGAGCCCATCCGGCAGACCCGGCAGATCGTCCGACCAGGTCGTCGCACGGCTTGCCGAACCATCGGCCGCAATCGCGATCCGCGTGATCCGGCGGGCGAAGGTCTCGCACAGGAACAGCGCGTCGCCCTCGGGCGCGAGCGCCATGCCATTGGCATGGTCGAACGGGCCCCCATGCCAGACATCGCCCGCGCCACTGGCGAGATCGTAGGACCAGATCGACGGACCGGGATCGCTCGGCGCCCGTGTATCCGAGACGTAGAGCCGGCCGCGTGCCCGATCGACCACGGCATAGTTGGGCACCTCGATGCCCGGCGCGGTGAAACGCGTCAGGGAGCGGTCGGCGAGGTTGAGACGGAACACCGCCCTGTGCCGCGAGTCGCAGGCAAACAGCGCCCGGTCGCCGTCAAAAGCAAGGCCGAGCAGGAAGCCGCCCGTCGAGGCGACCTCCTCGATGGCGGAGCCATCCGGCGCGATTCGCAGGATCTGGCCATTCTCGCTGCCGGCCCAGACCCAGCCATCCGGCCCGACCGCCACGCCTTCGGGATGCTGAAGGCGCGGGGCGGAAAAGATGCCGTCAAACAGGACGGTGGCGCGCTCGGCCGGCAAAATCGTATTCCCGCCGGTCGAAAAGCCGTGATGGATCCCCGCGCCGGCCATCATGCGCCCCGCGTCAGGAACAGCGCGTCATAGGGAAAGGATGCCGTGCCGCCGGCCTCGTCGGTAAGCACCAGTCCGGAGTCCCCGGCCTCGACCGAGGCGACGCGCGTCCAGCCTTCGGGCAGCGCGACGCCGCCGATCACGTTGCGCACTTCCACCTGGCCGGCCGGATCGAGCGTCAGCGCCGTCGGGATGCCGGCCTCCGACCACGGGTTCGGCGCGATCGAGGCCTTATGGCCATAGCCGGCATAGGTGCGGCCTTCCTCCAGGCCGAGCACGCCGATGTGGCGGCCGTTCCAGGGCGCATAGTCGCGGCCGCCATTCGAGAACCACATCATGGTGATCGGGAAATCGGCCGGGTTCTTCAGCGACACGAAGATGTCGCGCTTGTCCGGGCGGATGGCGGCGGCCCAGCCGAGGCTGTTGCTGGGCTCCTCGATCAGGGCGACGAAATCCTCCTGACGAGAGCCGATCGGATAGGTGGTGAGATCGGCCGTGCCGCCATCGGCGCGCGGGACCTTGGTCAAATCCTCGAAGCGAGACGGATAGGCCAGTACCGAGCGGCCGCGCGCCGGATCCGGCTCCAGCCCGGTATCGGGCGTCATGCCGAACCGCTTGGGCGAGAAGGAGACCCGGCCGCCAGCGTCGAAGCGGGTCATGGCGTGGTTGCCGACCGGCACCGCCCCCTCGCCGCCGACGAAAATGTGGCGCTCATAGAGGAAGGGATGGCCGTCGAGTAGCGTGAATTCCTTGATGACCTTGGCGCCCAGCACCCGCTTTTCCAGCTCGTAGCGCGCCGTCTGGCCGCCCTCGGGATGCGCCTCGAGGCCGACCCGCTTCCAGGTCGAATTGGCCGGCCAGCCATGCGGCGGCGCCGGCTCGAAATCGGCGGCCGAGAAAGGGGCGCAGAAGAAATCGCCGGACAGGAAGCGGAGATTGGCGTCGAGGCTCTCGTCCTCATAGATCGCCTTGTCATCGACCCAGGGGGCGGTGTGCAGCGGCTCGATCGTGCGGCCGCCCTGCTCGGTCGCGAAGACGCGGACATGGCCGCCACGCAGGTCGAGCGTCGCCTTGACGCCCCTGGCCTCGATCGTATGAAAATCGTTCCCGTTCATTCCGCTTCCTTCCTGTGATGATGACCGCGCGTCATTCGCCCCGGACGACGAGGCCGCCATCGACGCGCAGGATTTCTCCCGTGATGAAGGAAGCCCGATCACTGGCCAGGAACAAGACCGCTTCGCCAACTTCCGGCGCTTCTCCAAAGCGGCCGAGCGGATGGGCGTTGTTCCAGCTCGAAATCAACCCCTCGGGATCCGGATGGGTGGCGAAGATCTTCTCGTTCAGCGGCGTCATGATCGTGCCGGGCGCGACCGCGTTGACGCGGATGCCGTGCGGGGCGAGGTCAATCGCCGCCTGCTGGGTCAGCGCGTTGATGCCGCCCTTGGCCGCCGCATAGGCCGCCCAGCCCTTGAAGCCGGCCAGCGACTGCACCGACGACATGTTGACGACCGCGCCCTTGCCGCGCTTGCGCATTTCCGGGACGCAGACGCGCATGCCGCGCCAGACGCTCGAAAGATTGGTGGTGAGGACCGTGTTCCAGCTGTCCTCGTCGATCTCGTCGACGACGCCGCCGATCGCACGGGCCGCATTGTTGACGAGGATGTCGATGCCGCCAAAGGCCTTCACGGCCGCCGCCGCCATCGCCTCCATGTCGGCCATGACCGAGACGTCGGTGCGCACGAAGATCGCCTCGGCGCCGGTGCCGCGCAGGCCCGCCGCGGTCGCGGCCCCTGCCTCTTCATCGATGTCGGCGACGACGATCGCCGCGCCTTCGCGCGCCAGCGCCTCGGCCGAGGCGCGGCCAATGCCCATGGCAGCGCCGGTGACGACGGCAACCCGTCCCAAAAGTTCGCTTCCACGCATCGTTATATTCCCTTGAAGACCGGATCACGTTTGTCGAGGAAGGCGTCGATGCCCTCCTGGCCGTCCGCCGTGCCGTAAAGGCGGAACAGCACTTCCTGCTCGAAGCCCTGCGCCACCGGCAGCGCCGCGTCGGGGCCCTGGCGGATCAGCCGCTTCATCTCGGCCTGGGCCAGCGGCGCGACCTTGAGCATGGCGCGGGCGCGGCCAAGCGCGGTTTCCGCCAGCGCCTCGTCGGCGACGCATTCGGCCGCGAGGCCGAGCTGGTACGCCCGCTCGCCGGTGATGCGGCGGGCGGCGAGCATCATGTCGGAGGCGACGATGCGGCCGACCGCGCGGGTCAGGCGCTGCGTGCCGCCGCCGCCGGGCGACAGGCCGAGCAGGCCCTCCGGCAGGCCGAGGCGGGCGCTGGTGGCGCAGAGGATGACGTCGCAGCAAAGGGCGATCTCGAAGCCGCCGCCCAGCGCATAGCCGCGGATCGCCGCGATGGTGGGCTTCGGCAGCGCTTCCAGCTTGTCGAAGACGCGCCGGCTTTCCAGCTGATAGGCGATGAATTCGGCCCGGCGATTGCCGCGATATTCGGCAATGTCGGCGCCGGCGACGAAGGCTTTTTCGCCAGCGCCCGCGAGAATAACGACGCGCACGGCGGGATCGGTCGCGAGCCTGTCCAGATGCGCCTCGAACTCACGCATCAGCGGCGTCGAGAGCGCATTCAGCTTGTCGGGCCGGTTGAAGGTGAGCCGGACGATGCCGGGCTCAACGTCTTCGCTGAGAACAAGAGGTTCGGTCATCGGTCAGCCTTTCACGGCGCCGGCGGTGAGGCCGGCCACGAACTGGCGTTGCAGCAGGAAGAAAATCGCGATCACGGGCACGGAGATCAGCACCGAGCTTGCCATCAGCTCGCCATAGCGGATGCCGTACTGGCCGATGAAGTCGTTCATGCCGACGGGAAGCGTGCGCATGTCCTTGGTCGAGGTGAAGGAGAGCGCGAACAGGAACTCCTGCCAGGTGACGATCAGCACGAAGACGGCGGTCGCGACGATGCCCGGCTTGCAGAGCGGCAAGATGATCAGGAAGAAGATCTTGAACGGCCCGGCGCCATCGATCGCCGCCGCCTCCTCCAGCGCAACCGGCAGGCGCGAGAGAAAGCCGCGCAGCATCCAGATCGCCACGGGCAGCGTCACCGTCACATAGGCGAGGATCAGCGAGGCATAGGTGTTCAGCAGGTTCGCCGCCTTCATCATCTTGTAGATCGGGATGATGATGGCGCTGGCCGGGAACATCTGCGCCACGATGACCAGCAGCATCAGCACCGAAATGGCGCGCATCTGCGTGCGGGTGAAGGAGTAGGCGGCGAACAGCGCCAGCGTCACCGTGATGATGACCGTCGAGAGCGAGACGACGACCGAATTGAAGAAATAGGTGCGGAATTCCGGCCGGAACGCCGTGACGTAATTCTCCAGCGTCGGGTTCTGCGGCCAGAGCCGGGCCGGAATGGCGAAGGGCTCGGAAGCCGGCTTCAGCGAGACCGACACCATCCAGAAGAAGGGCAGCAGGATCACCACGCAGAGGCCGAGCTGCAGCAGCATCAGGCCGGCGCGGGACGTCTTGGAGGGAGCGACGCTCATGATGCAGCCTTTCGGCCCGAGCCCTGGGCCAGGAAATAGAGCGTGATCAGCAGGGCGAGGATCACGATCGAGACGACGCCATAGCCGGCCGCCTCGCCGAAGCGGAACTGGCCGAAGCCGAGCTCGTAGATCTTGGTCGGGAAGATGTGCGTCGCGTTCTGCGGCCCGCCGCGCGTCAGCACCCAGATCATGTCGAAATAGTTGAAGGTCAGGATGGTGGTCAGGATGAAGTTGATGACGATCACCTCCTTCATCGACGGCAGCACGATGTGCCAGAGCCGGCGGACCGCGCCGGCGCCATCGATGCGCGCCGCCTCCATCTGCTCTTCCTCGACGTTCTGCAGCGCCGCCAGATAGACGATGGTGCAGAAGGGAAAGCCTTTCCAGACGGCGGCGATCACCGCGGCGGCCATGGCGGTCGAACTGTCGGCGAGCCAGGCGAGGCCCTGGTCGCCGAAGCCGGCGCTGATCAGGAACGAATTGATGAGGCCAAGCTGCGGGTCGTACATGAAGCGCCACAGGATGGCGGCGACGACGCCGGGCAGCACCCAGGGCAGCAGGATCAGCGAGCGCATCAGGCCCTGGCCGGGCAGCTTCTGGTTGAGCAGCAGCGCGCTCAGGAAGCCGAACCCGTTCTGCAGCGCCACGACGGCCAGCGTCCAGACGCAGGAATTCCACACGATCTGGCCGAAATCGGCGCTGCCGAAGATCTTCTGGTAGACGGCGAGGCCGACGAATTTCGGCGTCGGGTTGATGAACGACGTCGAGTAGAAGCTCTCGATGACCGTACCGATCATCGGGTAATACATCATGACCGCGACCAGCAGGACGGCGGGCGTCACGAAGATCCAGGTGAGCCAGCGATCGCGTTTCAGCATGGTTGTTTTCTTTTCGGTATAGGCGTGCCGGACGCAGGTGTGGCGTCATCCCGGGCTTGACCCGGGATCCATTCAGCCTGAGGCGTCTCAGGCCTTGATGGATCCCCGCTTTCGCGGGGATGACGGAGAGGGTAGCGGCCGGGCAGCGCTTTCTAGACGCGCGCCCGGCGACAGGTCTTAGTTCAGGCCGTCAATGGCGGCGCAGGCCTTGGCGGCGGCTTCCTTGGCGTTGGCGCCGGAATAGACGTCCTGCGCCAGCGTCACCTGGATGTCGGAGACCTCCAGATAACGGGCCGAGAGCGGGCGCGGCTGGGCGTTCTGCAGGTGCGTCATGATCTTGTCGGCGCCCTTGCGGTTGGCTTCGAGGAAGGTCTTGGCCGCCTTGACATTGGCCGGCACCAGGTCGACGACGGCGCCATTGACGTCTTCGCGCGTCAGGAACTGGATGAACTTCCAGGCCGCGTCCTGGTGCGGCGACGACTTGTAGACGACGAGGTTCCAGCCGCCATAGGTGCCGACCGGGGTCTTGCCCGCCGGCGCGGTGCCGTTCTCGAAGTCCCAGTCGATCTTGGACTTCTGCAGCGTCGGCTGCTCCAGCGCCGGCCAGAACTCGACGGCGAGCGACCCGTTCAGGAACAGTTCGCGCATGTCGCCCGACGAGGCGTTGAGGATGCCCTTCGGCGCGAACGGCACCAGGGTCTGCAGGTATTCGAGCGCGCCGACCGCCTCGGGGCTGGTGAGCGCGCACTTGCCGTTCTCGTCCAGCACCTTGCCGCCATTCGAGAAGATGAAGCTGTCCATGACGACGACCGTGTCTTCGCCCTTGTGGCCGAACAGGCCGACGCCATACTTGCCCTTGGCCGGATCGGTCAGTTTTTCCGCCGCCGCCTTCAGCCCCTCGAAGGTCGAGATCGAGGCCGGGTCGATGCCGGCTTCCTTGAACAGCGCCTTGTTCAGGAAGGAGAACTGCCAGACGTCGACATTGAACGGGATGCCGTAGAGCTTGCCGTTGTAGTTGGCCGAGTCCCAGGCGCCCTTGAAGAAGCTCTCGGACGAGATGCCGGCCGCCTTGGCCTGCGCATCGAGATCGGCGATCGCACCGGCTTCGGCGAAGGCGCCCTGCCAGATCTGGTCGACGGTCGAGATATCAGGCGCGTTGCCGCCCTGCACGGCGGTCAGCAGGCGCTGCTGGAATTCCGGATAGGGAATGGTCGTGACTTCGATCTTGATGCCGGGATTCTCGGCCTCGAAGCGCTTGACCGCCTCCTGCTGGTACTGGCTCAGGCCGGACTCGGTCTGCTGGTTGTCCCAGAACTTCAGCGTGATGGTTTCCTGCGCGAAGGCGGCAGGCGTCAGCCCCGCGAACATCGTCGCGGCGAGAAGCAGTTTCTTCATGGTATCCTCCCAGTTGTTCTTCGGTTTCTGCAAGCGTGCGGCCGTTCAGGCCTTTCGTCTGTCCCCCACCGGCCTGTGCGTCCGGGGCGCCGCCATCTCCTCCGGCTCCTCGTCGGCAAGCGTGATGCGCGTGCCCATCGAGGCAAAGGCGAGCCGATCCGCCGGCAGCGAGGCGGAATCCGTGATCAGGTCGTCGATCGCGCCGAGCGCCACGATGCGGTGGCTGGCCTCGACGCCGACCAGCGAATGGTCGGCCATGACGACGACCTCGCGCGAAGCGTCGACGAAGCGCTTGGCCGCCAGCGCCAGCCGCTCGTCGGTGGCGGACGGCCCGAAATGCGGCGAGATGCCGTCGACCGAGAGAAAGGCGCGATCGACCCGCATGGTCTCGAACAGCGCGCCGAGGCTTGGACCGACCAGACAGCGATCCTTCGACTGGTATTCGCCACTGGTCATGATGACCTTCAGCCCCGGACGGCCGGAAAGCCGCTCCATGACGTCGACCGCGTTGGTGACGATGGTGATGCCTGTGCGGCCCATCAGTTCGTCGGCCAGCAGCGTCGAAAGGATGCCGCTGTTGATCAGGATGGTGTCGCCGTCGCGCACCAGCCGGGCGGCGCTCCTGGCGATCAGGCGGCGGATCGCCGCGATCTCGCGGGCAATGCCGGACTGGGGGGCGGCGATCTTCAGCTCGAAGCCGAGCGCTTCGGCCCGCTCGCGCATGGCGCGGGCCATGTTGCGATACCAGTCATGCGCCGGATAATGCGGTACGAAACCGATGGCGCGGCGCGGCCCGACGGAGCGCACGAAGGCCGGCCGCTCGGCCGCGCCCAGGATCGAGGCCTCGGCTTCCGGCGCCAGGCCCCAGCCCGCGCCGGATTTGCGATAATAAGGGTCGAGCGTGTCGGGCGTGACGACGACATGCGGCGTGCGGATCTCGTCCGGCATGGCGCTGCCATGCAGCGCGCTCGCCAGCGTCTCGACGGCGCGGATGCCGACGATTTCCGGAAACAGCGCGCAGGTCGCCTTGAGCTTGCCGCGCGAAGCGAGCGCATCGAACAGCGCCCCGCCCTCGCCGCCGACGGAGAAGGCGCTGACCTCGGCGACGCCGGCCCGGTCGGACGCCTCGATCGCCGCCAGAACGGAGTGATCATTGACACCGAAGATGACGTTGATATCGGGATAGGCTGCAAAGGCATCGAGGCTGGCGCGCAAGGCGATGCGAAAGCTGCCCTGGCCGTCGACGCGCCATGGCCGCACCAGCCCACGAAACGTCTCGCCAAAACCCTTGATGAAGCCGTCGCACCGGGCGCGCGTGTTCGGCAGCGTCTCCAGCGAGACCAGCAGCAACCGAGCCTCGGCAACCGCGCCGGTCATCATGCGCCCGGCGGCGCGGCCGAGCTCCCGGCCGGCGGTGAAATTGTCGGGGCCGAGATAGACGCCGCCTTCCTGCGGCGATGATTCGGCCAGGAACGGGATGCGCCGGCGCTTGGCCAGCATGCGCAGCGTATCCGCCCCGCGCCCGCCGATCGGCGGCAGCACGATGGCGTCGACCCCCTCGATCTCATCCTGCAGCGCGCTTTCACGCGGCGTCGGCGCCTCGGCGTCCTGCGGGGATGTCGCCGGCAGAAGCGCACCGCCATGGGTACGCTCGACTCGGCCCTCTTGCGCCAGCCGGACGATGTCGCGCCGGATCGTCACGCCGGAAACCCGGCCGAGGCGCTGCGCGATTTCCAGCACGGAGACCTCCTCGCCCGCCTGGGCCAGAATGTCAAGAATGCGCTGTTCGCGTTGCGATTTGATCATCTTGATCACGACCCCTGCTCTGTCAGTCATTATTCAGACGAGCATTTTGCACGCAAGTCGCCAAACGGCCACCGACGCGATTGATCAGTTTGATCAAAATCCGGCACAAACAGGTCCTCGCGGGATCGTTTTGACCCGGGGCGCAGGCGTTAGGCGAAAGCAAGAAACGCAGGGCAGGCGCGCTCCCCCTGTTCATGCCCGCCAAACTGTCCGATCTTGGCCGCCCTCCGGCGCGGATCGAATGCCGCGCGGGGCAGAAGAACGGGCCGACTTGCCGGCCCGCCAGAACGATCAGGACCCAGAATGACTAGCCAGAGCGCCGCCCCCATCAAGGTGATCTACGACACGGACCCCGGCATCGACGACGCCATGGCGCTGCTGTTCCTGGAATATGCGCCGCAGATCGACCTCGTCGGCATCACCACCGTGCTCGGCAACGCCTCGATCGACACGACGACGCACAACGCCCTCTATCTGAAGCAGTTGTTCGACATCGCCGCCCCGGTCGCGCGCGGCGCGGGCAAGCCGCTGGTCGTGCCGATGGTCGAGGAGCCGCATTTCGTGCACGGCCGCAATGGCCTCGGCGAAGTGCCGGTTCCCGAGACGCTTTCGGTCCAGGAGCATGAACTGCCGGCGCATCGCTTCATCATCGACATGGTGCGCAAGCACCCGCACGAGATCGTCATCGTCGCCGTCGGCCGCATGACCAACCTCGCGCTGGCCTTGCGCGAGGACCCCGGCATCGCCGAACTGGTCAAGGAAGTCGTCATCATGGGCGGCGCGTTCGGCTTCTACGGCCATTCCGGCAATGTGACCCCGGTGGCCGAGGCCAACATCATCGGCGACCCGCACGCCGCCGACGAGATGTTCGCCGCGCCGTGGCCCGTCGTCGCCGTCGGCCTCGACGTCACGCAGGAATGCGTGATGACCACCGCCTACATGCAGGAACTGCGCGAAAAGGGCGGCAAGGCCGGCCAGTTCTTCTGGGACATCTCGCGCTTCTACGAGGACTTCTACCGCCGCGCGACCGGGATCGACGGCATCTTCGTGCATGACTCCTCGGCCGTCGCCTATCTGCTCGATCCGAGCCTGTTCACGACCCGCTCCGGCCCGATCAAGGTGGTGACCGAGGGCATCGCGATCGGCCAGACGATCCAGAAGTCTGCGCTGCGCTCCTTCCCGCCGACGCCCTGGGACGGCCTGCCGGAGCAGAAGATCTGCACCGCCGTCGACGGCCCGCGCTTCCTCGACCTCTACTTCAAGGTCATCGTCGAAGGCGCCGCGGCGCGGGCGTAAGGCTCGGGGCCGGCAAGGCCCTCTCCCCCAAGCGGGCGAGGGTGCCGGCCCGCATCTACATCGACGGAAGAGCGCGAGCCGTCGTCGCAGCTACCCCCTCTCCCGCCTGCGGGAGAGGGTTGGGGTGAGGGTCCCTGGATGGTTCGAGAGCTCCATGCGCCATGCTCCATGCGCTGTCGAGATGTTGGGCGCTGCGTGTTCCGGGTCTAGCCTCCCCGCCCCCCACGCTCGCCGTCATCCTCGCGAAGGCGAGGACCCATCCAGCCGGGTTTTCCCCGCGCGAACCGCCCAAAACCTCGCTGAATGGATCCCGGGTCTTCGCCCGGGATGACGGCGAGCGTGGGGCTGGCGTCGGGTTCGTCGTGCGAACAGACAATGGGGGGCGGGGCGGCAGTTCGAACAGGGTGTGAGCAGATCGCCGCGCCGTCGCTAGGGAAGGGAGGTCGTCCAGCCTAGCCTCCCCGCTTCCCCACGCTCGCCGTCATCCTCGCGAAAGCGAGGACCCATCCAGCCGGGTTCTCGCCAGGCGAACCTCCCCAGACCTCGGCTGAATGGATCCCGGGTCTTCGCCCGGGATGACGGCGAGCGTGGGGCTGGCGTCGGGGCGCGGGCGACTCGCTTCAGCCAAGCCGCGTCGGGATAGTCACCAACCAAGGGCGCGCCCGGCGCGCGCCTCGCCCAATGCGCCCAGCCACGCATGCTTCCCCGCTTCCCCACTTCCCCACACCCCTCCGCGCCATCACGCGCTCCCCACGCCTCCTCCTCCTATCCCACCCTGCCATCACGCCCTCCCCCACGCCGCTCGCCCCCGCATGCGCCTTGACTCTGCCGCAGCGAAAGCCTATCCATTTCACATAAGTGATCTCGCCTCACATTTGTGAAAGTCATGCCGAGCAGCTCTACCCCCGCCCCTCCGAGCCGTGACGAGCAGCGCGAGCACCGCATGGTGCAGGTCGCGAAGCTCTATTACGACCTGGAGCGGACGCAGAGCGAGATCGCCGAGGAAGTCGGCCTGACCCGCTGGCAGGTGAGCCGGCTGCTGCGCGATGCGCGCGAGACCGGCATCGTCCGCATTGCCATCGTGCCGCGCGCGCAGCGCCTGCCGGCGCTCGAATCCCGGATGCAGAAGGCCTTTGGGCTGCGCGAGGCGATCATCGTGCCCTCGATGGGCGATGGCGACGTGGCGCAGGACGCGGTGGCGCAGGCCGCCGGCCAATATCTGGCCAGCCTCAGCCCGCGCCCCGGCCTGGTCGGCGTTTCCTGGGGCCGGACCATGGCCTCCGTCGCGCACTGGCTGGCGCCCGGCTGGAACGACGGCGTCCGCGTCGTGCTGATGAACGGCGCCACCAACCTCAAATCCGCGACGCTGAAGACCAACACCGTCGCCGAGCGCTTCGCCGAGGCCGGCAACGGCACGGCGACGCTGCTGCCGGTGCCGGCCATCGTCGGCCGCGCCGAGACGCGCACCGTCATCGAGGCCGACCCGGTGATCGAAAGCGTGCTGACCCTGGCCGGCGAAGCCCCCGTCGCCTGCTTCGGGCTCGGCGGCATGGCCGGCTCCGTCCATGTCGAATCCGGCTACCTGTCCACCGAAGAGGTCGACGGCCTCGCCGCCAAGAATGCCGTCGGTGACGTGCTCGGCCGTTTCATCGACGCCAACGGGGCCATCGCCGACCCGGCGCTCGACGCCCGCACCATCGGCCTTGCGCCGGAAAAGCTGCGCGACAAGACCCATTCGATCGGCGTCGCTTCCGGCAAGGCCAAGCACGCCGTCGTACTCGCCGCCCTGAAGGCGCGCTACGTCAACGTTCTCGTTACCGATGAGGCGACCGCTCTTTACGCCTTGTCCGACCACGCTTCCCACGAAACAACCCTTTCCGAAGATCGGGAGAAAACCCATGCCGGCTGACGGCTCCACGGAGCGCAAGACTCCGCCGCTATCCAATGCCCTGAAGCGCAATGACGGCACGCCGTTGCAGGTCGAATGGTTCGACGGCGCCCAGGTCAACACCTCCGCCGCGGAGCGTCGCGCCGCGACGCTGCCGACCCGGCGGACGGTGAAGAAGGAATATCAGGCCGCCTGGCTGGTGAAGGCCGTCACGCTGATGGACCTGACGACGCTGGCCGGTGACGATACGCCCGGCCGCGTCCACCGCCTCTGCATGAAGGCGCGCCGGCCGTTCCGCGAGGATCTGGTCGAGGCGCTCGGCCTTCAGGCGAACCCGCCCAAGGTCGGCGCCGTCTGCGTCTATCCGACGATGGTCGCGCCCGCCGTGAAGGCGCTGGAAGGCTCGGGCATTCCCGTCGCCTCGGTCGCCACCGGCTTCCCGGCAGGCCTGACGCCGCTCAAGCAGCGGCTGGAAGAGATCCACTATGCCGTCGGCGAAGGCGCGCACGAGATCGACATCGTCATCACCCGCGCCCATGTGCTGAACGCCGACTGGCACGCGCTCTACGACGAAGTCGCCGCCATGCGCGAAGCCTGCGGCGAGGCGCATCTGAAGGCGATCCTCGCCACCGGCGATCTGAAGACGCTGCGCAATGTCTACAAGGCGTCGATGGTGGCCATGCAGGCCGGCGCCGATTTCATCAAGACCTCGACCGGCAAGGAAGACGTCAACGCGACGCTGCCGGTGAGCCTGGTGATGTGCCGCGCCATCCGCGACTACGAGGCGCTGACCGGCTTCAAGATCGGCTTCAAGCCGGCCGGCGGCCTCAGGACCGCCAAGGACGCAATATCCTGGCTGATCCTGATGAAGGAAGAGCTCGGCAATGCCTGGCTCGAGCCGGAGCTTTTCCGCATTGGCGCCAGTTCGCTGCTTGCCGACATCGAGCGGCAGATCGAACACTTCGTTACCGGCCGCTATTCCTCCACCATTCGTCACGCGCTCGCCTGAGGGGAACACACATGGCACTCGTCAAGGACATCCTCGTGAGCATGGATTACGGCCCCGCCCCAGAGGCGAACGAACCCGTCGTCGGCTGGCTCGACCAGCACAAGGACGGCTTCAACCACTTCATCGACGGCAAGTTCGTCGCCCCCTCGACCGGCGAACGCTTCCCCGTGTTCAACCCGGCCTATGAGACCGAACTCGCCCAGGTCGCGCAGGGCAGCGCCGCCGACGTCGACAAGGCCGTCAAGGCTGCGCGCAAGGCGTTCAAGTCTTGGTCGGCGCTGTCGGGCCATGAGCGCGCCGTCTACCTCTACGCCATCGCCCGCCACATCCAAAAGCGCGAGCGCTTCCTCTCCGTGCTGGAGACGATGGATAATGGCAAGCCGATCCGCGAGACGCGCGACATCGATATCCCGCTCGTCGCCCGGCACTTCTACCATCACGCCGGCTGGGCCGAACTGATCGAGAGCGAGTTCCCCGGCGAAGGCCCGGTCGGCGTCTGCGGCCAGATCATCCCGTGGAACTTCCCGCTGCTGATGCTGGCCTGGAAGATTGCCCCGGCGCTCGCCGCCGGCAACACGGTCGTGCTGAAGCCGGCGGAATACACGCCGCTGACCGCGCTCGCCTTTACCGAGATCTGCCGCGAGGTCGGCCTGCCGGCCGGCGTCGTCAACATCGTCACCGGCGACGGCGTCACCGGCAACGCCATCGTCGAACATCCCGATGTCGACAAGATCGCCTTCACCGGCTCGACCGAAGTCGGTCGCATCATCCGCGAGAAGACGGCCGGCTCCGGCAAGAAGCTGTCGCTCGAGCTCGGCGGCAAGTCGCCCTTCATCATCTTCGAAGACGCCGACCTCGACGGCGCGGTCGAGGGTGTCGTCGATGCGATCTGGTTCAACCAGGGCCAAGTCTGCTGCGCCGGCTCCCGCCTGCTGGTGCAGGAAGGCGTCGCCGAAGCGGTCTATGCCAAGCTGCGCACCCGGATGGCGAGCCTGCGCGTCGGCGATCCGCTCGACAAGTCGATCGACATGGGCGCCATCGTCGACCCGGTCCAGCTGAAGCGGATCAAGGAACTGGTCGCCAAGGGCGAAGCCGAGGGCGCGACCCTCTTCCAGGCTAACAAGGGGTTACCAAGCAAGGGCTGTTTCTTCCCGCCGTCGCTGTTCACCAATGTGGCGCCGGCCTCCACCATCGCCGAGGTCGAGATCTTCGGACCGGTGCTGGCGGCCATGACTTTCCGCACGCCGGACGAGGCGGTGGCGATCGCCAACAACAGCCGCTTCGGCCTTGCGGCCTCGGTCTGGTCGGAGAACATCAACCTGACCCTCGACGTCGCCGCCAAGCTGAAGGCTGGCGTGGTCTGGATCAATTCGACCAACATGTTCGACGCCGCCGCCGGCTTTGGCGGCTATCGCGAGAGCGGCTATGGCCGTGAAGGCGGGCGCGAGGGCATGGCCGAATATCTGAAGCCGGTGGTCGACAAGCCCTTGAAGGCAGACGAGAAAATCGCCGCGAAGCTGTCGGCGCTGCCGGTCGCGGACGAAGAGATCTCGGGCCTGCCGTCGATCGACAGGACGGCGAAGCTCTATGTCGGCGGCAAGCAGGCTCGTCCGGACTCCGGCTATTCCTACACGGTGCTCGGCCCCAAGGGTCAGCCGATCAGCCAGGCCGGTCTCGGCAACCGCAAGGATATCCGCAACGCCGTCGAAGCGGCCGGCAAGGCCGGGTCGTGGGGCGCCGCCACGGCGCATAACCGCGCGCAGGTACTCTACTACGTCGCGGAAAACCTCTCGTCCCGCGCCAGGGAGTTCGAGGAGCGCATCGTCGCCATGACCGGCGTTTCGGCCAAGGCGGCGGCGGAAGAGGTGGCGGTCTCGATCCGGCGTACCTTCTGGTACGCAGCGCAGGCCGACAAGTTCGACGGCGCGGTGCATGCGACCAAGTCGCGCAACGTCACGCTTGCCATGAACGAACCCTTTGGCACCATGGGCGTTCTCTGCCCGGACGAGGCGCCGCTGCTGGGCTTCGTCTCGCTGGTGATGCCGGCGATATCCATGGGCAACCGGGTCATCGTCGTGCCGTCCTCCAGCCATCCGCTGGCGGCGACGGACTTCTACCAGATCCTCGACACCTCCGACGTCCCGGCCGGCGTGGTCAACATCGTCACCGGCGAGCGCGACGTGCTCGCCAAGACGCTGGCCGAGCACGATGATGTCGCGGCACTCTGGTATTTCGGTTCCAAGGCCGGCAGCGCGATGGTCGAAAAGGCTTCGGCTGGAAACCTGAAGCCGGTCTGGGCCAACCAGGGCGTTCCGCGCCGCTGGAACGAGGCTTCCGGCCAGGGCCGCGAGTTCCTGCGCCGCGCCACCCAGGTCAAGAACATCTGGGTTCCCTACGGCGAATAAGCGCCCCACGATACCGCCTCCGCGCGTTCCCGGGACTCGTCCCGCCGGACGCGCGGGGGCGAATTTTTCATGCCGCCCTTGAGCCGATACGCCCGTTCGACCATGCTGCCCCGCCGGCTGCGGGGGGGAGCCATCGGTTCGGCGGGAGAGCGCATGACCAACCGGTTCGAATCCGAGATGTTTCGCTGCGAGCCCCCGGGCGGGCTCGATGACGCGACGCTCGCCTATATCGAGGCGGCGGAAAGCGGCTTCGAGGATCTGCGCCAGATCGCGGCCCAGTTGGCCGGCCTGCTGCTGCTTGCCGCCAGCGGCGCACGTTCCGCCGGGCCGCATCACCCCATGCTCGCCGTCGCCGCCGATCTCTTCGATTCCGCTCGCGACGCCACGCTTCGTCTGACGCCACGCTCGCCGCTGGCCAGGCATCACCATTGGCATCTCAAGGCCGCAGCCGAGAAGCTGGCGGAAACGCTCGCCCTGCTGCGCATCGCGCCGGCCGACAGCGAGTCGATCACCGCGCCGACGCAAAGACTGACCAGCGCCTGGCAGGAGCTGGGCCATGCCTCGCGCGCGCTGCCTGGCTTCGATCTCGTCGATTTCAGCCAGTCCTGCTGCGCCGAACACCGGCCATCCGCGCGACTGGCGCTCTAGGCTTCCGGGGGGAAGATGGCCACCTATTCGATCTGGGTTCTGGAATACGCCTATATTCCCGAGATGCCGCTCAGCGCGCTGGTGCATGGCGAGCACAACAAGGGCACCTGCAAGCTGCCCTATGGCTACACGCTGCTGAAGAGCGCGCAGCACACCATCCTGATCGATTGCGGCCATGACAACGCCGCCTATGGCAAGGTTCTCGCCGACAATTCGGGCGTCGTGAACTGGCAGCCACCGCATGTCGTGATGGCGGAAATCGGCGTGAAGCCGGAAGAGATCACCGACGTCATCATCACCCATGCCCATTTCGACCATATGGGCGGGCTGGCGCTGTTCCCGAATGCGAAGTTCTACATCCAGGAGCGCGAACTCTCGCGCTGGATCTGGGCGATGTCACTGGACCGGCGCTTCCGCTGGTTGATGAAAGCGGCCGATCCCGGCGACATCATCCGCTGCGTCGAGCTGGCGCGCGACGGCCGGCTCGTCTCGATCGGCGGCGACATGGAGGATGTGTTCCCCGGCATCGATCTGCGCCTCGCCTCGGACACGCATACGGCCGGCTCGCAATATGTCGTCATCCGCAATGACGGCCAGCGCGAAAGCAAGGACAGCTGGGTCATCACCGGCGATCTCGTCTACCGGACCGAGAACCTGCACGGCGGCGCGCCGGACGACCCCTTCTACCGGCCGGTCGGCATGGGCGTCGGCAGCCAGACCAACATGGTGCTGGCGCTGCACGACATCGTCCAGGCGGCGGGCGGCGACCTCAACCGGGTGATCCCGCCGCACGAGGCCCGACTGCCGGAGCGCTTTCCCTCGCGCCTGAGCGACAAGGGGCTGCAGATCATCGAGATCGCGCTGGCGGATGGAGCGGAAAGCTACGTCGGGCGATAGGTCGGACGGACGGAGCGCCATACGCCTCCGCCAACTGGAACGCAGCCCCTGGCAAAACCCTCCGCCGTCATCCCAGACTTGACCTGGGATCCATGCATCCGAGGGATCGGGAGGTCATGCGGGCGAGAAATCGGCTGGATGGATCCTGGCCTATGCGAGGATGACGCCGAGCGTGGCGTAAGTTTTGCGCCTCACTGGCCGAAATCTGCCAACGACGAACCCGTCAGACCTCGCCCCAGACGCGCGGCAGCGGGTCGCCATGCTTCGGACGGCCGCCGAAGACCGTCGTCGCCTCGGCGCCGGCTTTGACGCCGCGCTCGAGGCAGACGTCGACGCCTTTGCCGGCCAGATGCGCCGCCAGGAAGCCGGCGAGGAACGCGTCGCCCGCTCCCGTCGTGTCGGCGACCTCGACCTTGGGCGCCGCCGCCTTGAGGCGAACCGACAGATTGGCGGCCTCCGCCCCCTCGGCGCCACGCTTGATCACGGCGAGATCGTAGCGCGCCGTCAGGAATCGGATCTGCTCCGCGGCATTCCGGGTGCCGGTGAGGCAAGCGGCTTCCTCGGCATTGGGGAAGATGATCGAGGCGTCGCTGGTCCAGCCCAGGAAATTCGACGGGCCGACTTCCTCCAGGAAGCCAACCGAGGCCGGATCGACGGTGACGGTGATGCCGCGCGCCCGCGCCACCGCCATCATGGCCATGACGGCCTTGCGCGGGCCCGGCGTGAACAGCGAATAGCCGGAGACATGCACCAGATCGATTTCGTTCAGCATCGAGAAGGGAAGGTCCTCGGCCGAAAGCCCGTCATTGGCGCCGCGATCGGTCAGGAAACTGCGCTCGCCGCCCTCCGAGAGCAGGACGATCAGCATGCCCGTCGTGCGCTCGTCATCGGCCGAGAGCACCGGCACCACGCCGGCATCGCGTAGCGCCTGTTCCTGCTCGGCCAGATCACGGCGGCCAACCCGGCCGGCAAAGGCGACCGGAATGCCGAAATGCGCCAGCCAGGCGGCCTGGTTGCAGCCCGAGCCGCCCGGATAGAGGCCGATCTTAGCGCGCCGGTCGGAGCCCACCACGAGCGGACCATCGGGCCGCACGATGACGTCGGTCATGACATCACCGATCACAAGCATGCGGGGACGGGGCGGAACGGAGGCAGACATGGCGAAACTCGAATCGGACAGAAGGCTGGTCTCTCTCCTATAGAGAGGAATGCAGCCGGCATTAAGCTTGAACCGCGCGGCCGATGGCTCCATGTCTGGGCCAACTCATTCTCATCGAGGACCGCATGACTGCCGAAAATCCGCTTCTCGCGCCGTGGAATACGCCGTTCGGCGTCCCGCCCTTCGCTTCCATCGAACCCGCCCACTACACGCCGGCCTTCCAGGCGGCGATCGCGGAGCATGAGGCCGAGATCGCTGATATCGCCAACAATGCCGAGCCGCCCAGCTTCGACAACACCATCGCCGCGATGGAACGCGCCGGCCGCAAGCTCGACCGCGTCGCCAGCGTGTTCTTCAACCTGACCGGCGCGCATACCAATGACGAGCTGGAAACCATCGAGCTCGACCTCGCGCCGGTGCTGGCGCGGCACAGCAACGGCATCTACCAGAACGCCAGGCTGTTCGAGCGGATCGACACGCTGTTCAAGGCCGGCACGGCCGGCCTCGACGCCGAACAGGCGCGGGTGCTGGATCGCTATCATACCGGCTTCGTGCGCGCGGGCGCCGGCCTGCCGGCGGAAGCCAAGACCCGGCTTGGCGCGATCGCCGAGCGGCTTGCGACGCTCGGCACCAATTTCGGCCAGAACGTTCTGGCCGACGAGAAGAGCTGGAGCCTGACGCTGGAAGGCGAGGACGATCTCGCCGGCCTGCCCGACTTCCTGCTCGATGCGGCGGCCCAGGCAGCCCGGGATCGAGGCCTCGACGGCAAGCATGTGATCACGCTGTCGCGCTCGTCGATCGAGCCGTTCCTGCAGTTTTCCGCCCGGCGCGACCTGCGCGAAAAGGCCTTCGCTGCCTGGACCGCGCGTGGCGAGGCCGGCAAGACGGACAACCGCGCCATCATCGCCGAAACCGTGAAGCTGCGCTCCGAGCGGGCCAAGCTGCTGGGCTTCCCGACCTTCGCGCATTACCGGCTCGACGATTCCATGGCCAAGACGCCGGAAGCGGCGATGGGCCTGCTTCGATCCGTCTGGAAGCCCGCCCGCGCCCAGGCGATCGCCGAGCGCGAGGCGCTGCAGGCGCTGGCGCAATCGGAAGGCGGCAATTTCGACATCGCCGCCTGGGACTGGCGCTACTACTCGGAGAAGCGCCGCAAGGCTGAGTTCGATCTCGATGAAAGCCAGCTGAAGCCCTATCTCCAGCTCGACAGGATCATCGAGGCAGCCTTCGACACGGCGACCCGGCTGTTCGGCGTCACCTTCACCGAGCGCTTCGACGTGCCGGTCTATCACCCGGACGTCCGCGTCTTCGAGGTGAAGGACCGTGACGGCAAGCCCGTCGGCCTGTTCCTCGGCGATTATTTCGCGCGTTCGTCGAAGCGCTCCGGCGCCTGGATGAGCGAATATCGCGGCCAGGAAAGGCTGAATGGCGACATCCAGCCCATCATTGTCAATGTGATGAACTTCGCCAAGGCGGCCGATGGCCAGCCGACGCTGCTTTCCTTCGACGACGCCCGCACGCTGTTCCACGAATTCGGCCATGGCCTGCACGGGCTGCTGTCCGACGTGACCTATCCGATGATCGCCGGCACCAATGTTGCGCGCGATTTCGTCGAGTTCCCGTCGCAGCTCTACGAGCACTGGTTCGAGCAGCCTTCGGTGCTGGAGCGCTTCGCGCTGCACTACCGCACCGGCGAGCCGATGCCCAAGGCGCTCATCGAGCGGCTGATGGCAAGCCGCACCTTCAACCAGGGCTTTGCCACCGTCGAATATGTCTCCTCGGCGCTGGTCGATCTCGAACTGCACCTGCTGGACGATACGGCCGGGCTCGACGCACCCGCCTTCGAGCAGAAGATCCTGGATGAGATCGGCATGCCGCAGGCGATGGTCATGCGGCACCGCTCGCCGCATTTCCAGCATGTGTTTGCCGGCGACGGCTATTCCTCGGCCTATTACTCCTATCTCTGGTCGGAAGTGCTCGACGCGGACGGGTTCGGCGCTTTCGAGGAAGCGGGCGATATTTTTGCGCCGGCGGTTGCCGCCAAGCTCAAGGAATCCGTCTATTCGGCCGGCAATCGCCGCAAGCCGGACGAGGCCTACCGGGCCTTCCGCGGACGGGACCCCGAGCCCTCGGCACTGCTGAAGAAGCGCGGCCTGCTTGCCGCGGCGGAATAGCCATCGAACCGCCCCGGCATCGCGCTTTTCGCGGCGCCGGGGCGGGCTTCACCAATTCGCGGCGCGGCGCTAGTCTTCCCGGGATTATTCGCTATTGTCCGCGGCAAATCACTGAGAGGACCGTGCCATGGCCGTTTCGAAGACCGACCTTTCCCAAATCGAGCTGAAGACGCTGGCTCGCGTCGCGCGTCCCGGCCCGTATGTCGGCCTGAACGGCAAGGCCGTGCAGAAGCTGATCGAGCTTGGCCTCGTCCGCACCCGCGTCGCCGGCTATGTGCTGACCGAAGAAGGCCTCGGCATCCTGCGCGCCGACGCCGAGTAGGCTTCACTCCGCCCCATAGAAAAGCCCCCGGCGAACGGACTTCGCCGAGGGCTTTTTTTGTTTGCGGTTCCGCCTCAATCCGGCAGGACGACGCCGATCTTGGCGAGCAGGCCGCCATCGACCTTGTATTCGCCGCCGGTGCAGAAGGCGGCGCGCGGACCGGCCAGGAAGGCGATCATCGCGCCGACATCCTCGATCCGGCCGACGCGGCCGATCGGATGCGCCGCGCCCCAGACGGCGATCACCTCATCCTCCGTCCTGCCGTCGAGATTTTCGCTGGCGGCGAAGCGCAGCATCGGCGTGTCGATCGAGCCGGGGCAGACCGCGTTGACGCGAATGCCGTCCTTGGCGTGATCCAGCGCCATCGCGCGGGTCAGCGCCAGAAGGCCGCCCTTCGAGGCGACATAGGCGGCGACATTGGTCTGGCAGGCCATGCCCTGCACCGACGCGATGTTGACGATCGCGCCGCCGCCATTCTCCCGCATCACGGGAATGGCGTGGTGGGCCGTGAGATAGGTGCCCTTCAGGTTGACGGCGAGGACGCGGTCCCATTCCGCCTCGCCCATCGTCTCGACCGTGCCGTAGGGCTGGATGGCAGCGCTGTTGACGATGATGTCGATGCGGCCGAATTTTGCGACGGTCTCGGAAACCATGGCCGATACCGAGGCATCGCTGGAAACATCGCCGACAATGCCATGGGCCGTGGCGCCCGAGGCCTCGAGCGTTGCGACCGCCTTGTCCAGCGCCGCCTTGTCGAGCCCGAAGATCACGATCGTCGCGCCCTCCCCGGCCAACGCCTGGGCACCGCCAAAGCCAATCCCGGTCGCGCCGCCCGTCACGATCGCCACCTTGCCCGCCAATTCCGCCATGCTTGTCTCTCCCTGTCTTTTGCCTTGCCGTCCGGCGGACGCGGTCGTGCCCCTGACGCATCGCCGACGGCCGTCTTTTTTAGCGCCGTTCCCTGCGGAATCAGGCACCCCGTTGGATCAGGCTAACCTGCCATCGGCCACCGCGGAGCGCCATGATTTCGCACGCGGTCGACGCGCTTCTCGAACGAATTCGTCAGCGGGACGAGCCCGGCTCGACGGCCAGCAGCACCGCGACGAAGCGGGCCAGGCTGTGCTGCACGTGCTGGGTGCACGCTGCCCTGCGGATCGAAACTCCAGCAGAGCCGCGAGCCCTGCCACTGCGCCAGACGACACGAAGGAGCCGAGGCACGCCTTACTGTGGGGTATTTACGTCTTCGTAGAAAAAGCGGCGTATCGCTTTGCTCTTGCAACCATGAGGACACAAAATGCAGATCACCCGGTTGAGCAAGACAGCGCTTGTCGCTTCGATTGCCTTCTTCGCGACGCTGGTCGCCTTCGGCAACATCACGGACTACGGCTCCAACTTCGAGTTCGTGCGCCACGTGCTGCTGATGGACACGATCTTCCCGAACGCGACCATTCACTATCGCGCCATCACCAGCCCGACGCTGCACCACGCATTCTACATCCTCATCATCGCGGCGGAGACGCTGACGGCGATCCTGTGCTGGATCGGCACCTTCGCCATGCTCGGCCGTCTCGGCGCCGATGCCCGCGCGTTCAACCGCTCGAAGAAGTGGGCGATCGGCGGCCTCGCCTTCGGCTTCCTGGTCTGGCAGGTGGCGTTCCTGTCGATCGGCGGCGAATGGTTCGGAATGTGGATGTCGCAGACCTGGAACGGCATCGAATCGGCCTTCCGCTTCTTCATCACGATCATTGCCGTGCTGATCTTCGTCTCGATGCCGGATACCGAACTGAACGACTGAGACTGGAAGCGGTAGGCCGCATCAAAACGGGCGCGCCATGACCGGCGCGCCCCGAATGATGCGGAGAAGCCCTGGCCCTCAGACGGAGAGGCCGATGACCATCAGGCAGTAGCCAACCAGCGCGCAGTTCACGAGCGTGAAATAGAGGTGCGGCTTCCGCGCCTCGCCCTGGAACAGCACGAAATTATGGAACAGCGCGGTTGCGGCGATCAGGAAAAGGATCAGCATCGCAGCGCCCCAGGCGGGCAGAATGCCAAGCGCGACAGACAGACCGCCGACAAGCTGCGCGGCGAAGCCAAGCGCCACCAGCGGCGCTGGCAACCTGAAGCCGTAATTGGTCTCGGAGGCGCTGGCCTTAGCAAAATTCAAGAAGTTGCGGATGCCCGCAATGACGAAGAACAGGCCAAGTAGAATCCGGCCGATCAGGATCAGAGTAACGGCGAACGTCATGATTTCCCCCACTTTCCCAACTGACCTACCGGATCGCCGGGGAATAGGAAAGAGGGAGCAGCGCTTGCCAGAGCGAAGAGGTCTCCGGCTCTCCTTTGGCGGTGCCGCTCCCGGCTGTGAGGCGGGGGCTAAGGAGAGGCGCGACGAGGAACCGCGTCGCGGCACGGCCAGCCCCGATGCCTTGTTGGCCGCATCGGCACCAGCGCCTGCAGCCAAGATATCCAGAGGCCGCCCCCCCGCGACCTGCCAGACCCGAATAGTCAAGCAGCATTCGCAGCAACCTTGCCTCCCGAGGTTGGCAGCGTTAGAACGGCCGCCAGTAGAAGAAGATCAATGCACAGAGACCCGAACTGAGCCGCGTGCAGCGGACTTTTCACGCGCCCCTTCGAGGCGCCGTTTCTCTATGCAAACTTCTCTACGGAAGAATCATGACGTCTCTGGAACTGACTATCCGCGCCTATGACGAGGCAACGGACCGCGAAGCGCTGTCGAACATCTGGTTCGAGGCATCCCTGCTCGCGCATCCATTCATCGGCGAGGCGCGGCTGCGCGAACAGCGCCCCTTGATCGAAACCGAATACCTGCCGAAGGCGGAAACCTGGGTGGCCTGCCTCGGCGAGACGCCGGTGGGGTTCATCAGCCTGCTCGATCGCTTCATCGGGGGCCTGTTCGTCGCCCCCGGCCAACAGGGACACGGGATCGGCCGTTCTCTGGTGGCGCACGCCTTCACCTTGAAGGGCGAATTGCAGCTGGAGGTCTACACCGCCAATAGGCAAGCCACCTCGTTTTACGAAAAGCTCGGCTTCGAGGAAATCTCGCGGCGGGCCAAGGATGAGCAGGGCCTGCCTCACGAGAACGCCCATCTCGTCTTGAAGCGCTAGAAAGCCGGCGGGGCGGCCTGCCGCCCCGCCTCTTCCCGCCGTCCAGCGGTACGACCATCTTCTCGCGGATGCGCGGGCGGCGCCAGCCAAGCGCCGCTGTTTTCGCCCACAACTTGCGTTTGCACCGCATCGATGCGGGAACTTCACCCCGCCCCTGGAATTATTTCTGCAAGGGCCGTCGTTCACCCCGATCGGCCTTGCCCGAGACCCGTCGGTTACCGCAACGGCCGACGGGTTCTGCATGTCTCCGATGAGTAGAATTCCCAATGACCACATGGCACTGGAATATCCGACGTCTCGAAGAGGACGGAGTCACGGTTCGCGCAACCGTCGAATGCGTGCCGGGCGGCCCCCCTCCCATCGGCCTTGGACGAATGGAGGTCGCGCTCGAGTTTCCTGCCGAGACGCGCCCGCTCACGCTCGAGCAGTTGCATGCGGTCGTCATCGATCAAGCACGGGAATTTGCGCGTCGCTGCCTGTACCACCCGTAACGCCCTGAGGCGCCCAAGCCTCTGACCGCCGGTACAGGTGTGACGTCGTTCACTCGCGCATTCCAGCAACAGAGATTTCAGGATCGATGATGTCGGCCTCCGTTTCTGGTCGAAGGCCGACATCCGGATTACTTCACCTCGGTAATCTCGCTAAGCCGCCAGCTCTTGTCGAAGAACGATGGCAACGGGCTGTAGAGGCGCAGGATCGTGAACCAGCCCTTGCTCGGATCGGTCTGGATCCAGTTGCCCCGGGCCACGCCTTCCGGCTGTGTTGGGCCGAAATAGACGGTGGTCGAACCATCGGGCGCGGCCTCCGCCGCAGGCGAGGGATAGCTCTGGCTGCCGGCACGCGGATATTTCTGCGGCGTCTGCAGCATGGAGCGCGTCTGGTTGTCATAGAGCGTGAAGGACCAGAACGCCTTGGCAGGGATGCCCTTGGGCAGGGTTACCGAATAGGTCTTGGAGCCGTCGAACGGCGTTCCCGAGGGATCCAGGAAGCTCATCAGATACTGCGAACCCACTTCCGGAATGCGCATGATCATGCCGGGCGAGTCCAGCGTGTAGCCGTAGTAGAAGGCTGTGCGGGAATCGAGCGTACGGGCGCCGGTCGGATCCAGCGGCTCGAACTTGCCGTCCTTGAAGTTCGGCGGCGGGGTTTCGAAATAGGCGCCGCCCTGCCACAGCATGCTGCCCCACTGCGAGCCTTCATAATAGGCCCAATCCGGATGCTGAATCGCATAGCGCCAGTTGAGCGCCCGGCCGGTCGCCTGGCCGACCATGGCGGCGTCCGTCAGGATCTTCTTCATCCGCTCGTCCGGCGCAAACTTCTTGCCGTGTACGATCCCGATGGCAGCAAACTGGCCGGCCAGTTCGACGTCATAGCTGGTGGCTGGCTCGTTCTGGACGTTCTCGTTGAGCAACTCGAAGAAGCCAAAGTCGCTTGGCGGGATCGTGTTGAAGGAGAGATCACTTCCTTCGATGAACTTCGTCTCGGGAACCTTCGGTTCGCCGGCGAGGCTGACCGTGCCTTCCAGCGCCTGGGCAATGCTCGTTCCGTACGAACCCGGCTTGTAGGGATAGATCTTCAGGTTCTTCTTGACGTTGTCGATAGCCGGCTGAGGGTCGTTGTTGACCAGATAGGCGCGAGAGGCATAGAGCGCGAAGTTCGTCTTCGAATGGGCGACGAAATAGCCCCCCTCGGGCAGCGGGCCGTCATAGTCAGGCCCGACGATCAGATACTTGCCGCCGAGCCCACGGTCCGGACCGGGCCCGCCAACGTCGATGATCCACGAGAACCACATGTCGTTGATCGTGCCGACGGCATCGGACGGCTGCTCGACGACCACGGGTCCCTTGCTCAGGTCGAGCCCGGCCAGATAGTAAACCGTGTCGGCATTGGCCGTCAGGAACAGCGACGTCGAGTCCATCAACTTGGAGAAGATGACGACGTCGCCGGGCTTGGCGCCAATCTCTTCAAAGCCTTTGACGATCGCGAGGGCCGAGGCGCCGCGATAGCTGTTGTTGTAGGCATTGAGCGCCCGGGTGAAGTCGAGGGTGTCGTAGATCTTGCTGGCCGTCTCGGCGGTCGGGACGCCGTCCTTGAACTCCAGCGTTCCGGCTCGTGTCTCGGCGGTGTCGGGGGCGCCGAGGCTACGGACGATCTCCGGGGCGACCTGTGCGAGGGCTGTCGTGGAAGTCAGGGCAAGCGCGGTGGCCAAGGTGGCACCGGCCAAATTCAGATAGCGTTTCACGGGACTTGGTCCTTTCCTGCAGTCCTTCGGGCGGCGATTGAAGTTATCGGGGGCAGACATCCCAGAAGCCGCTCGTCCGATTGGGCGTTGTGTAGTACCAGCAGTAACCAGGCTTGGGCGGGGTGCCGGCGAGCGAAACCGCAGCGGCGCCGGCGATGAATCCGATCGCCGCTCCCGCGGCAATTGCCCCACCGGGACGCCAATAGCGATGCGGATTGACCACAACGACGCCACGCGGGCGGTAGCCCGGAGCGCGATAGCCGGGCCTTGCCGCTCCGGCTGCGCATCCGCGCGGGCCACAGCCGGCTGCCGCGCAACCGCGCGGTCCGCAGGCCGCCCCGCCAGACCGATAGGCGTAGGCCGGAGTACTCGCGAGCATCGGGGCAACGAGCATGGCTACAAGCCCTGCCGACAGGATCGATAGCTTCAACATCTTTAGCACAACAGTTTCTCTCTAGTAGATACAAGTTGGCATGCGAGGGAGAGGACGAAAGATCGGCGCGACGGCAACCGCGTCAGCGAGGGAAACCCGGGCTCTCACCTATTTCTTGGGAAACAGGAACTGCAACTGCGCTCGGATCTGCCACTGCGGGCCGGCATCGTCGGGGGCAATCACATTGTAGTAAGCCCCGACCTGCGCATTGACCGGCTGCTTTCCGATCCGGAACACACGGCCGAAAGCCCCGCCGACAGGCAGGGTCCAACGATTGTCGCTGTCGGCGATCCAGTTCGCGGTCACGACCGGGGAGGAGGAAAGATACCAGCCGTCCTTGAAGTTGTAGTTGACGAACGGCTGCAGCGTCATCTGGTTGACGTCCTTGCGGCTGGTGTCGCCGGCAAATGACCAGATATTGTTCACCAGCGCGCCGTAGACCCAGGGCCCGTCCATGACAAGGCCAACGGCAGACGGGCCTGCGCCCCACTTGCCCGATCCGAGGTCATGGTCCGTGGCTGTCGGCAGCAGGATGGCCGGCCCGACGCCCCATATGAACTTGCCGGAGTGAGCTGGCGAAAGAAATGCGCTGACCGTCGTGTCGCCGAGGCCAAACGTCCGGTCGCCATCCGGCTCCAACTGAGGCTGGGAAATAACCGGCAAAATAGTCCGGGTGATCAAGTTCCAATCCGGAGAAATATTGATCGGAATAACCGGCTGTATATTGATGACTTCCTGTGTGTCATCGTACGGGCCATAGCCGAAGTTCGTGTTGAACTGGAATGGCACGCTGATCATGTCGGCGACGGGATTCTGCGCCGCCTTGGCGAGGTCCTCGGTGTTGGCGGCCCCGTTTTCGGACATCGCCACCCCAGGCCATGACAGGGCCACCAGGAGCGCCAGTTTTGCCGGAATCCGCCTTTTCCGGACACTAGCATAGTGAAAAAGTGATGGAAAAACCGGATCGGGCCTCTGGGACGTTTCGTCATCCGCAGAGGAAGCCGAGTTGATAGGCGAATCCAATCGTCCGTATCGGCGAACGAGGGCTATGAGTATCGTCCTCACAATCACGGTAGACACGTCCCCATCAATATTCAGCCTTTCGCATCCGTCGGAGAATCTTCCCGATGGTCTTGGACACCCATAATACAAATCGGCTAGCCTCGTCCGTCACCACTCATTTTGCGCCACGCATGCGTATTTCGGGGGAATAATGGACATGACAGAGATACCGGTGATCTCCAGTCACGTTCTGCACGGTATGCCGGCGTTCGTGCGCCAGGAAGTTGGGGAGAAGGCGCTGGCGCAGGCCAATCGCGCCGCCGGCTTCGATCTCGAGCTTGCCGAGGGGCGGAACTGCTTCATCCCCCAGTCGGCCGTGCTCGGATTCGTCAATGCAGTGGCACGGGCCGCAGGGGAGGCAAATTTGGGCGGCCTGATGGCTCCCTTCATGGATGCCGCCAACTACGGCAGTTATGGTCGCCACATCATCGGCGCCGAAACCCTCGGCGATGCCATTGAGCGAGCGATTGCGGCGCTGCGCTATCACAGCACCAACGACAAGATGTCGCTGGACATCGTGGGCGATGAGGCGCGGTACAGCTACCGGTTTGCTCTGGCCGGACGCGCCGGCTACGACATCGTCGCCAGTGCGGCGGCGGGCGTTTTGTTGAGTTTGTTCAGGAACTATTTGCCGGTAGACTGGAAACCCCTGCGGGTCGAACTGGATATCGGCAGGCCGCGCCAGGCAGATCTTCTCGAAGACGTCTTCAACTGCCCGGTTCACTTCAACGCACCGACCGTGAGCATTGTCTTCGAATGTCGGTATTTATCCTTCCGTTCGCGGCAGCCCCTCTCGCAACTGGTGACGATCGAAGACGTGGAGCGAGATCGGCAGGGTGGAGCGCCGCAAGACTTGCTCGACGTTGTCCTGGAGCAAATTCGTGCCCAGGTTCTCGCCGGTAGCGTATCCATCGACAGTGCGGCTCAATCCATCGACATGAGCGTACGGACGCTGCAACGCGAGCTGAATCGGGCCGGCGCCGATTTCCGCAGCCTCGCGAACGCCATGCGGTACCAGCGCGCAATCGAACTGCTACGCCATACCAACGGGTCGATCACCCGCGTCGCGGCGGAAATGGGATATTCGTCTCCCGCCAATTTCGCGCGTGCCTTCCGAAAGGCCGCGGGCCATGCGCCGAGCGATTTCCGGTCGAAGGCCTAGCGGCCTCGCATCCCGCCCCGGCAGCGAGGCCGGCCCCGAAAGAGCCCAAGGTGAAGAAGGCCACCAAGGCAGACGCAATCCTCGAACTCGTTGGCCGTGAGGACGGGGCGTCCGTCCCGGAAATCTGCCAGGCGACAGGTTTGCAGCGCCACACGCTGCGCGGGTACATCGCCGGCCCCTTTCGGAAGCGCGGCCACGACAATGTTGGGACCGGCGTAGGGGGAATGACGGTCGCAAAGCACGATCTGGGGCATAGGGGACGGAGCGCGGAAGCTGCTGCTTTGACGCGATTGCGAAAGAGTCGTGAGCGCGTTTTTGGGCCGAACAAGCAGCTTGTCTCCCTGTACATCTGTAAGCTAGAAATGACCGTTGCTACTCGTGGACCTGATTTCCAACACCGTCAATACAATACCTTCCCCAATGGAATGTCCGTTTTGATCTATATCAAATCCGGGCTTATCAATCCGAGATATGGGAGACGTCGGGAAGGTGCCTGCAATTTTCGATTGCATCCACGGGGCGCGTGACGCCGCGCTCTCTCGGCCTCGCCTATTGGCGTCGCCGGCAGTGACGAAGGTCTAACAAGGAACGCCAGGATGAAAACCCCCGCCCAGTTCACCACGGCAGTCGCAACGGCATTGCTGCTGGCCGGCACTATCGTCGCGACGGCTTCGGCCGAAACTTACAAGATGACCACACCGATGGCGGAGGGCGTCGCGACGCCGGACAAGGTTGACACGTCCATCGGCACACTGCACCTGCGGGATGGCTACCCAACGCCCGACACTGTCAAGACGGTCTACGACAATCTGGATCGATCCCGAGCCCTGCAGGCCTACCTGCTGGGATTACCGATCGTGAACCAGATCGGGATGCGCAATTCGATGCGCAAGTTTGGTCCCGACAATTACACCGACACGATCTGGGAGAGCCTCGTTGACTCCAAGACCTTGGAACTGACCGCGAACGACAATACGGTCTACAGCTTCGTCTGGCTCGACACGAGCAAGGGGCCGCTGGTGGTCGAGATCCCGCCCAAGGTGCTCGGACTGATTGACGACATGTGGTACCGCTGGGTAGCCGACGTCGGCATTACAGGCGCGGACCGTGGTCAGGGCGGGAAATACCTGATCTTGCCGCCCGGCTACAAGGGCGACGTGCCGTCGGGCTACTTCGTTGTTCGCCCCAGCACCTTCGGCAACTGGATGCCATTCAGGTCCTTCCTCGTTGACGGCTCGCCCAAACCAGGCATCGAATCGGTCAAGCAGCACCTTAAAGTCTATCAACTGGCCGATGCCGCGAACCCGCCGCCGATGAAGTTCGCCAATGCGTCCGGAATTCCGGCGACGTTTGTTGCGCCCGCTGACTACTCCTTCTGGAGCCTGTTGAACGAAGCGGTACAGGAAGAGCCGAGTGAAGGCTCGGATCCGACGACATTGGGCCTTTTCGCATCGATCGGCATCGTGAAAGGTCAGCCGTTCGATCCCGACGAGCGGATGAAGCAGATCCTGACTGATGCCGCAAACATCGGTGCCGTCACCGCGCGGACCATAGCCTATGAAATTCGCGGCAAAGACGCGTACTTCTATCCAGACAGCGCATGGCGCCTACCGTTCTTCGGCGGGTACAATTTCGAAATCGCGCCGGGTGTCAGCAACCTGGACGGTGCACTGTTCTTCTACTACATCGCCACCGGCGTCACACCGGCGATGACCGAGAAGATGGTGGGCGAGGGTTCGCAGTACCCTTGGGCAGCCCGCGACTCGCATGGCAATCCGTTCGACGGCGGGAAGACCTACAAACTGCACCTGCCGCCGAATATTCCCGTCAAGGATTTCTGGTCGGTCATCGCTTACGACCTCCAAACGCGTTCGATGCTGCAAACCGACCAACAGTTTCCAAGTGTGAGTAGCCAGAACAAGGATGTTAAGGTCAATGCGGACGGCTCGGTAGATGTCTACTTCGGCCCCAAAGCTCCCGCCGGCTTCGAAAACAACTGGGTCCAGACGATCCCGGGCAAGGGCTGGTTCATGATCCTCCGGCTCTACGGACCGCTTGAAACGTGGTTCAACAAGACCTGGCGACCCGGGGAGATCGAACCTGTCTCGGCAGGCTGACCAAGGCCTCATCCGTCTATTCGGCGGCTGAGCTTCGTCGATCCCGGATTTCGTTGCGATGCGTCGCTCAGCGAAGAAAAAGCCCCGCTTCGTCGGGGCACCCGCCGCTTGGTGTTGGGGCTTCCAGCCAGCCCCCGCACGGTAGAAGGACTCGTCGATTGCCTTGCTGAGCTTATGGGATTTGGCTCCCCCCGTGCCATGGCCTCACGCCAATGGATCGCGGATTTCAAAGCCGGAGTGGTCGCTTGCCACAGCCATGCGGTGATAGGTTCGCGTGCCAGAGAACGCCACGACATGGCCGCCAGGCTCAAGAACCCTCAGGACCTCGCGCCAGAATTCGGCAGTGAATGCCGTTTCTCGCCGATGGGGATGAAGCTGGGAACGTCTATGTCACAGCGACAGCTCTCTCATGGCCACCGGGTCAAACGGTAGCTGCCTCGCAGGCAGCGGTTTGCGCGCCCGCATGCTTCCTCCCGGCGCCGGACGCGTCCGGCGCCGGGACATCCGATCAGCGCCTGACGACGGCCGGCGGCCCCCAGGAACCGTCGAGGATCGAGGGCGGCGTCCTGTTCGGCCAGTAGAGCCGCATCGTCAGGGCGAAGGGCGCCGCAGGCGCGGGCAGCCAGTTCGATTCCTTGTCCGCCCCCGGAGACTCGTTCTGGAAATAGAGCGTCAGCGAGCCGTCGTCGTTGTACTGGAACGCGTTGCGGGTGCTGAGCGTCAGGCGTTTAAGCTGGTTCGGATAGAACCAGAGGTCATTGTCGATCTGGTACATGGTGATCGACCAGAACGCCATCGGGTTCACCGGCGGCATCTCGCCCTTCTTGAAGGTGAGCGTATAGCCGTTCGTGCCGTTGAGCTTGGTGCCGGTGCTGTCGACATAAGTCGTCGGGTAGACCGAGACTTCGGGTTGCTGCGACGGCCAGCCGTTGGATGCCCAGGTGGCGCGCGTCAGGTAGTCCGTGCCGTAGACGGCGCCGGTCGAGGTGACGCGCCAGCCGCTCACGTCCTTGCCGAGATCGGCCCAGTTCTCGTTGAGCTTGTTGGTGACGATCTGCGGCACGTCCTTCAGCGCCGCCTGTACATCGGCGGGGAGCTTCGCCATGTCGAAGGGCTGGCCGGGAACGATGCCGATCTTCGCGATCCGCTCGATCATCGGCGCGTCTTCAGGCGCCGCCACCGCCGACGCCGGGATCAGTCGCGTCATCCAGTTGAAATAGCCATCAACGCCGAGGGCCAGGATGACTTTCTGCGGTGCCTCGTCCATCTTGATGCCGACATCGGCGACCGGTGGGGCGACGAAGGTGAAGTCCTTGCCGTGGGCGGAAAGCGGCACGACCTTGTACTGGTCCTGCAACTTGTGGACGATGGCGAGATCTTCCGGCGTGTCGAGAGCATAGGTGCGGCCGAGGACACCGAGATAGCGGGTCGGATAGGCGATGTGGATCATGCCCTCCGGCACGTCGCCATTCCAACCGGGGCCGGTGAAGAGGTAGGTCGCGGCGGCGGTGCCGGTCGTGTTGGTACCCACGGCATGCTTGACCACCATCCAGAGGTCTACCAGCTCGAAATTGAAGAAGCGGTCCTTGATCTCAGGATGGCTGAAGACCTGCGGCTCCTTCAGATCGAGCCAGGCCATCGAATAGAGCGTGTCGGCATTGGTGGCCGAGACGCCGCGATACGTCGCAGGCGGATAGCCACGAACATTGAAGAACGAGCCGAGCGGCGCGCTCATCATTCCCGGCTTGGCCACATTGCTCATTTGCAGTCGGGTGATGTCGGTCGTCACCAGCGAGTAGCCGTAGATATAGGCGTCGATGGCGATCTGGCGGGCTTCGGCCGCCGTCAAGCCCGGATCGAGCGCAAGGGCGGGCTTGAACGCGGTGATGGGAACCATGGCAGCCGCCAGGGCTCCGATAGCCGTCGTGGACAAGAAGGCTCGGCGGGAAAGCCCGCCCTCGGTAAGACGTCGCGTCATGGGGACCTTCCTTGTGGCCAGTTATGCCGGGCACATCCTGCGCATATGCCGAGCGGCGGATGAAAGGCGGACTGCCGATGCAATCGAAGGACGACTCGACCCGCATGTCCGCAGGAGTGGCTGCAAGACAGAAGAATGGCGGCGACGCCCGCGGAGCCAGTGGCCCTGATCACCGAGGCAGTGGCTATCGAGCATCGCTGCAACTACCTTACCTTTAGGGAAACCTACTAGGGCATATGCCGCGGGATGCGGCCAGAAGGAAAGAGCAAAGAACGATGCTGCCGGCCACCCATTTTGCGCCAACGCCCTGCAAGCTGTCGGCCGGCACGGGTCTCGGCGCGACGTCGCTGATCACGGTCACGGCCCTGTCGGGTGTATCGGCATTCGTCCGCGACCGTTTTGGAGAGCGGCTGCTGCGCGGCGCGAACGAAGCGGTCCTGCTCGACATCGAGGCCATCGAGGACCAGGACAGCTTCATCCCCCATCTCACGGTGACGACCTTCGGCGCCGCCGTCGCGAGGCTCTCCGGCGACCCTGATTTCGCGCTGCTGCTCGTCCCCCATCTGACCATGGCCAGCAAGGGGTGCTGGGCGACCTACATGCTTGCGGCCCCGACGCTCGGCCAGGCCGTCGAGCGGGCGATCCGCACCATCGGCTTCCACAGCAAGGGGGACACCATGTCGCTCGCCGTGAGCGGACGCGAGGCGCGGATCAGCTATGCCAGCGCAGCCAAGGGACAGGACGGCTACCTTCATGTAGCGATCGGCACGGCCGGCATCCTGCGTAACCTCTGCGAGCATTTTCTGGCGACCCCGCTGCGGATCGAGTTCGACGTCGCCCGCCCGCAACGGCCGGATGCTTTCGAGGAGGCCTTCGGCTGTCCGGTTGTTTTCGACGCGGAGACCGTGTCCGTGTGCCTGGAAGCGGGGCAACTCTCGAAGCGTGTGGTCAGGACCCGCCGCGTCCCCGACATCACGGTGGCCGATATGGCGCGGGCACGCGTCGAGTGCCGGACGCTGAACCGCTTCCGCGACATCATTCTTCAGCAGGTATGGTCCCAGGTCTTGAGCGGAAAAGTATCTGTCGAGGGTGCGGCCTGTTCCGTCGACACCAGCGTGCGTACGCTTCAGCGCGAGCTGAACCGGGAGGGCACGAATTTCCGGGACCTGACGAATACCCTGCGGATCAAGAGAGCGGCCGAGCTCCTGCGGGACACCCCAATCTCGGTCACCGAGATATCAGCGATACTTGGCTATTCGGCGCCAGCGCATTTCGCCCGCGCCTTCCGGAATGGAACGGGCATGAGCCCGCACCAGTTTCGGGCTCACCATTCGGCATGGCCGCCGCGTGATCGATACATGACCAGCACCGGTGCCGAAACTGCATGATATGTTGGAAATGGCGCGCCCGAAGAGATTCGAACTCCTGACCCCCAGATTCGTAGTCTGGTGCTCTATCCAGCTGAGCTACGGGCGCCTGTCGCTTGCTTCACCCCGGAGCAAACCTCCCGGGCGCCGCGCCGACCCTCAGGTCGTCGACGAGGGGATTGCTACAGCCTCGTTCCCGCGATTGCAAGCGTCGAGTTGGATGAGCCTGTGGAGAATTCATTCCAGGGCCGAAAGGCGCGCAGGGTTGCGGTCAGGTCGCGCACCATCCTAGGCCTTGCACCCGATCGTGGCGTCGGTGCGGAAAAGACCTAGCCAACCCGGGCCCGGGCGGCGAGATCGAAAGCAATCGGCCGGTCCGGCAAGGCTATCTCGAACACCGCTCCCGGCGCATTCTGGTCGACCAGGGAAATCGTGCCGCCATGGGCCCGGACGATCTCCGCCGCGATCGCCAGCCCCAGTCCCGCCCCACCCGGCCGCACGCCGCCCTGGAAGGCCTGGAACAGGTGCTGGCGCGCCTTGGCCGCCACGCCGGGGCCGGTATCGCAGATGCGAAGGATGACGACGCTGCCCTCCCGCCGCCCCTCGATGGAAAGGCGCCGCACGATGGCCGGGTCGGCCTCGCCGTCCATCGCCTGCACGGCGTTGCGGCACAGGTTGAGCAGGACGCGGAACAACTGGTCGGGATCGGCATCCACCTCGAAGCCGGGCTCGATGCGATTCTCGAATGCGATGGTCGCATGCTGGTCGAGCCCGAGCACGTCGGCGACGTCATGGGAGATCCGGGCGAGATCGACGAGACGCCGCTGCGGCTCGCGTTCGCGGGCCCGGCCATAGGCGAGCGTCGTCTGGCAATAGTCGATGGCGCGGTCGAGCGTGGCGATCAGCTTGGGCGCGAAGCGCTGGACGGCCGGGTCCGGCAGCGCCGCGATGCGATCGGAGAAGAGCTGCGCCGAGGCCAGCAGATTGCGCAGGTCGTGATTGACCTTGGAAACCGCCAGGCCGAGATCGGCGAGATGGCGTTTCTGCGCCAGCGATTCGGTCAGGTGGCCCTGCATCGCGGCCAGCTTGTCCTCGGCGATGCCGATCTCATCCGACCGGCCGCTGGGCTCGATGATGCGCGACTTGTCCTCCGGATCCTCCGAATAGCGCACCATCGCCTGCGCCAGCCGCCGCATCGGCCGGATCAGGAGGCGCTGCAGGCTGATATAGATCAGCATCGCCGTCAGGATCGAAATCACGGCCGAAAGCAGCAGGATGTTGCCGGCGAAGCGGATCATCCCGGCACGCAGCGGGCGGTCGCTGATCACGAGTTCGAGGCTCTTGCCGTCCCGATCGGGGCCGATGACGCGCAGCGTGCGCGGCGCCCATGCCGTCAGGGTCGTGAAGGCGGCTTCCGCCGAGCGCCATGGCGTGACGTCGCGCAGGTCCGCCACCTCATCGACGGTGGGCGGCATTTCGACTGCGGCCAGGAGTCGGCTCGCCTTGCCGGTACGCAGCACGATAGCGGTAGCCCCGACCGAGGCCAGCAGTTCGTCCTGAACGCTGCGCGGCACATTCTCCCACGCCGCCGAGCCCAGCAGCACGGCGGCAGCCTGCGCGGTGGCGAGCTTCTCTTCCAGGAAGCGGACGCGGTAGCTCGACACCGACGGGACGAAGGCCGCGACTTCGCTGACCATGACGAAGACAATGGTCAGCAGGATCAGCTTGATCGACAGGCCAAAGGCATGGCGGCGCGGCCGCGCGGGGACGACATCCGGCAAGGAGGCCTGCGCGGCAATACCGGACCGCAAGGGGCTTGCGTCGAGATCCGTCACTTTGGCGTCATTCAATCGGCACTCCCATCTCGGCCGATGACACTCTATGATGACTCGCCCGTCCGCATGACGTCAAACTTTGCCGCCCCGACGGACGCGTCATGGGGATCAGACGAAGCGATACCGGAGTCGCGTTGACTTGGTTGGACCTAGTCCGTATAAGCCGGGCTCACGAGAGCACGCTTCCTGTCGTGCCGCGGCTTTTGCCGTGGCATGGGGTCCTGGACCGTCGGGAAGGCTCGCTCATCCGATGATAAACATTGAATTCGAGGGGCCGCCCCAAGCGGTGACGACGCATGAAGCGCACGTATCAACCTAGCAAGCTCGTTCGCGCCCGCCGCCACGGCTTCCGTTCCCGTATGGCCACCGTCGGCGGCCGCAAGGTCATCGCGGCTCGCCGCGCACAGGGCCGCAAGAAGCTCTCTGCCTAATCGGGCGCAGGGACAGCCGGCCGGCGCCCGGAAAGGCCTCCCATGGATCATATGAAGACCATGGATCGTCTCAAGAAACGCGCCGAATTTCTTGCCGTCGCCGGAGGGCCCCGCGCCTCCCGGCGCGGCTTTGTCTTGCAAAAACGCGACCCACGCGCGGATGACGTCAGTCACCCGGCGCGTGTTGGCTATACGGTCACGAAGAAGATGGGCAACTCGCCCGAGCGCAACCGGATCCGGCGGCGCCTGCGCGAAGCCATCCGCCTGGCGGGCATCGACCACGCTGTCGCCGGCACCGACTATGTCCTGGTCGGCCGCCGCGCCACACTGTCGCTGCCCTTCGAAACCCTCGTGACCGATCTTATCTCCGGCTTCGACGCGCTGAAGCGTCCGACCTCCGGACCGCGGCACCAGGACCGCGGCAAGGAAAAAGCCCGGCAGCCGGGCCAAGCGACCTCACCCGAAAGACGTGAACGATGACCGATAACCGCAATCTGATCCTAGCCGTCATTCTTTCGGTGGCGGTCGTCTTCGGATGGCAGTATTTCGTCGCAGGCCCGAAGATCGATCAGACGCGCCAGCATACCGCCCAGACGAGCCCGGCCGCGCAGTCGACCTCCGGCAGCCCGACGGCCACGACCGGGACGGAAGGCGCGGCGGCGACGCCGGGCGCCCCGACCACGCCGGGCCAGGCGACCGTCATGACCCGCGACCAGGCGCTGGCCGCCAACCCGCGCGTTGCCATCAGCACCCCGTCGGTGACCGGCTCGATCAACCTCAAGGGCGCCCGCTTCGACGATTTGCATCTCGACGGCTTCCGCGAGACGGTCAATCCGAACAGCCCGACCATCGTCCTACTGTCGCCCTCGGGCGCGCCGAACGGCTATTTCTCCGAATTCGGCTGGGTCGCGCCGGCGGGCGTCGCCGCCCCCGGGCCCGACACGCTCTGGACCGCGCCCGAAGGCGCGAAGCTGACCGATACCACCCCGGTCGTCCTGACCTGGGACAATGGCGCCGGCCTCACTTTCAAGCGCACGATCTCGATCGACCCGCGCTTCATGTTCACCGTCAGGGACGAAGTCGCCAACGCGACGGGCCAACCCGTCTCCATGTCGCCCTATGGCCGCGTCGTGCGCCTGGGCGAACCGACCGTTGCCGGCTATTACATCCTGCATGAAGGCCCGCTCGGCGTGCTCGGCGAGAAGGGCCTCCAGGAGATCACCTACAAGAACCTGCGCAAGGCCGGTTCCGAATCCTTCCAGGGCATCAACACCGGCTGGCTCGGCATCACCGACAAGTATTGGGCCGCCGCCGTGGTTCCGCGTGACACGGAGTCCTTCGACGCCTCGTTCAGCTTCGTCGACGGCGCCACGCCGCTCTACCAGACCGACTTCAAGAGCAAGCCGATCACCGTTCCGGCCGGCGGCACCGCCACGGCCGAGGGCCTGCTGTTCGCCGGCGCCAAGCAGGTGTCGGTCATCCAGGACTACCAGAACAACCTCAAGATCGACCGGTTCGACCTGCTGATCGACTGGGGCATGTTCTATTTCTTCACCAAGCCGCTGTTCTTCCTGATGGACTATTTCTTCAGGCTGTTCGGCAATTTCGGCGTGGCCATCCTGCTGGTCACCGTCATCGTCAAGGCCGTGTTCTTCCCGCTCGCCAACAAGTCGTACAAGTCGATGAGCGCGATGAAGAAGGTGCAGCCGGAAATGGTCGCGCTGCGCGAGCGCTATGCTGACGACAAGGTGAAGCAGCAGCAGGAGCTGATGGCGCTCTACAAGAAGGAAAAGATCAATCCGCTCGCCGGCTGCTGGCCGGTGCTGATCCAGATCCCGGTCTTCTTCTCGCTCTACAAGGTGATTTTCGTCACCATCGAAATGCGCCATGCGCCGTTCTTCGGCTGGATCCAGGACCTTTCCGCGCCCGATCCGACCACCATCTTCAACCTGTTCGGCCTGATCCCCTGGACGCCGCCGCACATGCTGATGATCGGCATCTGGCCGCTGATCATGGGTCTGACGATGTGGGTGCAGATGCGCCTGAACCCTGCTCCGGCCGACCCGGCGCAGCAGGTGATCTTCAACTGGATGCCGGTGATCTTCACCTTCATGCTCGGCACGTTCCCGGCCGGCCTGGTGATCTACTGGGCCTGGAACAACACGCTGTCGATCGCCCAGCAGTGGGTCATCATGCGGCGCCAGGGCGTCGACGTGAACCTGCTCGGCAACATCATGTCGACCTTCAAGAAGAAGCCCAAGGACGGTGGCGACAAGACCACCGCGCCAACCAAGGCCAAGAGCTGATGCCGGAGATTGATCAGGAAGAGATCGACCGCCTCGAAACGGGCCGTCTCTTCTTCGCCAAGGCCTGGGAGTTCGTGATGAGCGTGCCCACGATCGGGCACCTGCCGCCGATCGACGTGGCCGAGATCGCCTTCTCGGGACGCTCCAATGTCGGCAAGTCGTCTCTGATCAACGCGCTCACCAACCGCATCGGCCTGGCCCGGACCTCGAACACGCCCGGCCGGACCCAGGAACTGAACTTCTTCACCTCCGGCAGCGGCCTGTCGATCGTCGACATGCCGGGCTATGGCTATGCCGAGGCGCCGAAGAAGCTGGTCGATGCCTGGAACCGGATGATCCGCGACTATCTGCGCGGCCGCGTCAGCCTGCGCCGCGTCTATGTGCTGATCGATTCCCGCCACGGCCTGAAGGCGAACGACAAGCTGACGCTCGACCTGCTTGACGAGACGGCGGTCTCCTACCAGATCGTCCTGACCAAGGTGGACAAGCTGAAGACGGGCGAACTCGCGCGCGTCAAGGCGGCGACGGAAGCCGCCATCGCCAAGCGCCCCGCCGCCTTCCCGGTCGTCATCGCCACCTCCTCGGAGACGGGCGAGGGCATGGATCTGCTGCGCGCCGAGATCGCCCAGCTCGCGACCTGAGGAACTGCGGCGGCGAAGCCGTCGCCGTCATTGTTCCGCCATCGCATAATCGCTATAGAGCCCTGCCCTTTTGCAGCGGAGCGGAGATTTGAGGATGGATATGCGGGTAGAGGACAGCACGGATCCGGTGCTGACCGCACGACTAATCGCCACCGCGCTGCCCTACATGCTGCGCTATGACGAGAAGACCGTGGTGGTCAAGTTCGGCGGCAATGCCATGGGCTCGGAAGAGCTCGGCAAGGCGTTTGCCGAAGACATCACCCTGCTCAAGCTCGCCGGCATCAACCCGGTCGTCGTCCATGGCGGCGGCCCGCAGATCAACGCCATGCTCACCCGCCTCGGCATCAAGTCCGAATGGGCGGCCGGCATGCGCATCACCGACAAGGCGACCGTCGAGGTCGTCGAGATGGTGCTCGCCGGCTCGATCAACAAGGAGATCGTGCAGACGATCACCGAAGCAGGCGGCCGCGCCATCGGCCTGACCGGCAAGGACGGCAACATGGTCACGGTCAAGCGCCTGACCCGCAAGGTCGTCGATCCCGATTCCAACATCGAGAAGGTCATCGATCTGGGCTTCGTCGGGGAACCGACCCGCGTCCGCACGGAAGTGCTGGAAGTGCTGGCGAAGTCGGAAATCATACCCGTTCTGGCGCCCGTCTGCGCCGGCGAGGATGGCGAGACCTACAACGTCAATGCCGACACCTTCGCCGGCGCCATCGCCGGCGCGCTCGACGCCAGCCGCCTGCTGTTCCTCACCGACGTCCCCGGCGTCCTGGACCGCGACAAGAACCTGATCAAGGAACTGACCGTCGCCGAGGCGCGCGCCATGATCGCCGACGGCACCATCTCCGGCGGCATGATCCCCAAGGTCGAGACCTGCATCGAGGCGCTGGATCGCGGCGTCGAGGGCGTCGTGATCCTCGACGGCAAGACGCCACACGCCGTGCTGCTCGAACTCTTCACCGAGCGCGGCGCCGGCACGCTGATCAAGCGCTGACCGGCCGCATGCCCGAGATCCCCTTGCCGACGGACCCGGCGCTTGCCCGGTTCGCCGGCATCCGCGCCTGGGTGTTCGATCTCGACGACACGCTGTATCCGCACCATACGGGTCTGTTCGAGCAGGTGTCGGAGCGGATCCTTCTCTATGTCGAGCGCCAACTTTCGTGCGGTCGCGAGCAGGCGCTGGCGGTTCGCGCCGATTTCTGCCGGCGCCACGGCACGACGCTGCGCGGCCTGATCGTCGAGCACGGCATCGATCCCGCACCCTTCCTGGACTTCGTGCACGACATCGATCATTCGAAGCTTGAGGCTGACCCGGCCCTGGTCGGCACCATAGAGCGCCTGCCCGGTCGGCGCTTCGTGCTGACCAATGGCTCGCAGGACCATGCCGAGCGCATCCTCGCCAGGCTGGGCTTCCGCGACCCTTTCGACGACATCTTCGACATCATCCGCGCCGATTTCGTGCCGAAGCCGCATCCCGACACCTATGCCCGCTTCCTCGGCCGGAACGGCATCGACCCGGCCTCGGCCGCGATGTTCGAGGATCTGCCGCGCAATCTCGAGGTGCCGAAATCGCTCGGCATGGCGACCGTCCTGGTGGTTCCGCGCGGCACCGCCGAAGCCCCCGTCGAGGCCTGGGAGGCGCGCGCCAACACGGCGCACATCGATCACCAGACCGATGATCTCCCCGCCTTCCTGGCCCGAATCGCCCCGAACGCCTGAGACGGCGTCGGCGAAAAAGACGACCCGCCTGCCTTGCGCGTTGACTTCCCCCGATTGCCCGATATCGTCCGGCCCGAACCATGCCGGCCTCTCCTGCGCCGGAGATGCCCGCTTTCCAAGGAAGAACGATGACCACGCAAGACCTCGCCGCCCTCAAGTCCACTGTCGAAGCCGCCTTCGAGGATCGTGCGAATGTCAGCCCCGCGACGCAGGGTGCCGTCCGCTCCACCGTCGAGACGACGCTGGGCCTGCTCGACCGGGGCGAGGTCCGCGTGGCGGAAAAGATCGATGGCGACTGGGTGGTCAATGACTGGCTGAAGAAGGCCGTGCTGCTGTCGTTCCGCCTGAACGACATGGCCCCGATCCCCGGCGCGCCGAACGGCTCGACCTGGTGGGACAAGGTGCCGACCAAGTTCGAGGGCTGGGGCGCGGATGAATTCACCAAGGCCGGCTTCCGCGCCGTGCCGGGCGCCGTCGTGCGTCGCTCCGCCTATATCGCGCCGAGCGTCGTGCTGATGCCGTCCTTCGTCAATCTCGGCGCGTATGTCGATACCGGCACCATGGTCGACACGTGGGCAACCGTCGGCTCCTGCGCCCAGATCGGCAAGAACGTGCATCTCTCCGGCGGCGTCGGCATTGGCGGCGTGCTCGAGCCGCTGCAGGCGAGCCCGACCATCATCGAGGACAATTGCTTCATCGGCGCCCGCTCGGAAGTCGTCGAGGGCGTGATCGTCGGCGAGGGCTCCGTCATCTCGATGGGCGTGTTCATCAGCGCCTCGACCAAGATCGTCGACCGCGAGACGGGTGAGATCCATATCGGCCGCGTGCCGCCCTATTCCGTTGTCGTCTCCGGCTCGCTGCCGGGCAAGAACCTGCCGAACGGCCAGCCCGGCCCGTCGCTCTACTGCGCGGTGATCGTCAAGAAGGTCGACGCCAAGACCCGCTCCAAGACCAGCGTCAACGAACTGCTTCGCGACTAAATTGCAGATTGCCAAACACTCCCGCCCTGATAGGTTCAACGCCTATCGGGGTGGGGGCGTACTATGAGTTTGTGGCAGTTACTGTTTTCATTTCAGGGGCGGATTGCACGAACAAAGTTCCTGATTTCCATAATTCTGGTCAATGTATTATTGGCAGCTCTAGAGCTAGCTCTACACAAGATATTCTCCGTTGAGACCGACGATAGTTTGTTTTGGCTGACGATAAGCATGATAAACGCAATGTTCGCTGCGTTTATATGGGCTGCTCTCGGCGTCAAACGACTGCACGACAGAAATAAGTCTGGCTGGTGGATACTGGCAATTCAAGTTGTCCCATCTCTGATCCTATATCCTGCGATCGAAGTCGCGCAGATGGGCGGCCCGTTGGCCACAATCGCCACAATCGTAGCCACAATCTCCATCGTGGTGCTCCTCTGGTCATGGATTGAGCTTGTCCATTTGCGCGGCACGCGTGGTGAGAACCGCTTCGGCCCGGATCCACTCGCCCCAACGTCTTCCACACCAGTTTCCACCGAGCCCGGGCTTGCCTGACGCGAGAACGCATGGCAACGAGATGGCATGCACCGCCATGATCCAATCCGCATCCTGCAAGACCTCATCCGCTGCCCGTCGGTGACCCCGGCTGAAGGCGGGGCGCTCGCCTATCTGGACGGCGTCCTGACCGAAGCCGGATTCACCGTCGATCGGCCGGTGTTTTCCGAGGCCGGCACGCCGGACGTCGAGAACCTGTTCGCGACCATCGGTTCCGGCGCGCCGCATTTCGTCTTTGCGGGCCATACCGACGTGGTACCGCCGGGCGACGAGGCGCATTGGCTGCACGGCCCCTTCTCCGGTGAGATCGCCGACGGTATGCTCTATGGTCGCGGCGCCGTCGACATGAAGGGCGGCATCGCCGCCTTCGCGGCGGCAGCGCTCGATTTCCTGGCCGAGGGCGGGTTGCAGCAGGGCATGATCTCGCTGCTGATTACCGGCGACGAGGAAGGCCCCTCGATCAACGGCACGGTCAAGCTGCTCGACTGGGCGGCGAAGAAGGGCCACCACTTCGACGCCGCGATCGTCGGCGAGCCGACCAACCCCGAGCGGTTGGGCGACGCGATAAAAGTCGGCCGGCGCGGCAGCCTCTCCGGCACGATCACCGTGCGGGGACGGCAGGGTCATGTCGCCTATCCGCATCTGGCCGTGAACCCGATCCCGCAGCTGATGAAGCTGATCCGCCGGCTGACGGCGGAGGCGCTCGATCATGGCAATGAGCGCTTCGACGCCTCGAACCTCGAATTCATCGGTCTCGAGGTCGACAACAAAGCCTGGAACGTCATCCCGGCCGAGGCCAGCGCCCGCTTCAACATCCGCTTCAACGACGAGTGGAATCGCGACACGCTGGAGGCCTGGCTGATGAGCCGGCTGCAGGAAGCGGCCGGCAACGAGATCGACTTCGAGCTCGAGCTGGTGCCGACCGGAAGCGCATCGTTCCTGACCCATTCGGACAAGCTGATCGGCACGCTTTCGGACGCGGTCGAGGCTTCGACCGGCCGCCGACCGGCGCTCTCCACCAGCGGCGGCACCTCGGATGCCCGCTTCATCAAGGACTATTGCCCGGTGGTCGAGTTTGGCCTTGTCGGGCAAACCATGCACCAGATCGACGAACGGGTATCCGTCGCCGATCTCCAGACCCTGACGGCAATCTATCGCGGCTTCCTCGACCAGTATTTTGCGTGACGGCGGCGGCCCTATGATCACCCCCTCCGCATCCAGCGCGCTGACGGGCGCGTTCGAGCTGTTTCTCGGCCGGCGCGAGGGGCTGACGCGTTTCGACTTCAGCGTCGAGGGCTTCTGGCGCTCGTTCGGCGCCGTTCTCTACATGCTGCCGTTCTTCGCCATCAGCGTCGCCGTCGAGCATCGGCTGCGGCCGGAAGACGTCACCATTGCCGGTCCGACGGACGCGATCTTCCTCGTCTCGCGCGGGCTCGACCTGGTGCTCGACTGGATCGCCATGCCCATCCTGCTGGCGATCTTCGCCAGGCGGCTCGGCATCGCGCGCAGCTACGCCTCCTATATCGTGGTGCGCAACTGGGCCTCGGTGATCATGGCCGCGCCGCAGGCGGCGATCGCGCTGCTGGCCGGGCTTGGCGTGGTGCCGATCGAATTCGCCGCCGTCGTCTCGCTGGCGATCGTCGGCGTCATGCTGCGCTACCACTACCAGATCGTCGGCGCGACGCTCGGCAAGTCGGTCGGCTTCCGGGTCGGGCTGGTCGCGGCCGACCTCGCGCTAAGCCTCATCCTCAGCGGCATCTTCAGCCGGCTGTTCGGCGCCTGAGGCGGCGTAGTCGACGCGAACGAGATAGAGCCCGCCGGGCGGCGCCACCGGGCCGCAGGCCTTGCGATCGCGCGCTTCCAGAACCTCGGCCACGCGGGCGACCGGCCAATTGCCCTCGCCGACCTTCTTCAGCGTGCCGACCATGGACCGCACCTGGTTGTGCAGGAACGATCGCGCCGAGACCTCGAACAGCACTTGGTCGCCGTCGCGGCGGATCTCCAGCCGCTCCAGCGTCTTCATCGGGCTCAGCGCCTGGCAGTCGGCAGAGCGGAAGGTGGTGAAGTCGTGCCAGCCGAGCAGCGAATTGGCGGCCTGCTGCATCGCCTCGATATCGAGATGCTTGCGCACATCCCAGACGCGATTGATGTCGAGCGCGGCCGGGGCGCGGCGGTCGATGACGCGATAGATGTAGTGCCGCTTCACCGCCGAATAGCGCGCGTCGAAGCTGTCGTCGACCGGCTCGGCCTGGAGGATGGCGATCGGCTCTGGGCGCAATTGCGCGTTCATGGCGTCGCGGATGCGCAGGCCCGACCAACTTCCCGAGAGATCGAAATGCCCGACCTGCCCGGTCGCATGGACGCCCGAGTCCGTGCGGCCCGCGCCGAAGGTCAGCACGTCTTCGCCGGTGAAGCGCTTGATGGCGGCTTCCAGCGACTGCTGCACGGAGGGCGCATTCTTCTGCCGCTGCCAGCCCGCATAGGGCGTGCCGTCATATTCGATCAGGATCCTGTAGCGTGGCATCGTTCGGCCTAGCCGACGAGAGCACCGGCTTCGACCGATGCTCCGCGCAGGAAGTCCACGGCGCGGAGCGGCTTGCCGCCGGCGCGCTGCACCTCGACAAGCCGGACGGCGCCGTCGCCGCAGGCGATGGTCAGCTGGTCGTCCAGCGCCGTGCCCGGCGCGCCGGAGCCGGCAGCCCGCGTCGAGCGCAGCACCTTCACCCGCTCGACCTTGTCGCCAAACGTCATCTCGCACCAGGCGCCCGGGAAGGGCGACAGGCCGCGAATGTGGTTGTGCACGTCGGCGGCGGGCTTCTGCCAATCGATCCGCGTTTCGGCCTTGTCGATCTTGGCGGCGTAGGTGACGCCCTCCTCCGCCTGCGGCACGGCATCGAGCCCGCCGCGCGAGGCGGCGGCGAGTGCGCGCACCATCAGATCGGCGCCAAGCCGCGCCAGCTTGTCATGCAGATCGCCGGTGGTGATATCGGGCGCGATCGCGATCTTTTCCGCCATGGCGACGGGGCCGGTATCGAGGCCCGCCTCCATGCGCATGACCATGACGCCGGTCTCGGCATCGCCGGCCATGATGGCGCGATGGATCGGGGCGGCGCCGCGCCAGCGCGGCAGCAGCGAGGCATGCAGGTTGAGGCAGCCTTCGCGCGGCGCGTCCAGGATCGCCTGCGGCAGGATCAGCCCATAGGCGACGACCACGGCGACGTCCGCCTCAAGCGAGGCGAAGGCCTCCTGCTCGTCGGCGCTCTTCAGCGATTTCGGCGTGAAGACGGGAATGCCGAAGCGCTCCGCCGTCTCGTGCACGGGCGACTTGCGCTCGGCCATGCCGCGTCCGGCGGGACGCGGCGGCTGCGAGTAGACGGCGACAACCTCATGCCCCTGGCCGATGATCTCGACAAGCGTGGGCACGGAGAATTCGGGCGTGCCCATGAAGACGACGCGGAGGCTCATATCCGCCTCACATCTCGTCGGGGGTATGCGACTTGAATTCCGGCCGGACGCCCGTCTTGGCGGCCTTGACGAACTTCTTGATCACCATGTCGCGCTTCAGCCGGGACAGGTAGTCGATGAACAGCTTGCCATCGAGATGGTCGACTTCGTGCTGCACGCAGGTGGCCAGGATGTCGTCGGCCTCAATTTCCTGCAGCTTGCCGGCGCGATCGAGATAACGCAGGCGGACGGAAGCGGGGCGCTCGACCTCGGCATAATAATCCGGGATCGACAGGCAGCCCTCTTCATAGACCGAACGTTCGTCCGAGGACGTCAGGATCTCGGGATTGATCAGGAACAGCGGCTCGGGCTTGCTGCCCTCTTCGCGGCCCGACACGTCGATGGTGACGATCCGGCGCGGCACGCCGACCTGGATCGCGGCGAGGCCGATGCCCGGCGCCTCGTACATCGTCTCCAGCATGTCGTCCATGAAGCGCAGCAGTTCGTCGTCGATGCGCTCCACCGGCTCGCTGACGAGCCTCAGCTTCGCGTCCGGCAGGGTGATGATGTCGAGTAGGGCCATGAAAACCTCGGATTGAGCCGTTTCAGATAAGAGATGCGGCGGGGTGGGTCAACGAGGAATGATGGAGGCCAAGCCCGGCCATGCGACGCGTGTTCTTGTTTTGATCTCGTCTTGGCATGCGAATCTGGTATGAAGGGGCATGCAGGATGTCCTCTTCTTCGTCGGCGACCGGCCGATCTCCGTCGCCATGCTGGTGCTGGCCGCCGCCGCGGCCGGCGTCCTGCTGCTTCTGCTCGTGCTGATCGTGGTGTGGCGCGGGATGAGCCGGCGCGACTCGGCAGAAGCCGAGCAGGCAATGCTGGGCGGCGAATTCGAGCGCCGGATCGGCGAGCTGGTGCGGATCCAGAGCGAGATGACCGGCCGGATGCAGACCATGGCGGAGGTGTTCGGCTCGCGCCAATCGGAACTGCTGCACGGCTTGTCCAACCGCATGGACGGGCTCGGCCACCGCATCGGCCAGACCATGGTCGAATCGACCCGCAGCACGCATGAGAACCTGACCCGGCTGAACGAGCGCCTCGCCGTCATCGACACCGCGCAGCGCAACATCACCGAGCTTTCGAGCCAGGTCGTCGGGCTGCAGCACATCCTCGCCAACAAGCAGACGCGCGGCGCCTTCGGCCAGGCGCGGATGGAGGCGATCGTCCAGGACGGCCTACCGATGGGCGGCTACCAGTTCCAGGCGACCCTCTCGAACGGCAACCGGCCGGATTGCGTCATCGCCTTCCCGAATGGCGCCGCCGGGCTCGTCGTCGACGCGAAATTCCCGCTCGAGGCCTGGAACGCGATCCGCGCCGCCGAAGGCCCCGAACTCACCCGCGCCGCCGAGACACAGTTCCGCCGCGACGTGACCAAGCATCTGAAGGATATCGCCGAGCGCTATCTGATCCCGGGCGAGACGCAGGACACGGCCTTCATGTTCGTGCCGTCGGAATCGATCTTCGCCGACGTGCATGAGCGCTTCGAGGACCTGATCCAGGCCGCGCACCGGCTCCGGATCGTCATCGTCTCGCCATCGCTGCTGATGCTGTCGATCCAGGTTGTCCAGTCGGTGCTGAAGGATGCCGGCATGCGCGAGCAGGCGCATCTGATCCAGGGCGAGGTGATGAAGCTGATGGAGGATGTCGGCCGCGTGAACGACCGCGTCCTCAAGCTGAAGACGCATTTCGACCAGGCCTCCAAGGACATCGACGACATCCTGATCTCGACCCGCAAGCTGACGGCACGGGGCGCCAAGATCGAGGCGCTGGAATTCGGCGACGAGGGTTCGCCGGCCTATGAGCGCCAGCCGGACCTGCTGGCCGGCGAATAGGCGTGGGCAGAGCGGCCATGAACACCCTGCGTGCCGCGGCCCTTTATTTCGCAGTGACCTTCGCGGCCGGCTTCGTGCTGGGCACGCTGCGCGTGCTGCTCATCGCGTCCCGATGGGGCGAGGTCGCCGCGGTCCTTCTGGAACTGCCCATCCTGCTGGGCATCGCGTGGCTCGTCTGCGGCCTCACCCTGCGCCGCTTCGGCATATCCGCCACGAACTATCGGGACATCGGCATGGGCGCGATGGCCCTGCTGTTCCTCATCCTTGCCGAATTCGCGCTCGGCATCCTCGCCTTCGGCCGCACGCCCGCCGGCATTCTGGCGAGCTATGCGACAGTGGCCGGGGCCCTGGGCCTGGCCGGCCAACTCGTTTTCGCCGCCCTCCCCGTGGTCCGTTCTCGATGGGGGCGTTTCCGGCCTCAATAGCCCCGGCCATCCTTCAGAAATTCGATCTCTTCCGGCGTGGACTCGCGGCCGAGATCGGCATTGCGATGCGGGAAGCGGCCGAACCGGCGGATCAGGTCGCGGTGCTTCTCGGCATAGTCCACGAAGGACCGATAGTCCTCCTTCTCAGCCTCGGGCACCTCGGCCAGAAGCGCCTCGTAGAGGCGGACCGAAAGATCCTGGTCGGCCCGTTCCTCGCTGTGCTCGAACGGCAGATAGAGGAAGACGCGCTCGATCGGCGCGAAGCGATCCGCTCCGCCCGCGATCAGCCGCCGCACCGCCGCCCGGGCGCGCGCGTCATAGGCAAAGGCCCGGCCGTCATCGCGGAAGAGATTGCGCGGGAACTGGTCGAGGAACAGGACGAAACCGATGGCGGCCGCCGGCTGCAGGGCTTCGAAGTCCCAGTCCGCGTCGGCAACGGTGTCGAGATGATCGGCGAAGCGGGCGCGGATGGCGTCATCGGTGGCATCGCGGCGCGAGAACCATACCTTGACCCGCTCGGCGAGCGGTTCGACGCCGGCGACCAGGTCCTCGAACCAGAAGCGGTGGGCCTCCAGCAGAATGGCGGGATCGGGTTGTTCGGTCGGCATGCTGATTTCTCCCCGTATGTCGCAAGTCTATAGACGAGCCCCCGCCTCCTGCGGGCGGGCAAGACCCCCCGCGGGCGGGAAAGGCCCCGTCTGCCGCAGTGATAAGGCCATGGAGAGCCGGATGACGCCAGCCTTGCCGGCCTGCGGGCGCAGATCGAGGCGTGAGGCACTCCCTCAGAAGGGCGTGCGGGCGCGGATGGCGGCGGCGAGCGTGCCTTCGTCGAGATAGTCGAGTTCACCGCCCACCGGCACGCCATGCGCCAGCCGCGAAACCTTGACCGGCGTACCGGTCAGGCGGTCGGTGATGACATGCGCCGTGGTCTGGCCGTCGACGGTGGCGTTGACTGCCAGGATCACCTCGGCCACGTCTCCGGTCGAGCAGCGCCGCACCAGCGAATCGATGTTGAGATCCTCCGGCCCGACGCCATCGAGCGGCGAGAGCGTGCCGCCCAGCACGTGATAGCGCGCGCGGATCGCACCGGCGCGCTCCAGCGCCCAGAGGTCCGAGACGTCCTCGACCACGACGATCGTCTTCTCGTCGCGCGTGACATCGGTGCAGATCGTGCAGGGATCTGACGTATCGATGTTGCCGCAGACCGAGCAGGTGAGAATCCGTTCGGCCGCGACCGTCATCGCGCCGGCCAGCGGCACCAGAAGCTGGTCCTTCTTCTTGACCAGCGCCAGCGCCGCGCGCCGGGCCGAACGCGGCCCAAGCCCAGGCAGCCGCGCCAGCAGCTGGATCAGGCGTTCGATCTCGGGACCAGTAGTGCTGCGGGACATTTTTCTACTTGGATTCGCGGACCGAAAAGGGCGAACGCAAACGCACCCGCCCCCTCTCCATCAGACTAGAACGGCAGCTTCAGGCCGGCCGGCAGGCCGAGGCCGCCCGTCAGGGCTTCCATCTTTTCGGCCATGGTGCGCTCGGCCTTGGCACGCGCATCGGCATGGGCGGCGGCGATCAGGTCTTCCAGGATCTCGACCTCTTCCGGCTTCAGCAGCGACGGATCGATCGAGAGCTTGCGCAGGTCACCCTTGGCGGTCATCACCAGGGTCACGAGGCCGGCGCCGGCCGAACCTTCGACTTCGATGTTGGCGACTTCGGCCTGCATGTCCTGCATCTTGGACTGCAGTTCCTTGGCCTTGCTCATCATGCCGAGAATGTCGCGCATGCGGGTTCTCCTGGTTCGAAGGGTCAAAAAATGGATGGATCAGTCGTCGTCGGGATCGGGCGCTTCGTCCGGATTGTCGACCGGAACGGCCGGCGACGGCAGGCCCTCCGGCTCCTCGGCGCCGCGGATCTGGATGTCGACGATCTTGGCGCCGGGAAAGCGCGACAGCACCGCCGCGACCAGTGGGTCGGCTGCGGCGTCCGAGCGCGCCTTGTCCTTGGCGAAGGCGCGCGCCTCGGCAATCGTCGGCTCGGTCGATCCCTTGCCGAGCGCCACGACCCAGCGATCGCCGGTCCAGTCGGAGAGCTTGCGGCCGAGATCCTGCGCCAGCGTGCGCGGCGCGTCCTCGGTCGGCTCGAATTCGAGCAAGCCGGGCTCGAAACGGATCGGCTTGACCTGCTGTTCCAGCGCCAGCTTGAGCGGGATATCGCGCTTCAGGCCGACATAGGCGACGAGATCCTCGAAACGCTGGAAGCGGATCGCCGGCTCGGCCTTGGCCTGCGGCGCGCTTGCGGGCTGAGCCATCGTCGCAGTGGCCGGAATCGGCGAGGTATTGGTGATCGTGCGCATCTGGCCGATCGGCCCGCCACCCGAACCACCCGCCCCCTGCGGCGCGGATTGCGGCTGATGCGAAACCTGAGGCGTCGCGCCGCCGCCTGATGATGCGGCCGGGAAATTGCCGCTCTTCAGCAGGCGCAGCGCCTCGTCCGGCGTCGGCAGATCGGCGGCGTGGGCGATGCGGATCAGCACCATGTCGGCGGCGGCCAGCGGCCGGCTCGAGCTCGATACTTCCTCGATGCCCTTCAAGAGCATCTGCCAGGCGCGCGCCAGGACGCGCAACGACACGGTCTGCGCCAAGGCGCGCCCGCGAATCCGCTCGTCCTGCGGCAGGGCTGCGTCCTCGCCGCTGTCCGGCACCACCTTGAAGCGGGTCACCGCATGGGTGAAGGCAGCAAGATCCTGCAGCACGACGGCGGGATCGGCGCCGATGTCGTATTGTTCCTTGAGCAGCGACAGCGCTTCCGCGATGCGGCCGCCCATCAGCGCCTCGAACAGATCGATGATGCGGGCGCGGTCGGCGAGGCCGAGCATGCCGCGCACGTCCTCGGCCGTGATGGCGCCGGCGCCATGCGCGATGGCCTGATCGAGCAGCGACAGCGAATCGCGGGCCGAGCCCTCGGCGGCACGGGCGATCATCGCCAGCGCGTCGTCGCCGATATCGACATGCTCTTTCTCGGTGATCGAGCGCAGCAGGCCGATCAACCGGTCCGATTCGATCCGTCGCAAATCGAAGCGCTGGCAGCGCGACAGGACGGTGACCGG